>Ga0268255_10000124_pt1 | contig 65143 bp, 57 predicted proteins | sample AgamicOrMarz_FD_200256 | JGI IMG/M metagenome (GOLD analysis project Ga0268255, IMG submission 200256) | Agave microbial communities from Guanajuato, Mexico - Or.Ma.rz (v2) (version 3) | ecosystem: Host-associated > Plants > Phyllosphere > Phylloplane/Leaf | place: Guanajuato, Mexico...
TTATTGGTTTAAGCCAGATACCACCAGCTAATTCGTGTCACTTTTTTAAAAAAGTAACCAAAAACCTTTGTTACTCAGACACAACATCCCTGTTGTGCTGAGCAACGAGGCGACATCCATGTCGCCAACGCGAAACACTGAATAGAACTCGCTGAATACAGTTCTTACTTATTAATTTGGTTTTCACCGTAATTCGCTATTGTGACAGGCGACATGGATGTCGCCCGTTGAACAGGGAGGCATGGAAGCCTCCTCTGTTCAACAAAGGTTTTTGGTTACTTTTTCAAAAAAGTGACAAGAATTAGCTACTGGCATTTGACTCAATACAATAAGACTCCGTCATGATTACTTCGAATTTTGTAACTATGATCAGCACCAGCAAATGCTGGAAAGTCTAACGATGTAGCAATGACAGCAACAGATTTCAAAATGGAAATGTAAGAATGAAAAACGCTTATATCATCGATGCCATCCGTACCCCATTCGGCCGTTATGCCGGTGGCCTCGCACCTGTCCGTGCCGATGACCTTGGCGCTGTGCCGATTAAAGCGCTCATGCAGCGTAACCCAAATGTAGATTGGGAACAGGTCGATGATGTGATCTATGGCTGTGCTAACCAAGCCGGTGAAGATAACCGTAATGTCGGCCGTATGTCAGCACTCCTTGCTGGTTTACCGTATCAGGTGCCTGCATCCACCATTAACCGTTTGTGTGGTTCTTCACTCGATGCGATTGCCATTGCTGCCCGTGCCATTAAGGCAGGTGAAGCGAACTTGGTGATTGCAGGTGGTGTGGAAAGCATGAGCCGTGCACCCTATGTGATGGGTAAGTCAGATAGTGCTTTTGGCCGTAGCCAGAAGATCGAAGACACCACCATGGGATGGCGTTTCATTAACCCAAAACTTAAAGAATTGTATGGTGTAGACACCATGCCCCAGACTGCCGAAAACGTGGCTGAACAGTTTAACGTCAATCGTGCAGATCAGGACCAGTTTGCCTTGGTGAGCCAACAACGCACCGCAAGCGCGCAAGCCAAAGGCTTTTTTTCTAAAGAAATCGTGGCAGTTGAAATCCCTCAGCGTAAGGGTGATGCTGTTGTGATTGATACCGATGAACATCCACGTGCATCAACTACACTTGAAGCTTTAAGCAAACTTAAACCTGTGGTCAAAGCAGACGGCACCGTCACTGCGGGAAATGCTTCAGGTATTAACGATGGTGCAGCAGCTCTGCTGATTGCTTCTGATGATGCAGTTCAGGCCTACAACCTCAAACCACGTGCCAAGATCATTGCTTCAACAGCGGTCGGTGTAGAGCCACGCATTATGGGTTTTGCTCCTGCACCAGCCATTAAAAAACTACTTAAACAAGCCAACCTGACTTTAGAGCAGATGGATGTAATTGAGCTGAATGAAGCCTTTGCTGCACAAGCTTTGGCCGTGACCCGTGATTTAGGCTTGCCAGATGATTCTGACAAGGTAAATCCAAATGGTGGTGCAATTGCATTAGGTCATCCGCTTGGTGCATCAGGTGCACGTTTAGTGACCACAGCCTTAAACCAGCTTGAACAGACAGGTGGCCATTATGCCTTATGTTCAATGTGTATTGGTGTAGGCCAAGGGATTGCACTCATTATTGAACGTGTTATTTAAAAGGAAAAAATGAATGTTATTTTACGTACGAAAAGATGTGACTTTACCTAGCCATTTAACTGAGCAGGAAATTGAAGATATTAAAGCAAGAGAGCGTGCTTATTCCCAAGAAATTCAAAGACAAGGGAAGTGTCGTCACTTATGGAGAATCACAGGACAATACGCCAATATTAGTATTTTTGATGTTGAAAGTAATGAGGAACTACATAATCTATTACAAGGTTTACCTCTCTATCCTTATATGAAAATTGAAGTGATTGCTTTAAATAGGCATCCGTCTTCAGTGCGAGAAGGTGATTATTAATAGTTAATCACTCTTTTTTAAAGCAAGAGTTTGAAAGCACGTTGTTTTTGATTTGGGATTTTTATTAAAAAGGAGTTAGACAAAACTTAAGTCTAACTCCTTACACAAATGAAAATTTATGATTTAGAAGGAATATATTTACGCATAGCAAAGATAAAAAGCGTAAATAAAAGACTAAATCCAAAAACAGGTAAGCTTAGCCCTAACACGATTCCTACCAATATTAACCATAATTTTTGCGGCCCAGTTGCGCGGTTCCAAATCAATAAACTTTGACTAACAAAGTGGGTTGTCATGTGTTTTAAATTCGAGTTTTTAAACGCAGCTCTATATGCGTAAATAATCATGATACACAGCGCAAGCGCGTAAAGCACCAGTACCAGTTGATTTATCCAGCCAAATAAAACCCCAATATGCGCATCAACTCCCCAACGGGTGAGCTTTGCTACCAGCGAATAGTCTTTAAACGCAAGTTGATCGATAACTTTGTGTTGTTCCATATCAATGGCGATACTGTCTGCTTGAGTTGGCCATTTGCGCTGAATCTCGGCTACGGTCCAAGCTTGATTTCCACTGGTCGGTGGTTTGATTTGTATTTGTGCCGCGTCAATACCATGAGCTCTAGCTATTGAAAGGGCGCTATCGTACTCACTGGAAACGATATTTAAATCGAGATTTTCACTGTGTGGCATTTCGTGATGTTCATGGTGCATCACTGTAGGTAAATTATCTTCTTGAAGAGAGGTTGCCAATGTTGGGGTTTGCCAGTTCAGCCATTGACGGGCAACTCGAATATTATCGCCAGCCCATTCAGACCATGTAAGACCTGTAATGGCGATTAACAATAAGAGTGGAAATAAAATTAAACCCAGCGTGCTATGCCATCTCAATAATTTATTTTTTTGTGTTTGTCGGATTTTAAGATTTTGACGACGTTTCAACCAATTATATAGTCCAGTTAAAGTCAAAATAGCTAACCAGCTTGCTGCCAGTTCACTATAAAAACGTCCCCATTTTCCTAGCAATAAATTACTATGCAGTTGATCAAGTGTAGTTCGAAACGGCAACACTCCACTCGTACCATAGACCGCTAGATGGCCTTGGGCTTTAAGCGTAAAAGGATCAATAAAAACGGCTTCACTCGTAAAATCATGTAGTGGATCTGAAAAAATGACACGTGTTGTCTGGTCAGCGCTTGGTGCTGGTCTAACTTCAATCACCTGTGCAGACTTAGGCATTACTTGCTTTGCGGCTTCAATTTGCTGGCTCAGCTTATGTGGCGGTTGATCCAGCGGCTGAACCAGCGGCTGAACGTATAGAACATCTTTATAAATGGCTTGTTCTAGTTGAGGCGTAATGGCATAGAGTAAACCGGTAATTGCAGCAAACAAGATTAATGGTGCAATAAAAATACCAGCATAAATATGAATTAAACGGTAAAGACTACGCCAGAAGGATGATTGAGTCAGCATCAGAAAAGAGTGTCTATCAGGTGTTGGGGCGGATTATAGCGATTTATTTCTATTGATGTTGAATGAGCTGTAAACATGATTAAATTATTTGAATCGCTTTTATGTAGGCTTTTTAGCCCAATCATTCAATAGTTTTTATTACTTGGTAAATTTGGCGTTTTTTTTGCTTACTATCTAAGACCTTATCTAACATACTTAATTTGATTGTTGTATAAATGATGATACAAACCGTTTTGCTCTTTTATAGTGTTTTTTTCACATGAAAAATGCACTAAATAGGCACGTCTTTTTATTTTGCACCACATTTGTGCGCAAAATGCCGAAAATGAGATTGCTGGTTTCAATACTCACTTTATTCATCCTGTACGGATGCTCTTCATCTGAACAAAATAGAAAAACTCAAGAAAACTTAACAACTCATTCGATATGTGTTTTTGATAGTACAAATACAAAAGTCTGTGTAGCTGAACCAGCTCAAAGAATTGTTTCTTTATTTGAGTCGGGTTTAGATGGCTTATATATGCTAGGGCAAGGTCACAAAGTGATTGGTATACCAGCTGAAGTATACATCCAGCCTTTATTATTCAATGCTTATTCAAAAATAGATCAACGTATTGCCAATAAGCAGCTTGCGACGCCTTCACAAGGTGCTAATGCAACCAATATTGAAAGTCTTGTGTTGTTAAAACCGGATCTGGTGATTGTAGGGAGTGGGCAAACCCAAACAATTGAACTATTACGGCAGTTTGGTATTGCTGTATATGTGATGGAGTCAGGTACTTACGAGCAAGTAAAAGAAGAATTATCTGAAATTGCGGTTTTAAGTGGTGCCCAAAAGCGAGCTCAAGAAATTTTAAATTTCTCTGATGAAATTGTGGCAGAAGTTGCAGCAAAAACGGCACGTCAACCAAATAAGCAATCAATTTACTATGCATGGTCCGGAGGACGTATTTTTTCTACTTCTGGACGTGAGTCAATTACCAATGACTTTATTGAGCTGGCGGGTGCGTACAATATTGTTCAGACCAATGCCAATCAACCTAATGTAAACCCCGAGACATTAATTGAGTGGAACCCTGACAATATTGTGCTTTGGAATACCAACCCAAAACTGATTTATGAACGAAAAGAATTACAAGGCTTAAGTGCCGTACAAAATCGAAAAGTTTTTAATTTGAGTCCTGCATTTATATATAACCCACATACCATCAAAATCATTATTACGGCGATTTATTTGAATCATAGTATTTACCCTGAACAGTCTGATTTACCAGTAAGTGCTTTACAACAGCGTATTTTAACTAAGTTATATGGTGAGCAGCTTGCCAAAGCGTTGGTGCAATGAATATGGAAAAGCTGAAATATTATTGGTTTTACCCGTTACCGTTCCTCATGATTTTTATCTCGTTGCTGATTGGGCCAACTCAGTCCTTAAGTGCATGGGACTATGTGCTGTGGGGGGTGCAAGCTGTCTTCGGTACACCATATTTTGACGCGGAACAATTTAGACTGATGCAAAACATTCTAGTCAATGTCAGATTGCCCAGAATCTTACTCACCTTTATGGTGGGAGCTGCATTAGCAACTGCAGGGAATGGCTTGCAGGCATTATTTCGTAATCCCTTGGTTGACTCATATGTACTCGGTATTTCATCTGGAGCGGCGTTCGGTGCAGCTTTAGCACTTTCTTTAAGTTGGCTTTCGCCAAATCTATCAGCCTTTGTTTTTGGTGTGTGCGCTGTTGCCTTAACGTATTTATTCGCGCATCAAAAACATGAAAGCCAGACGTCTTTAGTGATGGTAATTTTATCGGGCATGATTGTTTCAGGGCTGTTTTTAGCAGGCCTTACGATTATTCAATATTTAAGTGATCCATTTAAACTGCAAGCAATAGTGCAATGGACGATGGGCAACTTACATCAGGCTACTTGGCAAAAGGTTCAATACGCCGTGCTACCGATTTGTATTGGTCTTGCTGGATTATTTGCGATGCGCTGGCGCCTAAACTTAATGGCACTCGGTGCTGAAGAAGCGCAGGCGGTTGGAGTTAACCCGCGCTGGGAGCAGCTTATTTTAATTGCGCTGGTGACCGTATGTACTTCAACATCTGTGGCAGCGGCGGGCATTATTAGCTTATATGGACTGTTTATGCCGCATATTGTGAGAATGCTGGTGGGACCAGATCACCGCTACAGTATTCCTGCCAATATGATTTTGGGCGGTAGTTTTCTACTGATGATTGATAACTTTTCTCGGGTTCTACTGACATTTGAAATACCAATTGGAATTTTTACCATGCTACTTGGTGCACCATTTTTCTTATTATTAATGAAAACACAGAGGACTCATTGGGCATGATTCAAATTGATCAGTTAAATTATGCCTATGGGCACAAACAGGTTCTCAAAAATATTCATTTGGATTTTCCCGAAAATCAGTTTTCCGTCATTTTAGGGCGTAATGGTTGCGGAAAATCGACACTTTTTAAATTGATGGCGGGCCTAGAACCTGTAAAAGAAGGGTTGATTCGTTACTCTGGAAAACCATTATCAGACTTTAAAGGGAAAGATCGGGCAGCCTTACTAGGCTTTTTACCGCAGTTTCATAAAACCGTATTTCCATTTTTGGTTAAAGATGTGGTGATTACAGGACGTGCCGCTTTTAGTCGATTTCGTCCTTCAAAATCAGACTGGGAAAGAGTAGACCAAGCTTTGCTTGATTTAGATATTGAGCATTTACGTGATCGTCCTTATACAGAGCTATCGGGAGGTGAACGGCAATTGGTTATGATTGCCCGAATTTTAGTGCAAGCGCCGAAAGTTATTTTGCTTGATGAACCAACCAACCATCTTGATGTTTATTATCAGTCTTATTTAATGAAAAAATTGCGTCAGTTGTCGCGGCAAAATTTTACAGTGATTGCGATTATGCATGATCCTAACTTGGCTTTTTTATTTGCAGATCATCTATTTTTCATGCGTCAACACGAAGTCGTTAAGCCTGAGTCTAAAACACGAATCACCGATCCGAAGTTTTTAAAAAGTGTTTACGATGTCGAGTTTCATGAGGCCATGATTCAAGACAAAACTATTGTTATCCCTGATCATTCTTGGCTATAAATATGTTTGATTATCAGTTGGTTGAAAAATCTGACTACGATTCTGCGGTAGAGTTTGCACTTTATACAAGACAGCAGCTATTCCCAGAAATCTATCATGGGCAAGTTCCCAAAGATTTACAGAATTTTGAGCAATATTATGTTCATGACCCACTGGGTTGCTTCATTACCGTAAAAGACCAAAACCGCATTATTGGCACCATTGCATATCGGGCATATGACCATCGTTTTGATTTAAATTTGCCGTCCAATACGGTAGAAGTGGTTAAGTTGTTTGTATTACCTGAATACCGCCGTAAGGGCATCGCAACCAAGCTATGTGACATGTTGTTTAGCCATGCAAAAAACAATCGGATTACTAGCTTGTATTTACATACCCATCCATTTTTGCCAGCGGCTGAAGAGTTTTGGACTCTACAAGGATTTAAGGTGATTCAACGGGAATGGATCGATACCTATGACACCATTCATATGAGTAAATTTTTATAATTTATTAGAAAAATTTTATTTCAAAACTACCTGATTTATGGCGGGCAAAGTTGTATCCGCTACTTTTAATAGTAGTTTTACTAGTCATGATTTTTGTAAATTAATTATTTTTTCAATAGCTTGAATAATAATTTCTATTAAATAACTAATTTATAAACGCTCTAAAACCCTCAATTTTATGTCTTAAATTAGCTTGAAAAAAAAGTTTAAAAAATAGACTTGCAATATATAGTGGCTTTGTGCCACTATATATTTATCGAAGGTCATCAGACAAAAAGAGGATGATATGGCTATCCAGCTTTTAGATGCGGCAAGAAATGAAATTCCAGTGAAATTTTCGCAGTTTTCTGGTGGCGAGCGTCATGTTCAGATTGATGAGAAAACTTTAACTTCACTAGCTGGCAGAGTACTCGTTCGCGCACAAATGGCCTCAAGTCATGATGTGATGGATTATTTACTACTTGAAAATATATTGCTGAATCAGGGCTTAACTGTTGACCTAGAAATTCCATATTTTCCATATGCACGTCAGGATCGTATTTGTGCAGTAGGTCAAGCATTCTCGCTTGATGTGATGACGAAGCTACTCAACATCAATGCAGACAAAAAAGCGGGCAAACAAGGCAAAATCACTGTTTGGGACTGCCATAGTCAAGTAACAACAGCCTTACTTGCTGCCAATACTTCTTTTAGCGAAGTTGTAAACGTCAGTTCAGTCGACATCATCACAAAGAGTGAAGCGCTGAGTACACTATTAAAAGATGAAAAAACCGTATTGATTTGCCCAGATAAAGGTGCAAAAGCACGTACACAAATGGTTGCAGACGCTTTTAATATTGAACGTAAACAACCCCTCACTATTATTCAGTGTGATAAAAAACGTGATCCAGTGACTGGCAAAATTTTAGGTACGCATGTACATGCTTCTGATTTATCAGGTTTAACCGCAGTCATTACCGATGATATTTGTGACGGCGGTGCAACTTTTATTGGTATTGCCAAAGAACTTCGTCGTCTCAATTGCCATAAGGTCGTTCTATACGTGACTCACGGTATTTTTAGTAAAGGTATAGAGGTTTTTGATGGACTGCTTGACCAACTGTTTACCTCAGACAGCTTTCCACAACAACCATCAGACAAAATTTCAGTAATTGCTTTTGCAGCAAAATAAAGAGAATAAAGATGACTATTAAACTTAACCCATTAAATGCTATTGATTTTTATAAAGCTGACCACAGACGTCAGTATCCGGCAGGCACAGAGTATGTATACGCCAACTTTACGCCGCGTTCATCTCGACTCGCTAAAATGTTGCCTGACTTTGACGATAAAGTTGTGTTTTTTGGACTTCAGGGTTTTATCAAACACTTTTTAATCGATACGTGGAATGAAGGCTTTTTCAAGCAACCTAAAGACAAAGTGGTGGCTGCTTATAAACGCCGTATGGATAGTTCATTAGGTGAAGGCGCAGTACCTGTTGATCACATTGAAGCATTACACGACTTGGGTTATTTACCATTACGCATTAAAGCATTACCAGAAGGCAGTCGCGTCAATATGCGCGTACCTGTGCTCACCGTCATTAATACCGACCAGCGTTTCTTTTGGTTAACTAACTATATTGAAACCGTGTTAAGTGCTGAGCTTTGGAAAAGCTGCACTACGGCCACAATTGCCTACGAGTACAAACGCTTATTAACACAATATGCCGTAAAAACTGGTGCACCACTCGATTTTGTACCTGTGCAAGGACACGATTTTAGTAGCCGTGGCATGAGTGGCATTTATGATGCGGCGCAATCTGGTGTGGGCCACTTAACCAGTTTTATTGGAACAGACTCGGTTGCTTCAATTGACTATGCCGAAGAATATTACAATGCAACTGGTGTGATTGGGGTATCTGTACCTGCAACTGAACACAGTGTGATGTGTATGGGGACAGAAAACAGTGAGCTAGACACATTTAAGCGTTTAATCTGTGAGCTTTATCCGTCTGGTGTTGTCAGTATTGTGTCTGATACATGGGATTTTTGGCGAGTGATTACCGAGTTTACCGTGGCGTTAAAATCTGAAATTTTGGCGAGACAACCCAATGCTTTAGGTTTGGCTAAATTGGTTTTCCGTCCAGACTCTGGCGACCCTGTTAAAATTATTTGTGGTGATCCAGACGCCGAAGTCGGTAGTCCAGCTTATAAAGGCGCAGTTGAATGCTTATGGGAAGTGTTTGGCGGAACAACCACTGAGCAAGGCTATAAAGTACTGAATGAACGTGTCGGTTTAATTTACGGTGACTCAATTACTTTAGACCGCGCCCAGCGCATTTTAGAAGGGTTAGAAGCCAAAGGTTTTGCATCAAACAACTTGGTGTTTGGAATCGGCAGCTTTACCTATAACTACTTAACTCGCGATACCTTTGGGTTTGCTGTAAAAGCAACTTGGGGGCAGGTCAATGGTGTAGGCCGAGAGCTATTTAAAGACCCGATTACTGACTCAGGCGTAAAAAAATCTGCGAAAGGTCTATTACGTATCGAAGAAAGTGAAAATGGTTTTACCTTATTTGATGAGCAAACAGCCGAACAAGAACAAGGCGGAGCACTAAAAACAGTCTTTGAAAATGGTAAACTTCAATATGAGTGTACTCTAGATCAAATTCGTGAGCGTTTATCTATCGTATAACTGAATTTAGATGAGCCGTTGCGTGTGTATCGGCTCATCGTTTTTATTGAGAGGCTGAACGTGACTATTCAAACTGAACAAGAATTCCTTGCCAGTTATGATCGCCGAGATTATGACGCACCTTTACTCACTGTAGATATGGCTATTTTCTCGGTATTTAATGGACAGTTGCAGGTACTCCTGATTAAGCGACCAAACTTCCCAGCCAAAGACCAATGGGCTTTACCCGGTGGCTTTGCCGATTTAAAGCATGATCAAGACTTGATGGCTACGGCTTATCGTAAGCTGGTCGAAAAAACGGGGATTGCTTCACCTTACTTAGAACAAGTTGCCTCGGTCGGTAATGCTAAACGTGACCCACGTGGTTGGGCCGTAACTATTTTATATTTTGCTTTAATTGATTTTAATGCCTATCAACAACAAGCCTTGGCTGAATACAGCGAATGGGTGCCTGTAGCAAAAGCTCAAGATTTTGCATTAGCTTTTGATCATAATGAATTGCTCAGCTTAGCATTAGAGCGTTTAACCAATAAAACTCGTTATACCGCATTGCCAGCTAGTCTAATGCCTGAGCTATTTACGCTAACCGAGTTACAAACCATTTATGAAATTATTCTTGGACAATCTTTAGATAAAAAAGCATTTAGACGCCGTATGATAGAAGCGGGCGCAGTTGAAGAAACTAACCACAGTAAAACCGTGGGTAAACGACCAGCTCAGCTTTACCGCTATGCACTCGATTCTTTTGATTTTATATTTCCTCGTTCACTCGAATTACCCAGAAATAAAGAGGGTGAAGATAAGCAAAACAATGAGCTTTCTGACTAGCGCATCTTGATGTACTTTTGTTTTATAATGCCGCGCTTATGATTGATGTCATGTTTTGACCAGCACTTTGCCTATGTCACACGTTTCTCCCTGCTTCCAGCAAAATCAGTTTTTTGTGTTGGTGGAATATCTCACTTCACTGCATGAGATTTATCCTGTGAAACATGAGTTTGCGGGATTTCCGGCTGCAATGACATTGGCAGATCGCGTACATTCCGATCATGATATTGCGCCGCTTGAAGCCAGTAAAAGTTACCCCGACTCAATAGAGAAAGTCTTACACTTTTCAGGTAAGGCCCGAGACATACAAGACTTTGAGCACTTTTTAGAACAAGCCCAGTCAGCCAATATTCAAAACTTGTTATTGCTTACAGGCGATAAACTCAAAGAACATCATCATGGTCGAGATGGACAGCCTCGTAGTCGATACTTAGAGTCTGTAAATGCTGTAATGGCAGCCAAGCAGCATGGTGGGTTTCGTATTGGAGTTGCTTTTAACCCATTTAAATATGTTGAAGCCGAGCGTGATGCACAATATTTAAAACTGCATAAGAAGATTAAAGCAGGTGCTGACTTTATCATTACCCAATTGGGCTATGACATTGAAGCCTTAAAGCAAGCTAAATCATTTTTAACCAAGCATGATTATTCGCAGCAAATACTCGCTTGTGTGATGCCACTGACTTTGGCACGTGCCAATTTTATGGTGAAACATAAAGTGGCAGGTATTGTCATTACTCCGCACATGTTAAAAGTCTTGGCAGACGAAAAACAGGCAGGGCATACAGACCGAGTTTATTTACGCTGCGCTTTACAGATTTTGATATGTAAACATTTAGGGTTTGCAGGAATTCACTTATCTGCTTGTCATAAGCCAGAAGAACAAATGCTGCTTGAAAGCTACGTCGAGCAATACAGACATTTGGAGCTTAAAGCTTTAGAAGAGCTTTGGAATTCACTGTGGCAAGTCACCACAGGCAAAGAGTTTGCACCTGAAATTACGTATTTTTCACGTCAGCCGACCTCTAAACAAATCATTAAATATCGCCAGCTACATGTTATGCATGAAGCAATGTTTGGATCAAAAATTGCTAAAGGCGTCGGACGTTTTATTTTCAAAGCATCTTTTTGGGAAAACGCTTTGATCGCCAAACTCTTACTTAAAACAGAAGTACTGAGTAAACATAGCCTAGTGGGTTGTGAAAGCTGTGGTCAGTGTCGCCTAAGCGATACTTTATATATTTGCCCTGAAACGTGTCCAAAAGGTTTAGCCAACGGGCCTTGTGGCGGTACAGCTTTAGACCGCTGCGAATTTGGTGACCGTGAATGCATTCACTCTGTTAAAGCAAGGCTTGCTAAAGCCATTGAACAAACCGAAATATTAAAAGAAAAACTCATTCCAACTGTGCCTATTGAAACTAGGGGAACCAGTTCTTGGAAAAATTGGTATTTAGCGATTGAGGCATAAGTTGTATAACTTCCTTGATTTGATTTTGTTAAAAAATCAATTTATATGCTAAAGCACAGCGATAATTTAAAAATAACAATCGTTTGCCTTAATTATGTCCAATCAAAGTGATCACCTAGGAGTATACTTAAAGCAAATCTTTTGCGTTAAAAGAAAGGCTGTCTCAATGAAAAAGTTGGTTGCTGTACTTACTGTAATTGTTGTTTTAACTGGATGTGTCTATGACCCTGTTAATTACAACAAAATACACGACCAAGAGTTCCAAGATCACCTCAGGCAAAACGGTTAGTAATAAAAAACCCACTCAATGAGTGGGTTTCATTTGGAAGAAATTTTTAAGTTTTTAAATAAATAAACAAAACTCCTTAAATCACTATTTCCTAAATAAAAAAGATTTACTTTTAACTCTTTTTTAGGTTTATTTTTCTTTTTAAGAATGTGTTTAAAAGGAATAGAAACTTGGGTTTTATCTAAAAATTTATATATCATTTTAATTAATACAATGGCTTATACATGTAAGAATCATAGCTTAGTAGTTTTATTAAAGCCAGTCGTCTTTATTAGTCACATTTTTAGAAATTATAATATTTATATTTTATATTTATTCTAATTTTATAAGGATATAACGAGTATTGCTAACTACTTTCTAAATTACAAAAAGCTTTAATTAACTTTACTTAAATTATACAAATTAAAATATTATTTTAATAGATGTATAACAAAGAATGCTATCGATTGCACTTTTTACTATTTTTAAGTGTTGTTTTAAGTATTTGATTAATAATATTTATATATTGATTTGTACATAAATTTATAAGTAGAAATGAGTTAGAATATAAAATTACATAATTTTTAAATATATTATTTATAAAATACTACCTATTGGCAAAAAGAGAAAAAATATATGTCAAAGAGGTCAATGATATTTAATTAGCTTAAGAACCATAATTTGCACCAAATTTTACGCTGTCACGATTCATTGAATAAAACCAAGTGAAAAGTTACGTAAAAAAGACGCCAATATTTTATTGGGGTAAATAAAAAATCGAATATTACAAATACACGGAATGAATATGGATAACGTCGCTCAGCTAGAAACTGACACTAATTTCCAAAGTCGAAAGAAAATAACTTGGGGTGTTTTTAGTGTCCTGCTGTTATTTTTAGTTGCTGGCATCTTATATTATTTTTTTGTATACCGATTCTATCAATCTACTGATAATGCTTATGTACAAGCCGATGTCACTTGGGTGATGCCAAAGATTTCAGGCGAAGTGATGGAGTTATTAATTAACGATAATCAGGTTGTAAAAAAAGGGGAAACTTTAGCGGTATTAGATCATCGCGATTACCAAGCTCGCTATGATCAGGCCCGTTCTGTGGTCAGCTTAAAAGAAGCAGCGCTTGGCGTACAACAACAAAATGAAAAATCTGCTCGGTCTTCAATTACGGAAGCAAATAGTGGTGTAGTGGCAGCGCAAGCAGATTTAACCCGTTTAAGAAAAGATTTTGAACGTTATCAAGATTTATTAAAAGATGGCGTAATTACCCGACAAAACTTTGAAGGGGTTCAATCTCAGTATTTAACAGCTCAGGCACAACTCAGCAAGGCACAAGCAGCCGTCAATGCAGCAGAAGCTCAGTTGGGGAGTTTACAAGCCAGTCGAGCGCAGCTTTTAGCAGATATTCAAAGTGCCAATGCAAACTTAAACCTATATCAGGTCGATCTGGCTTCCTCAAAAGTAGTCAGTCCTGTAGACGGCAAAATCGGTAGTCTTGCAATTCAAAAAGGCTCACGTGTTACTCCGCAAACTCGCTTAATGGCGATCATTCCTGAAAACAGTTTGTATGTACAAGCGAATTTCAAAGAAACCCAAATTGAAAAAATGCATATTGGTCAGAAAGTTGAACTCAAACTTGATGCCTATCCAAGCCTAACCTATAGCGGAAAAATTGAAAGTTTTTCACCAGCTTCAGGCGCAACTTTCTCACTCATGCCACCAGACAATGCCACAGGTAACTTTAACAAAGTTGTTCAGCGCATTCCTGTACGTATTGCCATAGATTCAAGCCCGCATATTGATTTGATAAAACCTGGAATGTCAGTCAGTGCCACCGTTGACCTAAGAACTTAATAATAAAATTTTAGGTAATAAGAAATGAATAAGCACGTTGAAGCCGAGTGGATGTTTCCCGCAAAGACGGCATGGGCAATTTTTGCTGCCATGATTTTTGGCAACTTTATGGCAATTCTTGATATTCAGATTGTGGCGAGTTCTTTAAACGAAGTTCAAGCAGGGATGAGTGCAAGTCGTTACGAAGTGACTTGGGTGCAAACGGTTTATTTAATTGCCGAGATTATTGCAATTCCAATGTCGAGTATTGTCTCGCGGGTACTTTCAACACGGGTGTATTACACCATCTGTGCAATTGGTTTTACGGTGAGTTCTTTACTTTGTGCGTTGGCATGGAACTTAGAAAGTCTATTGGTATTCCGTGGCATTCAAGGTTTTATGGGCGGCGGGATGATTCCAACGTCTATGACCGCGTTGTACTTACTTTTCCCTGAAGCAAAACGCTCATTGCCTTTGGTGATGTTTGGAATGATCAGTACTTTGGGTCCGGCCATTGGCCCAACCATTGGCGGCTGGCTCACCAATAACTTTTCATGGCACTGGATGTTCCTGATCAATATTATTCCGGGCATTATTATTGCCACCGTCATCTATTCAGGGCCAAATATCGACCGTGCGAACTATTCACTCATCAAAAGTATGGACTGGTTTAGCCTCGTTGGTATGGCGATGTTTTTGGGTGGGCTTGAATACTTTCTTGATGAAGGTGCACGTCATGACTGGCTTGCAGACACAGGCGTTCGGATTGCTTTTATGATTTGCATTGTGGGCGGCATGATTTTCTTCTCTAGAAGTTTTACCCAGCCTAAGCCTTTGCTCGATTTATCCGTATTTAAAAATAAAAACTTTACCTTAAGTGCCATCACCACTTTTGTGATTGGTATGGCGCTCTATGGTTTGGGTTACATGATTCCCGTGTTTCTTGGGCAAGTCCGTGAAATGAACAGTAGCCAAATTGGTCATGTCATGATGGTGACAGGCATTGTTATGTTCTGCTTTGCGCCGTTCCTCGCATGGCTGATTCCCAATTTTGATACCCGTAAAACTGTATTTGTTGGAATGATTCTGGCGGGTTTTGGTGTATGGCTCAATTCGCACCTCAGCATTCACAGCGATTACGACTTTATGTTTTGGCCGCAAATTTATCGTGGTATTGGCCTCATGATCTGCCTGATTGTAGTTTCACATTTAGCCATGAGCACTTTACCACTGAGCAAAGTAGCCGATGCCAGCGGAATTTATAACCTCATGCGCAATATCGGCGGTGCGGTTGGACTGGCACTGATTAACTCATCATTAGATTGGCTCACTGCGCTACATGTCACCCAGATTAATCAGTCGATGACACCGCAGAACTGGATCTTTATGGAAAGACTGGATCAGCTCACGGCGCAATATCAGGAAGTTGGCTCAAATGCACAGCAAATCGCGCTCAGTGTGATTTATCGAGACATTCATTTTCAGGCACTGACATCGAGTTTTAATGACTTGTTACGCATGCTCGCAATCATCATGTTTGTGACCGCCTTTTTAACCATCTTTATGGATCGGGGGAAGAAAATGAATATGTAGCGATTTAGAAATAAAGAGCAGCTTTCAAAGAATGAAAAACAATAGGGCATATCAAAACATATCCCTTCATAGAAAAAGAACATTGAGATGAGTTTTCTAAAATCGGTGATGAGGTCGGGGAACTCGCAAATTAGAGGTGGAAGGTTAAAGGATTATGATTAATACAACGTATAAACTGATTTCAAAATTGAACCTGAAAAATAGTACCTATGGGCAATATTTTGAAAAGGAACAAATCGATACAGAGCGATTAAAAGTGATGTATTCCATTTACGAGCAGTATTATGAAAATACGAGATTTTCTATTTTCGTAGATGATTTCCAAAATAAAAGTGGCGCGATCTTAATTTTTGACTCAGAAACAGATGAGATTGTCGGTTTCTCTACTGTTGTTGTGCAGCATTTCTACTTAAACGGTAAGGACTACACCGTGTTATTTAGCGGTGATACGGTCATTTTGAAAAAGTTTTGGGGCACGCGTAGTCTGCAAAGTACCATGCTCAAACTGATGATTAAGCTTCGAATCAAATATCCATTTAACGAACTCTATTGGCTCTTGATCTCTAAAGGCTATAAGACTTACCTATTACTCGCCAATAACTACTATGTCTATTACCCAAACATTAAAGATGAAAACCAGCATCTCTCGGAAGTTGTCGAGCACTACTGCGAGAAATTCTTTGGCGAGTACTATGACCGTGAAGCAGGTCTTTTAAATTTTGGTGATGACTATCAGCCATTAAAAGGCGAAGTTGCACCAATTACTGCCGAAATGAGAGAGAAAAACCCAAATATTCATTTCTTTGAGCAGATGAATCCAACATGGAAAGCAGGCACAGAACTACCGTGTATTGGTCGATTAGGTTGGAAAGATATTGCTCGTTTCCCAGTGAAGCTAATGACCAAACCTACAAGTAAGGGAAGATTTGAAGCTTGTGTAGCCCATAAAACAAAACGTAGAGAGGCCATCCAATGAAATCTAATGAATGGCTCACTTTAGGTTCACATCTGATTTTAAAAAAATGGTGTGATGCAACTGACCGTAATTTTCAAAAACAGTTTAATGCTTTAGAGACAACGCAACGTCAAATTCTGCATTCAATTTTACAGACCTCGACCTTTGCTAAAGATAAAAAAGTTCAAAACTATGAGCAGTTTGTAAAATCATTTCCTGCGACACGTTATGGCGCATGGCGAGAAGACATTCAACGTTACCGTGAACAAAAGCTTTCACTGTCGAGTAGTAAGCTGGTTCGTTTCCAGCCGACCAGTGGTTCGAGTGAACAAATCAAGTTTATTCCATACACCAAGCTGTTTTTAGATGAGCTTGACCATGCGATTGCGCCGTGGATGGCAAGTTTATACCGTAAGTGCCCACAGTTGAGTTCGGGTACACATTATTGGTCGGTGTCATGGTTGCCTGAAAGTCAGCGTGAAGTTTTAAAAGATAAAAACTTAAATGATGATAGTGCGTTACTCGGTGTAGGTAAGCGAATTTTATCTAAGTTTACTCAAGCGGTTCCAAGTAATGTTGCCTTTGCAGCCAATGCCGATGATGCACTCTTTGCCACCATTTGTTATTTGGTCGCAAACCGTAACTTAGCCATGATTTCAGTGTGGAGTCCAACGTTTGCGCTACAATTGCTTGAACGTTTGGAGCTACTGCGAAAAGACGTGATTGAGGTTTTACAAAGTGGTTCATGGGGTAACCGTCAGGCTTCATTAAAAGAAGTCACTGCACCGCATAGCCCTAAAAGTGCTCAAGCATTAATGGCAAGTTCAAACGGCGAACAGATCGACTTTAAAAAACTCTGGCCAAAGTTAAGTCTGGTGTCGAGCTGGGATACCGCAGGTTCAAAAGCTTGGGCCGAAAAATTAAAAGAGAAATTGCCCAGTGTTCAGTTTGAAGGCAAAGGTTTATGGGCGACCGAAGGGGTAGTGACCATTCCCTATAACGACCAATACCCGCTGGCATATCAAAGTCACTTCTACGAATTTGAATATTTAGAAGGCGACAAACAAGGACAAATCATTCCTTCGTGGCAGCTTAAACAAGGCGATGTGGTCAGCCCACTGATTACCTCGGGTAATGGCTTGCTGCGTTACTGTCTGGATGATTGCTTAAGAGTGACTGGCTTTATAGAGCAAATTCCGTGTTTTGAGTTCCAAGGCCGCCGTTTTGGCGTAGATTTGGTTGGTGAAAAACTCGCGCCTGAAACCGCTCAGCAGTTGTTATCTCAGTTAAATGAAACAGAATCGAAAGCGATTTCTTTACTTGCGATTGATACCCAGCAACAGGTCAAACCATTTTATTGTGTGCTTTTTGAAGGTGAAATTCATCACAGCATTGATAATGAATATATCGACAGTATTTTGCGTCAAAACTTCCATTATGAACTTGCGCGAAACTTAGGACAGCTCGACCAGCCACAAATTCGCCAAGCCAATAATGGCTGGAATGCCTACAAAAAACTGGTCATGTTTGATGGTATTATCGAAGGCAATATCAAACCTGAGCCACTCAAAAAAGTTACCCTCAATAGTTTGGAACAACTATGAAAGGGATGAAGCCATTTAACAATCGGTTTTTAACACTACGACACGCCTTATATGTGGGCGTGTTGGTGGTGTCGAATACACATGCCATGACTTTAGATGAGGCTTTATCTGCCAGTTTAAGGCACGAAACTCAGCTTGAGGTCAGCCGTTTAAGCGTGAATCAGTCCACCGCTATGCTAGAACAAGCCAAGCAGCGTGACGGTCTCAAAGTCAATTTAGTCGGGCAACTGGACTATGAAAGAATAGATACACCTTCACACGTCCTATTTCCAACCGAAGGAAACCGTAAAGGCCGAAGTTTGCAATTGCAGGCAGATTATCCGATCTATACCTCTGGCCGACACCGTTTAGGAATTGATGTTGCCGAAAGTCAGCTTTCTGCACAAAACCAAGGTTTGTCAGATCAGAGATCGGAAACCATTTTAAACACCGTGATGGTCTATACCGACGTATTAAAGAAGAAAGCCATTTTAGAACTTAGACAAAAGACCATGGCAAATCTACAACGGTCTTTATATGAATCGAAACGCCGTTTTGACGTGGGCATGATTACCCGTGCGGACTTGGCTCAGGTTCTGGCGCAATTCGCGCAAGGCCAAGCCGATATTACACAGGCTCAATCTAACCTGACCGTAAGCGAAGCACAGTTTTATCAAGTAACAGGTGTAACACCTGACAACCTTGTTGCGATTAAACAACTACCCGCTATTCCCGCTAACTTAGATGAAATTTTGGCGCAAACCAAAAACCATCCAGCTTTAATGCGCAGTAAATATGAAAAGCAGGCTGCCGAGAAACAATACGCTTTAACCAAACGCGAACTCTGGCCAACGGTGATGCTCACCAGCCGTGCCGGAAAGCAAGATGAAGCAAGCTATATTGGCTCTGAAAGTAATAACTACATGGTTGGGGTACAGCTCAATGTACCGCTCTATGACGATGGTTTAAATCGCGCCAACGTTAAAAAAGCACAGGCCGATATCGATTTGGCTAAGCAAAAAACACGAAGTCTTGAGCTAGATTTAAATAAGCGAACGCGTACCACCTATGCGCAGCTTCAAACCATTCGACAAAATAAAGAAGCACTGGCAAATGCCATAGAAGCAGCGTCTATTGCCTTTGTCTACACACGTAAAGAATTTGATGTTGGCACCAAAACCACGTTTGATTTGCTCAATACCGAGCAGAAGTTACTCGATGTCCAAACCCAAAAAACAGTCAATGACCAAGACGAAGTGGTGTTTGTTTATCAGTTACTCGACCAAATGGGGCGTTTAAATAACTTGGTTCCCGTACAAACCGCACAACAGGTGAATAATGAATAAAACAAATACACCGCTTACTGATAATACGCTTATTACCCGTGAAGCGACTTTGGCAGATGATCAGGCTTTACGAGAGTTAATTGCCGTGCCGATGACCACCAAAGGCATACAAATTAGCTTTCAGCGTGAACCGAGTTATTTTAGGGCGTCCGACATTGTCTATCGGCATAAACTGCACGTTGTGATTGAAGACATCGAGAGTCAAAAGAAGGTGGCTTGTTATAGCAACGGATACCGTCCGTGTTATGTCGACCGAGCCATTCAAAATTTAAGATATGCGGGAGATTTACGGGTAGATCACAGCTATCGTGGTAAATCACTGGTAAAGGTTTTAGGCAAGCATGTAAAAGATACGATGCACGCACCTAACTTTAGCCAAATGATTATTTTTGATGATAACCATGCCGCGCGCGCTGCCATCCAAACGGGCAAAACGGGAATGCCTGATTATTATGACGAAGGACTCATCGAGACACTCAGTCTAACTGACTTAGGCACAAAACGAAAAATCACAGCATTTTTAAAACAGGCTGCTAAGCAAAGTGATCTTCAAGAAGTCCGTAGCTGTGTTGCCGAAGCCAAACATGTACCCGCAATGAATCAGTTTATTGCCGACATGGCCGAGTTTTATAACTTTATTCCAGCTTATAACTTTGAAGAACTGGCTCAAGGGCATCAGTATTTTTCAGGAATAAAACTCTCAGACTTTTCACTTTACTTTAAAGGTGAAAAACTGGTGGGGATGTTTGGTCTATGGGATCAGCATACGATTAAGCAAACTAAAATTTTGCATTACAGTTCAGTTATTGGAATTTTTAGACCTGTTTATAACTTGTTGACACCAATTACTAAGGGCATGCGTTTGCCTAAACTCGGTGACTCTATCAAGTACCATGTGCTACATACCCTCATGTGCCATCCCGAAAATTTAGCTTTGCATCATAAAATGCTTGAAGATGCCTATAGCAAGTCAAAACAGCAGGGCGTTGGTGTGGTGAGTTTTACGCTTTCACATAAAGACCCGCGTTATCAGTTAAACCAGTTTTATAAAGGAGAGCGCCTAACAGGGATGCATGGGTTTATTAGTTTTGAAGGCGACCCAAGACCAAGTTTTGATAAAAACCTGATTCCATACTTAGAGGTTGGGCGTATTTAATCTTAAGAGAGGTTCGCCGTAGGTTATTAATGCGCAAAAATTTTACAGATGTTATGCATAAACTTGCTCTTGCATAGATCTTTATTTCTCTTGGGCCGTTGAAACAATTAACATGGTTTGAAGGTAATAATCTACACGTGAGTGATTATTGTCCTTATGTGAGTTATGCGCATTAAAGGCGGCATCATGAAGTTTTACGACTCGAGCGATCGGATTCGAACTACAACGGATTAAATATTCTTCGCGTGTTTCACTTTCCCGTTTAGTTAATGCATCAACGGCATCGCGGACTTCTTTTCCAAATAAGCTTTCGATTTTGTCTAGCGTAAGAGGCGTGTCTTCAACGCTATCGTGTAGAAGGGCTGTAATAATATAAACTTCTGAAAATTGATGCTCAATTAATGAATTGACCACACCTTTAATATGGTAATCAAAGTAATCATGAGGACCATACTTTTGACCTTGATGAGATTCTTTTGACAATTTCTCTGCGAGTTCAACTTTATTTTGAGTCATTTTTTGCTCTTGTTACTTTAAGTATATGACACGGTCTAATTTGTGAGTTTGGGCGCTTAAATCACAAGTTTATCCTGAATAGCCACTCATAAAAACTCCCTTTAATAACAGTAGTTACTCATTTTTATTTACTCATTTTAGTTGAGATAGGACAATTCAGATCTTAAGTTTTTGAAATTGTAAACTTTAACTTAATGATATAAAAGTAGATTGTAAATAATACTTAAGAATTTCCTTAATTATGTAATTAAATGAAAAATAATAATTATTTAAATATTTTCTAGCCAATTTCACATTGACACCTCAAATGTTGAAGATTAACATTTGGCTTCTGGCCTACATTGCCAGGCAGTTTTGACAGACTGCTATACGACCGCATCGGGATTATTCCTTCCGAGGAATAGTTTTGTGTGTACTTCTCGTTCCCTCCCGTAGCGGTAGGACGGGAGAGGGACACCTTCGCGTGTGCTGGCGTCGTACCAGTCTGTCAACCCTCTTTCGTTCTGCCACCATAATTCTAATGTTTTGGCAGAACTCCATATATAAGGAGTTGGCTTTGCACATTCATCATTTCTTGGCAGCCATTGCCAAAAGCTATAACAACACAGCTTAAAATATTTTATGCAGCTTGATCGCCGTAAGGCTTTTAGGCTTTAACTCGTTATTACTTAAAACTTAGACAACTAAAACTTGAGATGTGCTGTGCACAGTCTTTACGGCTTTGCTATGCCTTTTTTCCTCTCCCAAAAAGGCAGCAGTTTTTATATCTCATTTATATACAACAATAATTTTTTATAACGGTAAAAATATGCCACATATAGATCTCCCATTTCGTGCTTTAAGCGTGCTTCACACTTCAAGGTTTTTATTTAATAAATATGGTTTTCATAAGGTTGGAATAGACCGAATTGTTGAGTCGGCAAACTTTCCAAAAGCCACATTTTATAACTACTTTCACTCAAAAGAACGACTGATTGAAATGAGCTTAACTTTTCAAAAAGATGGGCTTAAACATGCGGTCATTTCAATTATCTATGTTGAAAAACAATTAACCGTGATTGAAAAACTCCGCAAGATTTACTTTTTACATGCTGACTTAGACGGGCTTTATCATTTGCCGTTTAAAGCCATTTTTGAAATTGCGAAGACCCATCCCAAGGCATATCAGCTTGTAATTGACTACCGAAACTGGCTCATTAATGAAATCCATAAGTTACTTTTAACCACTAACGAAAATGCTTCAAAACAAGATGCCCACATGTTTTTGTTTGTGATTGATGGAGCAATGGTTCAGCTTTTAGATCCGAACAAACCAGATGAGAGAGAAAGATTGCTGGAGTATTTTTTATTGGGGTTTGGGTGAGGTGCAAATAATAAATGATGTTTCTCACTAAGAATTATTTTTCTTGATTAAACTTTAATTAATTAATACATAGGTCTAAGATTTATTTAATAAAAACATAAAACAAAAAGGAGAGAAAATAATGCTAAAAACTATACTTTTAATGGCTACTGTTACTATCTTGGGTGGTTGTTCGATTTTTGCCCACGAAGCTCCAGGTGCATATTGGTGCAATGAACCTTTTTTAAAAGAGGATTCTAGACAGTTTGGAGATGATGAGTTAGCGGCTGCAAGGCAAGGCTACATGTATGTAACAGCAGCAGCCTTAGCTTTACAAGGAAACGAATATGAGGATAAAGATCATTGGATAGGCATCCCTAGTAGACTAAAACCTATTCAGCCTGATCCATTTTTTGGTGCCGATGGCTTCCAAGCAAGAGCATTTTTACTATATGACAGAAATCAACCCACTCAAATTGAAGCTTTAGTTATTGCTTATACAGGTTCACAATCAAATGATATTTGGGAAGACTGGATTAAAGCAGATTTTCTTAAGGATCAATCTCAATATAATCAAGCACGAAAACTACTTAAAGATCTATCGGTTAAATATCCAGATGTTCCTAAAATAATTGTTACTGGTTTTTCTTTAGGAGGAGCCCTTGCAGCACATGTTGCTTTACATAAAGATACTTCAAGTTTAGTTTCAGAGGTATGGACATTTAATCCAAGTGGTCGTATTTATGATTTACGCTCTAAAGCCGAAAAGAAAAGTATGGCTAATTCAACTTTAAGAGATCCAAGATTCTGGTTAGTTGCAAACTATCTTGAGGCTGTAAGATATACAAGAAGTTTAACAGCTCATTATTTTTTTGGTTCCGATTGGATTCCTGCTCCAAAATCACAGTTTGTTAATCGAGTAGAATTATATAAAACTAATCCTGTTCAAGGACATTTTAGATACATTCTCTTTCGTGACTTATTGTGGGCAGGTGAGTTAGATGCACGTATAAATAAACTTAGTGAAAATGAGCCTTTGGAAATTTTAAGGAATACTCAATTTAGTTCGTGCAGAATAAAATAAAGGTTGCTAATCGAACTTCCCTATAAATTTTATAGTTTTGCTATGCATTCTGTTTTCAGGATGCATAGCTCATACGATCAATAACAATATGAATGTAAGTATTTGAGTGAATAACTAATTAAGATAGAGTTTTCGAGCTATCTATATAATTTATTTGCTTAATATCTTTTATTTCTATAATTTTAAATATCTTTTTTTTATTTTCATAAATTACTACTTTATCTGAAATTACTTCAATAATATACCAACTTTCTGTTGAATCAGCTAACTCAACTTTATTTTTTAGATCTAAATTGTTGATAGTATTTTCACCTACATATTTTCCCAAAGCATAAGGGGAGCTAATCAAAGTTACTATTAACATTAAGGCGGTTAGTAGTGAAAATATATAACCTAATCTCTTATATTTATTTTCATTTGAAGCATTAAGTACTGTTATTTGTTCTTTTGTTGAATAAATATAATGCAGCATTACTCCTGTATATAATGAAAAAAATATTATTGAGAATTTAATACTTTTAAGGAAAGAAATATTTTCTTTAATCAAATATATTATTTCTGGAAAAAATTTTTTTAATATAAAGTATGACGTACTTAGAAGATATGGTATAGCATATAGAATGATATTGTGAGTTGTTTTTTTTGGAATTTGCATCAAAAACCATCCTATTAATAAGAATGGAATAAATAACATTAAAAAATTAATTGAAGAATTCAATATTAATTGGCTATTCATCGTACCAACAAGCCACGGTAGCCCGATACCATCATAATAACCTATCTTAAAAATTGCGCTAAATAAAACTGCGATTAACCCAGCTATTGAAAGGGTTTCAAGAAGATTGAGATTGGACGGAAGTTTTATATTATTAAGCATAATTTAAAAATAAAATGATTTGGAAATTTTAAAACTTAATTTGCTATTATCAACTTATTCTATGACCTTGACCAGTCCCAACTAACAATCCTTAAGATGCTACCTTAAACTTGTCATGAAAAAGATTGTTAATTGACAACCCTTTGAAATATTCTAATATTTAGGTTGACAAATCATTATATTAGTCCTAAAACGAAGAATAATTAATTTAGTAAGTTTGCTTTCATTTGTTTATTACTTTGAACATACTATAAGCAAGGTATTTTTTGATAGCCGAAAATGACAAAATTGGATAAAAAGGGTAGAAAGCCTACTCAAGAAAGACTAGATCTCGAAGATTCATCAGTTCATCTAGAACTAGATGATAATCTTGATTTTGTCTTAAAAATCCATGATGGACATCTTCATGACCTAGAAATTTCGAGTGTTGCAAATTTATTATCTGCATTGGGTCAAATCGTTGGTGTTAAACAAGCTAGCTTTAAAACTATTAAAGAAGGTTCGACAACTATAGCAGTAACAGTTCCTCAAGATTGCAAGACTATTGCTATGGCGAATGTCCTTAAAGACACAGCATTAAAGCGTAAACAAGTTACTCGTATACAAAAAGAATTAAGCAAGTATGGTTTTCACAATGCTGAAATTTCTAATGGGAATTTGAAAGAAGGTCAGCCATATAAACCATCTCAAATTTTGTATTCTGTTCCTGAACTTGATTATGAAGAAAACTTCACCCAAGATGAATCAATAGATGGGTACTTAACTCGATTACAAAAGGGTAAAGACAAATCAGATCACATCACTATTATTTTAAATAACGGTGATGAAGTACCTGCAGAATGTTCTCATAAATTATTAGAAGAATTACATCCATACTTTAATACTAACAAATGCCTAAGATTTGAAGGCATAGCATCATATTCATCGAAAACTAACACTTATCAATTAAAACTCAAGAAATACTCGATTACTAAATTTACTGTGATTGAAGATATGGGGCTTGATCAATGGATTGATAGTTTTAGAGCGCAGGGGGCATCTAATTGGTCTAAATTTGATGATCCTATTGCCGAGTGGCTGAAGGAGCGTCAGGATTGATCATCTTAGATACTAATACGTTAATAACATTATTGACTGCTGACAAGGCCAGTGCTGAGTATTTAAATCTGGTTGCTTATCTTAAGCAATGTGAACGTCTGACACTGGCTTTGCCGATGCCTGCAATAGCAGAATTCATTGCTGGTGATGAAAATGAATCTAGAAGTAGCATGCTCTTAAGTCCAAATTCTAAATTTAAGAATCTGGATTTTGATGCTAAAGCAGCTTTAATATCTGCACGTATTTATAAAGATTATAAAAGGCTTCCCAAAAATCAAAAATCTCAAAATCCTCACCAGAAAGTAAAGGTGGATATTCAGATTTTAGGTATTGCACTTGCGAATAATGCAAAAATGATTGTGACTTGTGATAGAGGGATTAAAACTATTATTGATGCATTAGACTTATCAATTTCAGTTTTTGATTATGCTGATAATAATTATTTAGAACAGATGATTGGTACAGAAGTAGCGCACAGTAATCGAGTGCAATAGCTTATGAAAAGACAAAATAGAAAATTTGAAAAATTTGATGCGTTTGAACTTTTTTCTGCTTACACAAGTAAATATTCAATTAATATTCAAGACGAAGCTTCCTTAAATACTTTTTTAAAAGAAATAAAGAAAAGTATAGAAGGGTCACAAAAAACACCTATAACAATACATGGTAAACGTATTGAAATGCTTTTTGCATATGTCGCTGATGCTCTAGGTTCAGTAAAGCTTGTTAAACAAGAAGATGCTGGCAATTTGTTTACAGCAAATCTAGACATAGAAATGCCTGATTATCGAATTATACTTAATAATAATGAGCAAATCTTAGTTGAAGTAAAAAGCTTTAATTCAAAAGATCCACATAAGAAGTTCGAATTGCAGAAAAAATATTTTAATAAACTAAAAAACTATGCTGATCTTATGAATTTAAAACTTTACATTTCAGTTTATTTTAGACTTTTTAACCATTGGGTTTTATTACCAATAGAAGCATTTAGTGATGAAAATGAGAAATATACTATAGACTTTATTCAGGCGATTGCGCGTTCAGAAATGTCTAAAATAGGAGATTGTATGTTAGCTACAACTCCCGATATAGAAATTAGAATTCTTACTGATGAGGAGAATGCTCATCAATTACCTAATGATAATAGCAATAAAATTCTTTTTTTACCTAAAAAAACAGAAATTCTTTGCAATGGAAAGATTCTTAAGACAGATCTCGAGATTCAATTAGCTATTTATTTCATGAGGTATTCTTCTTGGAATGAAAATATAAATGAGTTAATTATTGAAAATAATAAAGTATACGGTGTTCGATTTGTCTATTCAGAAGAGAAGCTTGACGGGCAGCTTTTTGCACATTTAGGTTGGAGAAGCTCCATGATATCTGAATTTTTTAAAACCTTAACAATTAAAGATGATAAAGTAATTGCTACTGAATCTTTTTTAAACCCATCAGAATTTAGTATTCAGATTCCTGAAGATTATACAGAAAAATATAATGACTTACCTTTATGGATTTTTGTTCCTTTGCCAAATTATGAAACAATGAAGAAAGTAAATACACTTTAACTATTTTTTTAATATTATAAATCGAGGAGTAAATATTAATATGGCTGGATTAAGAGTTTTTGTTTCTTCCACCTGTTATGATTTGTCTGTGATTCGCTCACAACTACGTATCTTTATACAAAACCTTGGTCATGAACCTTTTATGAGTGACTACAGTGATTTACTTTATGATCCAAGAACTCATACACATACAAGTTGTGTGGATGAGGTGGGGGCTGCTGATGTAGTTGTATTAATAATTGGTTCCAGATTTGGTGGGAAAGTAGTTCCAGATGCATTAGCAGGTTTCGATTTTGAAAGTTTAAAAAAAGAAAGCCGAAGTATCGAAAGTTTAAAGAAACAAGAAAATTTATCCATAACTCAATTAGAGATACTTAAAGCTGTTCAATCAGATATTCCTATATATACTTTTATTGATGCTGGCGTGATGCATGATCATTCCCTTTATGAAAAAAATAAAGATAATCCAATTATAAGAGAAATTTTATTCCCATCAATTGAAAAGCCACATACCGCCCTTTTCATTTTTGAATTTATTAATTTCCTACGTCATAGAACTAAAGGGAATAGTGTATATCCTTTTTCTAAGCTTCAAGATATAGAAGATATTTTAAAAAGACAATGGTCAGCTCTATTTCAGAGATTAGTGCAAGAACAACGAAATAAAGCATTTGAAGTTAAACGTATTGAAAATCTAACAGAACAATTTGAAGATTTAAAAACGGCAATTCTCACATCAATTAGTAATACTAATGAAAGAGAAATTGCTCGTGGGGTAGTTAAATATAGACGTCTTATTGACTTTATAAAATGTCTTGGCTTAAGAGATAACTCATATTTAATAAAAGGCTCTCATTCGTGGGAGGATTTTCTAAATCATGTTGGTATTGTAGAAATTATAGATCTAAATCAACATCCAGAACTAATTAATAATTTTAGAAGCTTTGGAACAAGACCAAGAGTAGTGTTAATTAAAGAGGATAGGACATTCTTTGAATTGAGAATGTCATTAGATTTCCTTAATAATATTTCATTAGATTGGGATTCGTTTATTAATCTAAATGAAAATTCAAAAGAAATAATTATTGATGCATTAGGAGATATGCGGCCAAATATGGGCCCTTTGCGTTATGTAAGGGAACAATTTGAAGATTTTTATAATAGAAATGATGAGAATGATTCGGAGGATTAAATTTGATTTAGTCTAAATCAAGTTCTCAATTAGATAAAATAGTTAAAACTTTAAATTTGGAAAAAGAGAGCATTTAACTAGTTGATTATTAGATTCACAGAGATAATCGATAGGGATGTTTTATGAATATCCCTGTAAGAAAATTGGTTTAGATTAATTATAACTTTTTCTGCCAAAAACATAATCTATTTACGTTTGAAACCTTAAAATTTAATCACATTTTTAAAAATATTTATCCTTTCGCAATCGTAATCTTTATTTCATCGTAACTATACTAAATCCTAATCAAAGATTACGATTCATCCTAGTAAATTTTATTCAAATAACTTTGAGAAAAAAAATGAAAGATATTGAAATTTTAGAGATAAAAGAAATTGGCGCTTACGAAGAAGGCTTATCGCTATTGTTAGAAGATTCTATCAATAGCGGAGCTTCAGTAGGTTTCCTAGCTCCTATAGAAAAAAACGAAGTCTTAAATTATTGGCGTGAGGTCAACCATAAAATAGCAAATGGTAATAGCCGTCTATGGATTGCCATTCAACAAGGAAAAATTGTAGGTAGTGTTCAATTGTCTTTGGTAAGTAAAAAGAACGGCGTTCATAGGGCAGAAGTTGAAAAACTTATGGTTCTGACAACAGCGAGAAAACAAGGAATAGCAACTTTACTACTGGATGAACTAGAAAAGTTTTCAAGAGAAAAAGGTCTGCGCTTACTTGTCTTAGATACACGTGAAGGTGATGTGTCCGAGCTTTTGTATAGCAAAATTGGATTTGTTCGAGTGGGTGTAATTCCAAATTTCGCATTAAGCTCAAATGGGAACTATGATGGAACAGCTATTTATTATAAAAAGCTTGTTTGAAATTAGAAATAACTTCCAAAAGCTTATAGAACTGCCGTGAGTTATAGTACATGGCTTACTAACGAAATATATAGCCAGCTTAGAGTGCTTAAGTCAGATGCTTCTTTTTACGTTAAAGCAATTTAAAAAGCCCTGAACATTCAGGGCTTTTATAATGATGATCTATTCACATACTTCTACAAAGTTTCGAGCAGTCTTATCTTTGCTGTCGCGTAACTTAATTATTTTTTTGCGCTCACCATAAAGGTTGTGAACATCATTTAATGTCTCCTCCTTAAGTTGGCTTTTGTATGGACCTTCAACCTTGTTTACATAGTTTTCCATGAAGACTGTCATCCAACATATTGTGTTGAGGTCACCATAGTCATAACCGTTCTTATCTAAGCCTTGAACCCAGTCTGGATACTCATCACTTAAAAGGCTCCGTGCTGTTTCTAACTTAACATAGGAATTATTAAACAAAGAGTTTTTCAAAGCAGGCTCATTGTTTACATTCTTATTTGCTTCAATGATCAATCTATAATTGTCAGTAGCATAGTTTTTCAGATCCACTTTCACATAGTTATCTATGTCTTCCTTATCTGTAGAAGCCTTACAAGAAGTCAGGAATAAGCAAGAAAGTAGCAATATTGGAATTAATTTAATTTTCATATTGAGAAGCGGTTATTAGGTGGTGAGTAGTGATATTTCTGAATATATAGAGAAACAGTAGCTTGATCGTAAGGACGACCAAATACATTTTTGTACATATATTCGTTAATACCATAGGGTCCATTATTGGTAAAGGTTGCTAAAGCATTAGCGGCAAGAACAGGTTTACTCGCATTAGATAATGCCAAATCTATTATTTCTCCAAAGTTTTGTTTTGCAATTGCCATACGAGCTTTAAAAGTATCTTTTGCAAGTTCTGTAATCATCTCAGCGCCTTTATTCCTAGAGTGCTTCTGAGCATATAGGGTGAACTTCAAATACATCATCGTATGGAATGAATAGCGTTCTAACACTTCATCTGAAAATTGACGTAAATCGAATTCAAGACCAAAGCGTATTGCTAGATCATGCTCAAAAGGATAATGCTGTTTTATCCAGTCCCATTGTGCTTGGTTCATCATAAAAGTATAAGGCACTGTTGTATGGTAGTTTAGAATCTTAACAATGCTATTACATAAGAGAGGGTCCAGTAATTCATCCGCATGGCAGACCTTAACCTCGTTATCCAATGATGGAATTAATGTCGGCGAAAATACTTTATCTTGTGCCATTTTCAATCCTTAAAGCGGTGGTAGCGGTTTAGAAGCATCAATCGTCTGAAACTCCACCTCATCAGGTGTCGCAGCATTGATAACATGTGTTTTACCTTCTTTATCGGTCCAACCGGTTTCCACCTTTCCATCCTTCTTATAAATAATTGAATAAGGAATTTCACTAAAGATCTTTTGTGTCTTCTCATCCTTTAACTGGAACTGAATTCCATATTCTTTTGGTTTATCTTCTACAAAGCTATCTTGAGCAGCTGTATTAGTAGTAGCGGCACTTTGAGACGAACCACCGCCATTATCCTGCACAACTAAATTTTGTTGAGGCAATAATTTGCAACCGCATGAAAGCGAATCATTCACACGCGCAGCTGATTTACCAAAAATTTGCATGTATGGATCGCCTGAGACAATTGTTGCAACGACTTTATGAGTTGGGCAGGTCGCTTTATCACCGACACAGGCAACGGGAATACCGTTAATCAGGAACATACTATTCCCAGAAATTACTTGGCCTCCACCAGAGGTTGGGCAGCCTATAGTTATATATGGTGTTGCCAAAACTATTCCTTCTTATTTTCTTGAAGTGCCAGAATGATAGCAAAGAGGGGTAGACAGTGCTGTATATTTTTATTTATCAGGTCGTACAGTCCATAAGATCAATAATAATATGATTTAAAAAGCTAAGTATGAAGGTTCTTTTAAAGAAATTTTTATGTCACTATCCTTGGAGATTAAATGTTTATTCGAGTAACTTTATGAGGATGGACAGTAAAAATGAAGTCATTCCTTATATATGACTCTTTAATAAAAAGATATATTTTATTAACTGTAGGATTAATTGTTATTGCCTTGATGATAGGTATCTTTTTTAGAGGGATACTTGAAATTGATTTTGCGATTGGGGTTATTTGCGGCTATTTAAATATTTTTCTTTTATTAAAGAATTATAGATTTCCACTTATTCCTGAAGTTGAAGAAGATAGTGACGACCTTGTTATATACGCAAGGTTGACTCTTCTTCTTCTTTTTGTTTTGACAGAATTTGGCTTTTTAATTGTCGCATTGTTTTAAATTTTTAAGGACGTTTTACTAAAAATAAATTTAAAATTGCTTAAGAAATGTATGTTTAAGCTTATCTATTTGGAAGGTTTCTCCGATTGAGAAACTTTCCAATATAAAAATTAAAGGTGTTTTTGAAAGAACGGAATAATTTTTTCTAAAGCTTGGCCAACAGCCTCAGGTTGGTCATATAAGTCATAATGGCTCGCATCTTTCACCACAAAAAGATTCTTATCTTTAGATGCAGCTTTGCTAAATAATTCATAACCATCTCTATAAGAACCAAACCCGCCCGGAATTTCACCAATCACAATTTGTAAGGGTTGGGTGAGTAGGTGTTCTGCCAAATGAAATGCATCGAACCCAACAGCAGCAGCTAAACTTGAAAAGCGAAGTTTATTTGGTGAACCTTCTGCCTGACCACGCGGAGTTTTGTAGTAATCAATTGCTTCTTTAATATCAATATCATTGATTCCAGCTTGTTCACGCTCTTGTTGTGAGTTTGGAATGTACTGGGTAATAAAGGGTTCAGCACCACGCGCTTCGGCAGTTCGCTGTGCAGCAATGGCTTCTAAATTTTTAATGGCTGCATCAGGTGTTTGATCACCTTCACGCATGAGACGACCATAATTTGCGCCCACAACAGTTGCCACGGCTTTAAAACGGCGTTCAGTCATAGCCGCATTAACCGCATAACCACCACCGCCACATACACCTAATACACCAATACGGTTTTCATCGACATAGCTTAAGGTTGTGAGGTAGTCGGCCGCGCAACGGAAATCTTCAACACGTGTTGCAGGGTCTTCAAGAAAGCGCGGTTCACCACCGCTAGCACCTTGATACGATGCATCAAATGCTAGAGTAATAAATCCAGCTTCAGTCAGTTTTTCACCATAGATGCTGCCAGCAGTTTGTTCCTTACAGCTACTAATGGGGTGAGCACATACAATCGCTGCGTACCTTTTGTTTTCATCAAAATCTTTTGGTAAACGGATAGTTGCAGAAACATCGATGTTTTTATTTTTGAAGGTTACAGTTTTCATCATCTTCTCTCCGAAAGAGAAACTAGGTCGATGAAATCAATATACCCGTAGTGATTTATTATGATAATCCACTATAATTAGATAGCACTTATATTGAATACTTATAAATAATGAAAGAAAATTTAAACGATTTGCATACTTTTATGGTCGTTGCTCAAGAACGGAGCTTTACCCGTGCAGCCGCAAAACTCAGAACGTCACAGTCAGCCATTAGCCAAACCCTCCGCAATTTAGAAGACCGAATTGGTATAAAACTATTATCACGAACCACAAGAAGCGTAGCGCCTACAGAAGCGGGGGAATATCTACTCAATTTGCTTCAACCTGCAATACAAGAAATAGAACATGGCATAAATCAAATTAGTGCTTTAAAAAATGATCCAGCAGGAACATTGCGTATCAGTGCAGATGAATATGGAATCCAAAGTGTTATATGGCCAGCAGTTGAAAAAGTCATCCAACAATTTCCTAAAGTTTCAGTAGAAATCATCTCTGACTATGGTCTTGTCGATATTGTAGAAGGGCGTTTTGATGCAGGACTTCGAAGAGGCGGTTTGGTTTCTAAAGATATGATCGCTTTACAAGTGAGTGAGCCAATACAAATGCTAACGGTTGCCACTAAAGAATATTTGGATCGTTATGGTCACCCTAAGCAACCAAAAGATTTAGTTGAACATCAGTGTATTAATTTAAGATTACCCACACATGGTGAACTCTATCGTTGGCAATTTACCAAACAAGGTAAAACTCAGACAGTTACTGTTAACGCTAAAGTTATTTTTACAACTCTATCTCCAGTGCTTCAAGCAGCAAGAAGTGGTGTAGGAATCGCTTATTTACCTATTGATATGGTTCAGCCTTATATTGAAAGTGGTGAGTTAGAAGAAACACTTAAGGACTGGCGACATAGCTATGAACCTTATCACTTATATTATCCTCATAGACGTGAGCAAGCGCCGTTATTAAATATCTTAATCAATGTGTTAAAGGAAAATTTTAATAAGAGATAATTCTAAGTAAAGGTACTGTTAAGAATAATAATTCTGATATTGATATTTCTAAGTCAGGAGTTGAGAGATGCAATTTCTAAGTTCCAATATTTTGGAAGAAAAAGATGTCATGCTAGAGCAGATTTTCAAACCAAGTAGCTGAATTAAAATAATAATTTAAAAATATAGTGTGATAAGTAGACCGTAAGCGCTGTGTGATCAACCGAAAAAGTTAATATTTTGACTTTTGGGGGAGAATATTGTTATTTTATTTTACGATATTCATAAATTGATTATGAATATCGTAATTAGAATGAAAATAATTGAAAGCGGAACATGGAGAAAGGATGACCATGAGAGAAGTTGCATTAAGTGATTTGATCAATCAGCAGAAAGTCGGACGTTATCAGAAATTTATTTTGTTCACCTGTTTACTACTGATGATTATGGATGGGTATGACATTCAGTCCATGGCTTACGCAGCCCCAATGATTATAGAAGAATGGGGCGTTCATAAAACCATGTTAGGCGTTGTGTTTAGCGCCAGCTTATTTGGTTTGTTTGTCGGATCATTTTTATTAAGTTCTCTTTCTGACCGTTTTGGCCGCCGTCCAATACTACTGATCTCAACCTTTATGTTCTCCATATTGATGCTGGTAACACCACATGTCGGCAGTATTGAGCAATTGACTGCAATCCGCTTTGTTACAGGAATTTTTTTAGGAGGTATCATGCCAAATGTCATGGCTTATAGCTCCGAAATTGTTCCATATAAATCTCGTATTTTCACCATGATGGTCATTTCTTGTGGCTATACGGTGGGGGCAATGTTGGGAGGAGGCATATCAGCCTTATTAGTTCCTTGGGGAGGATGGCAGGCGATTTTCTATTTTGGCGGTATTGTTCCTTTAATTATTTTCTTTATCACGTTCTTTAAGTTGCCAGAGTCTTTATATTTTTTAAGTGAAAATAGCAAAAATACTCCCAAAATTTTGTTTTGGTTAAAGAAATTTTATCCTGCGTTAACATTCAACTCAGAGATGAAAATCATTAATACTACTGAAGTTCAGGTTAAAAAATCACCGCTTGAGTTATTTAAAAATAAGCGCGCGTTTTTTACCTATTCCATCTGGATCATTAGTATTTTAAATATGATCAGTCTCTATTTTCTGGCGAACTGGCTACCGACTTTAGCCAAAGAGTCTGGACTCTCATTAAATCAGGCATTGATGATCGGCTCCACTCTACAATTAGGCGGTACGATTGGTAGTGTGGTGATGGGTCTTAAAATCGATAAAACTGGATTTTATAAAGTATTAATTCCTGTTTTTTTGGTTGCATTGATTAGTGTTGCTTTAATTGGCTATGCTGTTAGCCATATCGTTTTATTATTTATCATTATTTTCATTGCTGGCTTTGCCATTGTTGGTGGGCAACCTGCCATTAATGCGCTGTCTGCGAGTTATTATCCAGTTTCGCTTCGTACCACTGGGGTGGGCTGGAGTATTGGAATTGCCCGTTTAGGTTCGGTCATCGGTCCGTTGTTTGGTGGCTATCTTTCTCAATTTCTGGTCATTACTCATTTATTTGTGATTGCTGCAATACCTTCGTTGTTCGTTATTATCATGCTGATGATTCAGGCCAAGTACCGATCATAATGCTACCTAAAAGTGAATGAGCGTGAATAGTTGGTTGAGTATTTTTTACTATACTTAGGGATATGAGAGTCTAAAAGACTCTCACATTTAAAACTTGATTGTGCCAAGCTGGTCAATCAAATTACTACAGCTCTAGATATTTTTTCAAATAGTGGCCAGTTAAAGATTTTTCTGCTGAAAGCAAACCACCAACAGTTCCTGAGAACACCAGTTCTCCACCTTTATCACCCGCCAATGGACCAATATCAATAATCCAGTCGGCTTGACTCATGATGTCTAAGTTATGTTCAATCACAATGACTGTGTTGCCTTTATCAACTAGGTTATTTAATAAACTAATTAATTTTTCAGTATCAGAAGGATGTAGGCCCGTACTCGGTTCATCTAATACAAAAATATTATCTGTTTCATTGATTTGTTTTGTGAGTTTTAATCTTTGACGCTCACCACCCGAAAATGTATTTAAGCGTTGGCCGATTGCAATATAGTCTAGTCCCAAGCTGACCAAAGCGTTAAATTGCTGCTGTAAAGTTTGATCTTCAAAAAATTGATTTGCTTCTGCAACCGTCATTTTTAAAATTTCAGCAATATTTTTACCTTTATAAAGATACTTTAATACTTCAGGCGCATATCCTGAGCCATGACAAACATCACATGTCATTTCAACATCATCTAAAAATGCGAGTTCAATTCTTTCGATACCTGCGCCTTTACATTGAGGGCATGCACCTTCGCTATTAAAACTAAACAGTTTGGCACTTACTTTATTGGCTTTTGCAAATAGCTGACGAATCGGATCAAGAAGGTCGAGATAGGTCAGTAAATTGGACCGAATGCTGGCAGTAATTGCAGATTGATTAATGACTTTTGTTTCAGGATATTGTTGGGGTAATACTTTACTAATTAATGTACTTTTTCCTGAACCAGCCACTCCTGTAATCACGGTTAAACAGTTCTTAGGAATATCGACATCAATATTTTTTAAATTGAATAAATGGGCATTTTTAATTGAAATCCATTCTTTGCCTATACGTGGTGTTTTCTTATAGGTATTTGGCCGTCTAAAAAACTCACCTGTTAAACCTGATGAATTTTTTAATTCTTCGAAAGTTCCTTGGTAAATAATTTCACCGCCGTTGGTGCCAGAAAGAGGCCCCATATCAATAACATGATCCGCTGTTCTAATCAGATCAGGGTCATGTTCAACCAGTAAAACGCTATTTCCTTTATCTCTAATTTTTTGAATAATTTTAATAATATTATCTAAATCTTTGGGGTGAAGGCCGATACTTGGCTCATCAAAAATATAGAGTAAGTCAACCAGACTGTTACCTAAATGTTTAACCATTTTGATTCGTTGTGATTCACCTCCCGATAACGTATTGCTCACACGGTTAAGGTTTAAATAGCTAAGTCCAACGAGATTTAAGTTAGTCAGTTTATTGATGATTTCATGCAAAACGGTTTCAAATTTTTCACTTTTTATCGATTCGATAAACTCTAAAAGCATTGAAACAGATAGGGCCGTACATTCCGCAATATTTTTACCGTTAATCTTACAAGATAAAGATTTTTGATTAAGCCGTTGTCCCTTACATAGGGAGCATTCTTTGGTGGTAATAATTTGCTCAAGTTTATTTCGATAGCGATTTCTTTCCTGCGCTTCGCCTTTTAAAAAGTTACGTTCAAATCGGGTCACTAGTCCTTCATACAGTGCCGTTTTTCTCCATTTACTTGTTGGGTTTAAAGGCTTGTGCTGAGGAGCATATAAAAATAATTCCCATTCTTTTTCACTATAATCTTTTAATTTTTTATCTAAATCGAAATAACCTGAATCTGCATATCGTGTCCAACGCCATGCGGTAGGTTGATAAGTCGGGAAGTCTATAGCACCTTCTTCATTTAAGGATTTATCTAAATCTAATATTTTATAGATATCAATTGTTTGCTCTAGCCCAATACCTTCGCATTGCGGGCACATGCCATTGGGGTGATTAAAAGAAAAAACGTTTGAATATCCAACAAAAGGTTCACCCATACGTGAAAATAATAAGCGAAGATTGGCGTAGATATCTGTAATTGTTGCCACTGTTGAGCGGATGTTACCCGTTAAAGGCTTTTGATTAATAATGACAGGTACATTTAAATTCTCAATTTTATCGACATCAGCGACCCCAAAATGCTGTAAACGATTACGCACAAAACTGTCTTGAGTTTCGTTGATTTGTCTTTGTGCCTCCGCGCCAATGGTTTCAAAAACTAAAGAAGACTTCCCTGAACCTGAAACTCCGGTAAAGGCGACAATTTGGTGTTTAGGAATTTTTAATGAAATATTTTTAAGATTATTTTGTCTTGCTCCATAAATATTTATTGTTCTTTTAGTCATGTGTAATCACTTGAAGTTAAAGATTTAGGCTAAAGGTAAAACAAAATTTGTGAAAAGGATGTATATGTTTATTAAGTAAATAGTTTAAATATTAAACTTATATATCTTTTCTTTGTTTAGCATAAATCTCTGGTGGTGACATGTCGGTATGTACCATATGGGGTAATTCAGTAAAGAGATATAGAAATGGTCCGAGTTTAAAATGGACTACAAACTTGTAGTCCATTGATTATTTACCGCACTAAAAAATGCTTAGCTCTATGAATCCTTTTTAGCTGCAAGCGCTTTGCGGTCAGTTAGACGGTCATAGAACGCCGCTGCCTTGAAACCTGTTTTAAATACACACCATTGGAGTGGTTCAGGTAGCGTAGAAGGGGTCTTGTGGTATAAGTTTTTCAGAATAGGATTTTCTACTCCTTTAATTTTCTCGGCAAGAAGCTGCCCCATGAGCGACTGAGTCGCAAGCCCATGTCCTGTACAGCCAGCTGCATAGATAATATTTTGATGTGGCCCAGTTGATCCAACCACAGGCAAAAAGTCATAAGCCACGCTAACATATCCACTCCAACAGTGCTTAATACCAAGACCTTTCAAGGTTGGGTGACGTTCACGTAAGGTTTGTGCGAGTGCCGCATAAGCGTCGTGATCTGGTACGTTCGGAGTTTTTGAACCGTAAACATAATTCAACTTCTTAACTGTCAACACCATTGTGTTGTGTGCAGTCAGTCGATGGCTTTCCATCATGAGATGCGGTGTAATAATACCTTCTCGGCCAGGCCAGCCGAGTGATTCCAATTGCTTTGGAGTTAATTGTTGGGTCTCAATTGCCGAAACCCGTATCGGAGCAACTTTATCACGTAGCAATCCCAACTGAGGTGTGAAAGCATTTGTGGTTAACACCATGATGGGTGCGCTGGCACTACCGCGAGCGGTTTTGCAGGTAATGATTGATCCTTCGCTATAAGAGAGCAATGGTGTTTTTTCATAAATTTTAACACCTGCCTGAATGGCTGCACGGCGTAAACCACTCACGTATTTACCGGGGTTTAGCGTGCCGCCGCGCTGTTCGCTACCAAACAGAAAAGCTGGTGGAATTCCACGAGCACGCATTTCGGCTTGATCTACAAAGCGAGTATGGGAACCTAATTCTTCACCAACTCTCATACTGCGGCGTAGCCATTTTTCCTGCGAAGGATCTATAACAGCGCGTATAATCCCAGAAGGGTTGTAATCACAATCGATGCCTAACTCGGCTAGACGTTTTTCAACATAGGTCACGCCCTCATCGTAGAAATTGACAAACTGCTTTGCACGTTCAACGCCGAGGCGCTTGGCGAACACTTCGAATTCAATTCCCATACTACCAAGCAGATAACCCGCATTACGGCCGCTGGCACCGAAACCACCGAACTCTTGCTCAAGTACGATGACTTTTGCACCTCGTGCAGTGAGTTCAAGAGCTGTAGACAACCCGGCAAAACCAGCACCAACCACAATGACATCTGCGCTGACCGAACCTACCAACTCAGGTTGAAGGTCGCTAGGCTGTTCTATCCAGCCCCCTAATAGACGAAATGGCATAGATTCAGGGTGGCCACTCATCACTTGTTCATTTGAATAATTCATTCGCTATCCTTCCTATATCATTTTACAGTGCTAGAGCACTGTCTTTATCTTGTTTAAAAACAATGCTCTTAGTACACTTTACTGGCGGGCTGGAATAAAAGATTGAATGGAAACTTTCTGTGCGCGTTCTAGGGCTTCATAGGCGTAATACAACTGAATGATGGCATAGCCCCACGTCACGAAAGCCCAAGTCATGAAAATCATATGAGTATCGTCGCCAGGGATCGGGAAAAAGTCATATACAATGGCTACTGCTAAACTCACTACAGCGGTTATTGTGGTGGCCAATGCATGAAAAAACTCTCCCGCACGTACCAAGCAAACAATGAAATAGAACAGATACATCACAAGAATGCTCCACGTGATGACGTAAAAATACGGACGTATTTCTTGAAAAAAATCTGCTAGAAAAACCACGAAAGTGCCGGCGAATGCCAATACGAACAGCATGACTTCCTTAAAAGTGGATGGTTTGTAATTATGGGTCAGTGCCATTAAACCAATTACGGCAATAACCGGCATGCCGAAACTACGCGAGAATGAATCGAGAAACATGGTAATTGAAAAATTAACATTCGAAGCTGTCAGCATGTAAGAGACAAAATTCGTTGCCGAAAATGCAACAATCCACCACTCTAAACCAAGCAAAAAATTCTTTTTCTTAAGAAATTTTGCACCGTAGATCCAGCCAGCAAGCGCTAGAACGATACAAGCGACTAACCCAAAGATATTTATAAGTTCCAAAATGGCAGCATGTGTCATTTCACTATTCGTTAAGATTTTTGAGGTAGTAGCTTCCGTTTGGCTACCCGCATCAAGGCCAAGAATTTTCATAATATGACTTCCTTGTAATTAATTGACTGTCATGTCAGTAAAATAATATGCTATGATGAATTAGTAAACAATTTTTTATTTATGACGATGATGGAAAACAAAATAGGGCGCCCAAGTAAAGCTCAAGAAAGGTCTTATGAAATTCTTCAAGCTGCTGTTTCAGTTGTGGCGAAAGAAGGGCTAGAGGGAATTACTTTTGCCAAAGTAGCGGAAGCTTCAGGCATGCAACGTACTCTCGTACATCATTATTTTTCGTCACGTTCAGATTTAATGAACGCTTTCATTGAACATTATATTTCGAAAATGGGCACTGAGATTATTCATCGTTTTAGTGGGAAACCATTGAGCGAGCGAATCATCATGATGTTCACACCCGAAGTGTATCGAACTCAAGATGATTTAATAGTTTGGTTCGAGTTGGTGGCTCAAAGTGCGAGAAATCCATTTATCCAGCAGATGCTCCATACACTTTGGACAAAGCACTGGCTTCCGGATTTTGAAAATCAATTGGCACAAGAATATCCAAAAGCGACCCCAGAGGCGATTAGCTCAGCGACCTATGTCATTGTTTGTTTATTTGAAGCTTATTGGGCGTTTAGTATTCAAGGCGTCACTGATCAACAGAGACAAAAGCAAATGGAGCAAACGGTATTAATGATTTTAAATGGGCTAAGCTAATTATCCAATTCACAGTACCTATTTCTTATCTCTTAGAAAAACATAAAATTTAAAGGCTAATGACGGGTGCAAATTAGCCTTTAAAAGATTTATGAAGAATGGGTTATTTATTTAACCCTCCACCCAAGGCTTTATAGATTTCAATTTGATTATTTAATTTGGTTTGTTCGAGAACCAGTAGACCTTGTTGAGCCGCATATGCAGAACGCTGGGCATCCAAAACAGTCAAATAACTATCAATTCCAGCTCTAAAGCGGGCGGTAGAGAGTTTATAAGTGGTATCGGTTGCAGAGACTAAACGGCGCTGGGCATTTAAACGTTCTTCAATATGAGCATGGGCTGCTAAGGCATCGTTGACTTCACGGAAAGAAGCCTGAATCGCTTTTTCATATTCAGAAAGCGCAATTTTTTGGTCGATCTCTGAAACCTTAATATTGGCTTTACGCGTTCCCCAATCAAAAATAGGCAGGTCTATGCTAGGGCCAACTGACCATGCAAACCCGCCAGATTTAAATAAATCTTTGAGTTCAGTCGATGCATATCCAGCTGAACCCGTAAGTGTAATAGTCGGAAACATACGAGCTTTTGCCGCTCCAATGTTGGCACCCGCTGCGCGAAGCTGATATTCAGCGACTTTCAGGTCTGGACGGTTTTGTAGTAAATCGCTGCTTAAGCCTGTTGAAAAATTCTTTTCTTGAGTAATCGTTTTAACCGACTGAGTTGGAAGCAGGTTTGACGGAACCGCTTGTCCAGCCAAAAGATTTAATAAATTTTGCGCTTGTGAAACTTGAGTTTTGTAGTTTGCGACATCATTACGTGCTGTTTCGACCGAAATTTGGGCTTGGCGTAAAGGTATTTCGCTATCAATCCCGACATTAAAACGCTTTTGATTCAGATTGTACGAATCAAGTTGAGCTTTTAAAGTTTGCTGCGCAAGATTTAAGTTTGCTGTAGCAAAAGAATAATTTAACCACGCTTGTGAAACTTGGCTCACCAAACTAATTTGAGTTGAGTCTTTAGCACTTTGTGTTGCTAAGTAATTATTCAATGCTGCATCTTTGAGACTTTGAACGCGTCCCCAAAAATCCAGTTCATACGCCGTTACACCCAAACCTACCTGAAACGTAGAGTAAGGATTGTTAGGGTTTACCGAAGGGTTAACTTGCCTAATGGCATTTGCTGTCGCGCCAATCGTCGGAAGTTGGTCGTATTTAGTAATTTGGTATTGCTGCTGGGCACGCTCAATATTTAAAGCTGCTGTACGTAAATCGCGATTATTATTCAAACTTATTTCAATAACTTCTAATAAACGAGGATCGGAAAAAAAGGTTTTATATCCTTGTTCAGCAATTGAAGGACCTGCATAAGTTTCAGCGAAATTTTGTGGAATATTAGACTTAACAGTGGGTTGAGGTGATTGCATGCTTATACATGCAGTTAAAATAATCGAGAGGGTGGAAATCATAAATCCACGAGATAAAACAGCCGACTTAGACATGCTTTTCTCCAAATAATAAAATAAATTTAGGCATAAGAGGAGCAAGGGAAACAGGTTAATTTCCCTTGCATTATTTCATTTAAGATTTAACTTTCTGTTTGGAAGAAAACAGTTTTTCGGCTGCACCTAGTACAAAGATAAAGAATACTGGGACAAAGAAAATTGCTAGAATGGTTGCTGAAATCATACCGCCAAATACCCCAGTTCCGAGCGCATGTTGTGTTTCAGAACTTGCTCCTGATGCAATGACTAAAGGCACCACACCACAAGTAAAGGCAAGAGAAGTCATCAAAATAGGGCGTAAGCGGAGTTTGGCTGCGGCAACAGTAGCTTCAACTAAACTCATTCCTTCTTCTTTGAGCATCTTGGCGAATTCAACAATCAAAATCGCATTCTTGGCGGAAAGACCAATGATGGTAATTAGGCCAATTTTGAAAAACACATCATTCATTAGCCCTTTGGTCATAATGGCAATAATCGCTCCAAAAATACCTAATGGCACAACCAGCATAACCGATAGCGGAATTGACCAGCTTTCATAAAGAGCTGCAAGTACAAGGAACACAACGAGCATCGACAAACCGAGCAAGAATGCCATTTGTGATTCTGATTGTTTCTCTTGAAGAGAAATACCAGTCCATTCATAGCCAATTCCTTTTGGTAATTTTGCGATGAGTTGTTCCATTTCACGCATGGCATCACCAGATGAAGTATCGAAGTTAGGAATACCCGCAATACTCAAAGATGGACGACCGTTGTAGCGGTTGTATTGTTGCGGTGCTTTGGTCCATTGAGGTGTCACAACTTCCGATAAAGAAACCAATTGGCCACTTGCACCCATCACTTTAAGATTCAAAATATCTTGCAATTTCATACGTGATTTTGCTTCAACTTGCACAATCACTTGCTGCATACGACCTTGGTTTGGAAAGTCATTGATATACATTGAACCCATTGACGTTGAGATGATGTCTGACACGTCGGCAAATTTAACGCCGAGTGCATTTAATTTATCTCGGTCAATTTTTAAAGAAATATTGTCTCCTTGAGGTAAGCCCTCATTCCAAACCATATAAAACTTCTTGTTTTTGGCTGCCATTGCCATTAATTGATCTTGGGCAGCAAGTAATGCAGGCATACCTAAGTTCGCCCGATCTTGTAATCGAAGACTAAAGCCAGAGAACGTGCCTAACTCATCAATGGCTGGAGGTAGAACGGCCATAGATGAACCTTCTTTACTATGTGCCATTGTTTCATTGACAGCGCTGGTGATTTCGCTTGCCGATGAAGTACGCTCTTTAAAATCTTTGAGTGTGGTAAAAGCCATCCCCACGTTTTGGCCTGCGCCACTAAAGCCCCAGCCCATAATCGTGGTATTGCTTTTCACGTTTGGGTTGTCTTTTAAACTGTTTTCAAACTCATTCACCACACCTCGTGTTCTTTCAGCTGTAGCATCGGAAGGCAACTGGAAGGTGGTAAGAAACCAGCCCTGATCTTCTTCTGGCATAAAAGCTGTTGGCCAGTATTTCATGCCTGCAAAGGTGAGACCTGTAATGACTATAAAGATCGCCATCATTGGAATACTATGCTTGATCACTTTCAGTAAGATTAACTCATACTTTTTAGTGACTTTGTCAAAGCTACGATCAAACCAAGCAAAGAAACCTTTCTTTTGATGATGCCCATCAATCGGTTTTAAAATGGTGGCACACAGCGCCGGAGTCAAGATCAATGCCAATAATGCCGAGAACAGAATAGACACCGACATGGTTAAGGTAAATTGTTGATAAATAATGCCAACTGAGCCACTGGCAAAAGCCATTGGTAAAAATACGGCTGCAAGTACCAAGGTAATCCCAATAATTGGACTGGTGATTTCTTTCATGGCCTTGGACGTTGCTTCTTTTGGATGTAGACCTTCAGTTGCCATAATCCTTTCGACATTCTCTACCACCACAATGGCATCATCGACAATAATACCGATGGCGAGCACCATACCAAACATGGTGAGCACATTAATCGAGAACCCCGCAAGCAACATCACAGAGAATGTTCCTAGCAATGCAATAGGGGCAACAATTGCCGGAATAAGCGTATAACGGACATTATGAAGAAACAGGTACATCACAATGAAAACTAAAACCATGGCTTCAAGTAGTGTGTGAATTACCTTTTCAATCGATATTTTGACAAATGGAGCAGTATCGTAAGGGATACTAAATTGCATGCCTTCAGGTAAATTGACTTTTAATTCTTCAATTTTGGCTCTGACACCTTCAGCCGTTTTTACAGCATTTGCGCCAGGACTAAGTTGGATTGCTGCCGCCGTTGCAGGTTTACCATTTTCTAAAATAGCAAAGTTATAGGCTTGTGAACCCATCTCCACATTGGCAACATCAGATAGTTTAATGACACTACCACTGGTTTTACTCTTGAGACTAATATTTTTAAATTGTTCAACATCACCCAATTGGCCTTCGGCAGATAAAGGAATGGAGATCAATTGTCCTTTGACAGCAGGCAGGTCACCGAGTCGACCTGGTGCAATCTCGACATTATTTTCGCGAATCGCATTATTGACATCACTAATCGACAGGCCATAAGACACCAGTTTATTTGGGTCAACCCAAATACGCATGGCTTTTTCAGCACCGAAAGACTGAACTTTACCTACGCCTTCAACACGTTTTAATTCTTCGACAACGTTACGGACTAAATAATCGCTCAGATCAACTTCAGAATATTGTCCATTCGGTGAGTTGATTCCCACCAGCATCAAGAAGCCTGATGAAGAGGCTTCAACCTGTAAACCTTGTTGGCGGACCACTTGAGGTAGACGTGCTTCAACAGCCTTGATCTTGTTTTGTACATCCACCTGTGCCATTTCAACATCTGTACCCGGTTTAAAGGTCGCCGATATTTGAGCTGTACCCGAGGTGTCTGTGGTAGCGCTGTAATAAAGTAAATTTTTAACGCCGGATAGTTCTCTTTCAATCAGAGTAACGACACTATCGTTAATCGTTTTGGGTGTCGCACCTGGGTAGACAGCACTAATGGTGACTTGTGGAGGCGCAACACTAGGGAAGCGTGCTATAGGAAGTTTGGGAATACTGAGTAATCCAAACAAAATAATGAAAATCGCAATCACCCATGCAAACACGGGGCGACGAATGAAAAATTGTGACATCATCATTGAGCTCCTTGAGTAATGGGTGCTTTCCACTTACTTATTTCAAGCTTTTGATTCGGTTGAATACGATCAATTCCTTCAACGATGACTTTGTCACCTACTTTGATTCCTTTATTCACTAAGTAGAACTGTTCATATTGTTGTCCAAGCTCGATCGGACGAACCTCTGCCAAACCTTTAGCATTAATGACATAAACCTGTGGGTCACCATTGTTATTACGCTGGATTGCTTGGGCAGGTACAAGGAGGGCTTGAGGTACGGATGCTCGGTCAATATTGACACGTACATACATTCCAGGAAGCAATTTACGTTCAGGGTTGTTCACCACGATACGAATGGTGACATCACCTGTTTCCGGATCTACATTAATATCTTCAAACAGCATTTTTGCGCTGACGTTGTAGAATTGGCCATGGCTATTAGCAATACGAACGGTTTTATCGCTATTGGCAGATAATTCGCCGTTTTGTAATGCAGTTTGTAAGCGCTCGTATTCACCAATAGATTGCTTTACATCAACATAAACTTTGTCAATCTGTTGTATGGTTGCCAAAGTATTGGTATCACCTTGGCTGACTAAAGCACCTTCAGTCACAAATGATTGCCCAATACGACCAGAGATGGGCGCACGTACTGTTGCGTATTGCAGATTCAGGTTTTGACGGGTGAGTAGAGCTTTCATTTGTGCGACATCAGCTAAAGCTTGGCGATATTCAGCCTGAGCATTACTGACTTCTTGTTTACTAATCGCATTACTTGGTAACAGTTGTTCATAGCGTTCCAACTGGACCTTTAAACGTGTGACCTCAGCTTCGGCTTTATTGAGAGAAGCTTTGTTGCTGTTTACATCAGCCTGAAAAGTTTCAGCGTTAATTTTGTATAAGGCTTGCCCAGCCTTAACTTCACTACCTTGAGTAAATAATACTTTTTCGATAATACCGCCGACTTGCGGACGAATTTCAGCAGTACGGAAGGCTTGAACGCGAGCTGGAAGGTTCTCGCTAAAATTAACGGATTGTGGCTGGAGACTTAATACACTGACTTTCGCCGGTGGGACTTCTGGTTGTTTAGCCTCTTCGGAACTACAACCTTGGATGATTAGCCCAATAGATAAAAATAATGGAAGTAAGAGCTGCTTTTGCATGCTGTCTAAACCTTGGGAGTTTTTGATGCTGCTATTATTTTTGTGCTCTGTGTAACGACCATCACTGAAGTGTGGAAAAAGTGTGGAGATCTGCAGATAAATTAGCGTATCATTTAAAATGATTGTAATTATTCGATGATTAATTCATGTTCGAAGCTTCATTTTCTTTTGATTGCCGTGATAAACAAATTCTTGTTGTAGAAGATGAATACGATATTGGGGACATTATTGAACAATATTTAAAACGTGAAGGCATGCGAGTTATTCGGGCAATGAATGGTAAGCAGGCAATCGAAATTCATGCATCACAACCCATTGATTTAATTTTACTTGATATTAAATTACCTGAACTCAATGGTTGGGAAGTGCTTAGTAAAATTCGTCAAAAAGCACAAACGCCTGTCATTATGCTGACCGCATTAGATCAGGATATTGATAAGGTGATGGCCTTAAGAATCGGTGCAGATGATTTTGTGGTTAAACCTTTCAATCCGAATGAAGTGGTTGCACGTGTGCAGGCTGTTTTAAGAAGAACCCATCAAAACAAACAAGCTGCTGTCAAAAATCTGCATTATAAAAATATTGAAATTAATACCGAGATTCATAGTGTTTATATCAATCAGATGGACAGGAAAATCTTACTCAACCTGACGTTAACTGAATATAAAATACTACTCTTAATGATTAATCAGCCGCACAGAGTATTTACTCGAGGTGAGTTAATGAATCAATGCTTGCCCGATAGTGATGCTTTAGAAAGAACGGTTGATAGCCATGTCAGTAAGTTAAGAAAAAAACTAGAAGAGTACGGGCTTGAACACATGCTTATTAATGTCCGCGGTGTCGGATATAGATTAGATCATCCCCAACAATAATAGGATTAGATAGAAAAAATCCAACATGCTAAAAGTTGAGAAAAGACAATGAAAAATAAATTAGGGATTAATAAGCAATTTTTTATTGCTTTTAGTATGGTGAATTTGAGCATCACTTTATTGTCTGTATTTCTAGGATATTTTGTCTATAACTATGCAATTGAAAGTGGATGGATTGCATTAAGCTCCTTGGAAGGAGACTGGACAGATTTTCACTTTATTGACTGGATTTGGCTAGGTACAGTTATTTTATGTGGTTCAATTATTTCTTTAATCATTGGAATGCAGTTAGCAAAAAGATTTATTGTGCCCATCAATTCATTGGCAGATGCCGCGAATAAAATTAGTGAGGGTGATTTGTCTGCTCGAGCAAATGATCAAAAAGTCCATTCCACAGAGATTTCTACATTAATTTTAAATTTTAATGATATGGCTCAAAAGCTTGAAAGTTCTGTACAAAATGCACAAGTATGGAATGCAGCTATTGCCCACGAATTAAGGACTCCAATCACAATTTTACAAGGCAGATTACAGGGCATTGTAGATGGGGTTTTTAATGCTGAGCCTGAACTCATCCGAAGTTTGTTGAATCAAGTAGAAGGGCTGTCACATTTAGTAGAAGACTTGAGGACATTGAGTTTATTTGAAAATAAACAGCTTAAATTAAATATTGAGTCAGTTGATTTTTTGAGATGTGTTGAAAAAGTAATACGAATGTTTGATGAAAAACTTAGACAATCAAATTTCACTATAAATTACGACATTTCTAATGATCTTGTATCTTGCGATGCAAGACGTATGGAGCAAGTCTTAATCGCGTTGATTGATAATGCAATTAGATACTCTAATCCTGGAATTTTAAAAATTAAGTCATCAGTTGAACGAGGGCAATGGATATTAGAAATAGTTGATGAAGGGCCGGGAATTCCCGTTGAATATCAAAAAGAATTATTTAATCCTTTTTATAGAGTGGAGCAGTCCAGAAATAAAGCTTTAGGAGGAACAGGGTTAGGTTTGGCAGTTGTGCAAGCCATTGTTTTAGCTCACTCGGGCACAATTAGATATGAAAATCGCAGTCCAAATAGTGCTTTTATTATTCAAATAAAAACAATTGCTTAGTCTAAAATATTTATCAATTTTAATAAAAAAGAGAAATCTGTATGAATTGAGATTTCTCTTTTTTGATATTTAGCGTGGTAAGAATTAAATGATTCCAGACGTTTTAAAGTTTTGAACATTTAACATATCTATTGGATTCATCATTTTACCGTCGTGTTCAACAAATCCAACAAATGTCGTGCTCATGTTCCAGCCTAGCAAGCCTTTTAGCTCATCTGGAAAGTTTTTAACTGTTTCAGACGATAGAGATAAATAATGGTTTTCTTCTTGACGAAGGAAACCGAGATCATAAGACATTGTTAAACCGATACGCGGTTCTTGACTTACATTTGCTCCACCGCCGTGGTAGGTGGAACCAATCCATATTAAAGCATCTCCAGCCTTCATTTCGGCTGCTATCGTTTCATCTTCTTTAGGTACTCTTTGATCATCCCATAAATGACTTGCAGGGATAACACGTGTAGCACCATTTTCTTCAGTAAAATCAGTCACGGCAAACATGATTTGTACTCTAGCTTCACGTCCATAAACCGGATGTCGCCACATCCATACAGTATCGTCACGATGTAAAGGTTGAGCTTTTTGACCGGGCCAAATTTGAATTGCTTGTGTCACACCCACTTGAATGTCTGGACATAATTCAATTTTATTTTCACCACTCCAAGCATGTAGAGGAGTTTGAAGAATCGCTTTTGCAGTGTCTAAAAATACTGGGTTCATGGCAACTAACGGCATTTGCGGCAAGCGGGCAAATAAACGACTCATTCGGCGGGTCTTAGTACCTGCAAAATAATCATCTTCTCCGTCAGGAATTAATTCTAATTGCTTTGAGAGTGCCTCATAAATATCTTTGGTAATTTCATCATTTAAAAAGTTTTCAATGATGACCCCACCATCTCTTTTAATAATCGAAACGATCTCATCGATTTGTGTATCTTTGCTTAATTTAACGAGTGACATAAGATTTCCTTATCCTTTCTGATTAAGAATATTTCAAATAAATTTATTAGCTTTTAGGCCTATTTGTTTTAGGGGCAAATAACTGCTTTAAAAATTCAATTTGGTCATTTAATATCTTGCCGTGCCAAGATTCCGTATAGAAATCAAAATGATCAATAGGGTATTCCAGTAGTTTAGAAGGCCCTTGAATTAGGCTTGCCGTTTTTCGAGCTGGGTTAGGTGGCGCAATTTGGTCATTAGAGCCGACTTGTACCAAAGTAGGACACTTAACATTTTTTGCAAAAGTAACTGGTCGGTTGTATGAGACTTCCAGAGCTGCACGAGCACAGACTTCATTACGCCAAGTTGGACCTGCCATTGCGGTATAACTTTCTTCAGCACCCGGTGTACTAATCATGGCAGCAGTACCAGGTTGTCCAACAATTGGTATGAGATGTGGAGGACGTTGAGCTATGGCATGAATCAAATCTTTGATGCCATGACCTATAGCCGTCGTGATCTGTTTTATTCCACCATATTGGAAAACTTGTTTTAACGCTGCTAAACCATCTGTAGCAGGGTTCATGGAGACGACAGCTGATATTTTTGGATCTTGGGCAGCAACAACAACGACATGACCACCAGAGTAAGAGGTACCCCATAGTACAATGCGGTTTCGATCAACAAGTGGCAAACTTCGTGCAGCTGCTATCGCTGCATGATAGTCCTCGCGTTGGTTAATATAGGATACATGTTGTCTAGGTAATCCTGCTGACTCACCAAATCCACGATAGTCAAATATAAAAGTATCAAAGCCTGCTTGGCTAAATGGCTCAGCAAAATCTAATAATCCTGTGTCTTTTGTACCACCAAAGCCTGTTGCCATAACAATGCAAGGTCGTCCTCGAGATGTCATAAACTCTTCTGAGGTTGAAGGGATATACCATGCAGAACAGGTAACTCCTTTACTCGTAAATTTAATATTTTCCATTTTATTTTCCCTAATTGATTTTTTCTCTTACTCGTACTTTAGATAAGAGGTGAAAATGCAAATCGCCGTGTTAAGCCTGAACTTTGATTTGTGCTGTCAGGGGTTCTTCTGTAATGAGAGTAATTTTTTTCTGGGTTTTCGGATTTGAAAACTGTAACTCTTGATCAAATACAGAGCCTTTATGAAGTCGCTCTAAATCGAATTTATAGTCGTGCTTTAATATCCATGGGCCTTCTGTTCCAGCCATTGGAAATTGGGTAATACTTCGTTGAATATATCCTGAATTCAAGTCAACAAAAGGAACACGCTTCATATCTTTGTTGCCAATCACTGGCTTAAAAGTTTTAAAGTTATTGTCGTCCATATAATCAAGAAGGCGACAGAAGTGCTTCCATACAAGATCAACTTTTAAAGTCCATGCGAGATTGGTATAACCAAATGCGAAGGCAAAATTGGGAACATCAGAGAGCATCATTGACTTAAAGATTGTGGTATCTGGGTAATTAATTTTTTCTCCATCCACAATTAATTGGGTTTTGCTAAATGCAACAGCATTTAAACCAGTGGCTGTAATAATGATATCTGCTTCCAGTACTTTTCCTGATTTAAGTAAAATTCCATCTTTGGTAAAACGTTCAATATGATCAGTTACCACTGAAGCTTTTCCAGAAGAAATTGCTTTAAACATATCTCCATCTGGCACAACACATAAGCGCTCATCCCACGGATTATATTTAGGTGAAAAATGGGTTTCGATATCGAAATCTTTCGGTAAATTACGTCGTATATCAGAAATTAAAAAACGGCGCATCAGCTTTGGAAAACGGCGACTTAAATTGTAGACCCCACGAGTTAGGACAATGTTTTTACGACGAACAATATTGAAAGCAAGCTGAGGGGGAAGAAAGCGATTTAGAGTATTTGCAATTGCATCTGTACTTGGTGCAGCCATCACATAACTTGGCGATCTTTGAAGCATCGTGATGTGTTCAACGTCCTGAGCCATCGCCGGAATCAAAGTGACCGCTGTAGCCCCACTACCAATGACTACTACTTTTTTTCCTGAATAATTAAGATTTTCTGGCCAATGTTGAGGATGAATGATTTGACCTTGAAACTCTTCAGATCCTTTGAACTCAGGAGTATAACCAGCATTATAGTCATAATAACCAGTACCCATGAGTAAAAAGCGAGAGCGGAAAGTGGTTAAATTTTTTTGATCTTTACGTTTTACTTTAACTGTCCAAATGCCTTCATCAGATGAGAACTCGGCACTTGTCATGTAGTAACCAAAATGAATATGCGATTCGATTTCGTTTTCAGTAATGGTTTCTTGTAAATAATCACAAATCATTTGTGCACTGCCAAAAACCCTTTTATTTGTCCACGGTTTAAAGCCAAATGCAAAAGATTGCATATCTGAATCTGAACGGATACCTGGGTAGCGAAATAGGCTCCAGGTTCCTCCAATTTTGTCACGTCCTTCCAATACAGCGAATGTTGTATCGGGTCTATATTGCTTTAAATGATAGGCTGCGCTGATACCTGCGATCCCTGCACCGATAATTAAAACATCAGTAATAGTCTTTTGATCTGATGAATTCATATCTTTTTCCTCTTCACACAATTTGAGTAAATTGAGCACCAGTTAGAATCTCTAAGATGATGATTTTTTAATCCTCATTTTTTCCTGATGGACAAAGCCTTAATCCAATTTTTAGGCATATCAATATTATTAAATTAATAATTACATCGTGTCAATGACTGTGTGTAATTATGGCAGGCATTCTTATTTGTGAAGTAAAAGTAAGAATTAAATGAAGATTTTATAAATTTAATATGCTGAATTTTATGGGAATATTAATTTTTTAAAAGATTGGGATTTTCTGATTTTTAAACTATTACCGAGTGGTGTCAGAGTTATAAACACTTGTCGAAAGATTTGTTAATACCTACAATGAGGCCGAAGCCAATAGGGAAATAAGATAGTATGACCACTTCTCGCCGTAGACCGAAACATGATCCAAAAGAATCTGAGCGAGAAATATTAGAAGCTGCTGAACAGTTTTTAAGTGAACATCATTTTCGTGATCTCAATATTGATGAGGTTATGCGACGTACAGGTTTAAAACGTCCAGCTTTTTATGTTCATTTTCGTGATAAAAATGATCTTACTTTGCGACTTGTTCAGAATATTAGTAAAGAACTATTTGATATCGCGGACCGTTGGTTAGCTGGCACTAATCATCAGGAAGATTTGCGTCGGGCTTTGGTCGATTCAGTAAATGTTTATGTAGAGCATGGACGTCTGTTAAGAGCTTTCGTTGAAGCTGCGAGTGGGGATGAGCGTGTTGATCGAGTTTATCGTGGCTTAATACAAGACTTTATTACTGCAGCTGCTCAGCATATAAAGGCAGAGCAGTTAGCCGGAAAAATTAAAAAAGATGTAGAAGTAGAAGAAACAGCAAAAGCTTTGATTTGGCTTGAAGAGCGATATCTTTCAGAAACTTTTGGACATGCCTCACAAGTTCAACCTGAAATTGTAATTCAGGTATTACAAAATATTTGGATTTCAACATTATATGGCACAAATTAAGAAGGATTGTGCCATTAAAAATTGTTTTATTTCTATCTGTAAAACCATTTTTAAATAGTATTTCGTTTTTCATCCATGAAGATATAGTTCAGCATTCCTATAATTTTATCTTTAATGACACGTTGTCATTGACATTGTGTCATTAATTTTATAGCTTGTATTTTGTTCACTATGAGTACTGCATATAACTTTAGTGAACAAATAAATTGCTAGGTACTTAGCGATTTAACAAAAATTATAATTTAAGGATGAATAATGGAAAAATCTCTAAGCAAGGATTGTGCTGACTTAAGATCACACTTAAAAAGAGTGAAAAATACTTTTGTAACTAATCCAAAGAAATATTTCTTAAGCAGCAGACTTCAGTTGAAATCTGGCCCAATTATATTGAGCGTAATTGGTGTCGTTTTTAGTAGTTATAGTCAGGCTTCTGCACTTGAACAGTCGGGCCAATCGATATTACCTTTTTTAGAAGCTGGTAATTATGCAGAAGCAAATGCCTTCGCTGTTGATCCTTCTGTTTCTGGCGTAGTTCATGATCGTCCAGATCTTGGTAAACCTAATCAAAGTCGAGATACAGGAAATATTGGGCAAGATAATCAATTTTATACTGCCGCCCTAAAGCTACAACTCACAGACCAATTCAGCTTTGGGTTACTTTACGATCAGCCTTTTGCTGCAAAAACAGCTTATCCACTTCTTCCTAATAATAGTTATTCTGATGATGCCAGCCATGAAGGTACATCTGTAAATGTAAAAAGCCAAAATTTAAGTTTTATTTTAGGTTATTCACCTATTAAAAACTTTCAAGTGTATGGTGGACCTGTCTATCAAACTGTAGAAGGTGATGTCTCTTTCAGAGGAATGGCATATACCGAAGCTTTTAATGGATACAATGCTAAATTCAAAGAAAAGGGAGAGCTAGGTTGGCTATTAGGAGGAAGTTATCAAATTCCGGAAATTGCGCTTAAAGCCGCTATAACTTACCGTTCAAAAATTAAATATGATTTTCAGGTAGATGAAAATATATTTGGTGAACCACTACAATACACTGCGCCTGCAAAGACAAAAGTCGAAACACCTCAATCAGTAAATATAGATTTTCAAACAGGTATTGCTGAAAAGACGCTTGCTTATATGAGCCTTAGATGGGTGAATTGGAAAAAATTTAATATTCGTCCGGCGCAATACGATGCTCTTACAGCAATGTATATGGATGCATTAACGGAAGGGGCATATAAACAAGGTATTGATTTGGATTCTTACCAAAAAGATCAATATAGTGTAACGCTTGGGTTGGGACATCAGTTAACTGACCGTTGGAGTATTGCATCTGATATTGGCTGGGATTCTGGCTCGGGTAGTCCAGCTTCAACGCTTGGACCAGTGAAAGGATACTGGTCTTTTGGACTTGGTGCTCAATTTAATCCATCGCCTAATTATTTTATTGCTGCTGGCGTAAAATATTTCTGGTTAGGAGATACTAAAGCTGAAGGTGGTGGCTACTATTTACCAATCGAAGGTATTAAAGAATTTTCAGAGCAAGCTGAGTTTAAAAATAATCGTGCAATTGCATATGCGTTAAAGTTTGGATATCGCTTTTAGAAGAGTTATGAATAACTATTTAGTGGGATAGAGTTTTATAAATTTCTTTTTATTTATCATTTCAAATATGAAATTAATTTCATATTTGAAATGATTTTTGTTTTTTAAATGTTTGAATTTTAATACAAAAATAGTGGCATGCAATTTGCTCCAATGCATATAGTTACAAGGAGTGAATAATGAATGCTAACCATATACTGCAATTGAGCGGCCTGTTGCAGGAAAATTTGGGGTTAATTCCTCATGAGATTCAGTTAAAAAAGATGAGTGGTGGGGCTATTCAAGAAAATTGGCTCGTTCAAACTCAAGATTTTGCTTTAGTTCTGCGAAAAAATGCTGAGTCGAGCGTAGAAGCCAGTTCAGATCGGGAACAAGAGTATTTACTTTTAGATCGCCTATATCATTTTGGAATTAAAGTGCCACAGCCGCTTTATTTTGAAAAATCACCTAACTTTTTAAATAGTGATTTCTTCATTATGAAAAAAATTGATGGTGTAACAGAAGGCCATAAATTAGTTCGAATTGCTGAAGAAGAAAAACGAAAAAAAATTACTCAAGAAATTGGTAAACAACTGGCTTTAATACATGCCATTCAATCAGATGAAATATTAGAAAAATTACTTCCTAAACCGAATAAAGATCAATATCTAGAGAAAAAACTTAAAAGTTTTATAGAGCAGCTAGATAGCTTGAAAAGACATCGTCCAATTCTTGAGTATGCCATTCAATGGATGTTTAACAATATTCCAAAAGTAGATGATCTGGTGTTAGTCCATGGTGATTACCGCATCGGCAACATCATGATTAATGATGATCAGATTTCTGGAATTTTAGATTGGGAGTTTACCCAGTGGGGCGACCGTAGAGAAGATATAGGTTGGTTTACTTCTAAATGCTGGCGTTTTGGTCAAGATGAAAATATAGCAGGGGGAATAGGTTCATATAAGGACTTTGCCAAAGCCTATGCGGAAATTTCCGATATTTATATTCCTGAATTTGAAATGAAGTTCTGGCATGTGCTGTCTCATGTTCGATGGGCAATTATTGCCATGCAACAGTCTGACCGAAACAATGAAATGTCTACTCCATCACTTGAACTAGCCCTAACGGAATTTTTAGTTCCCCGCCTTGAAAAGAATATCTTGGAAATATTGGGAGAAAAAGAATGAAAGAGCAAAAAATGATTGACCTGATCAAAGCGAGTCAAGCCGTGATCAAGAATGAGCTTTTACCGCAATCGGGCAGTCAGAAATATAACTTGTTAATGCTGATGCGAAGCTTTGAAATTTTGCAGGCTTATATTTTGCAAAAGGAAACTTGTTCATTACATAGCTCAGAAATTTTACAAGATTATTTTTCTTTTCCGATCAAAGATGTTGATGATGCTATTCAATTGTTTATTGCCGATATACGTGAGGGTAAACAATCTGAGCATACATTTGAAATATTAAAAGCTCTTAATTCTGAAGAGCTAAAAATTACTGAACCCAAGGTGGCTCATCATGGATAAGCATCAGCTACGTATTTATTTGGTTCGACATGGGCATGTTTCATATTTTGATGCAGATAATAATCCAATTAATCCTAAATTTGCCCAGTTATCTCAACGTGGAATAGAACAAATACAAGTTTTAGCGCGTCAATTACGCGATATTAATTTTGAAAAAATTTATTCGTCTACTATGCCTCGTTCAATACAAACCGCAGAGATTTTGAATAGCTATCAAAACGAGCCTAAAGACATTATGTCATTTGATGATATTCGAGAAATTAAAGCAGGGCGTTTAAGGGAAATTTCTTCTGATCGCGCTGAGCTGGAAATCAAAAAGGCCTATCAATTCTATAAAAACAATCTTGAATTGTTTGTACAAGGTGAAAGTTGGTCTCTCTTTATTAATCGTGTATTGGCATGGTTTGAAAAGATAATTTTAACGGCGAACAAAGACCAGAATATTTTGATTTCTTCGCACGATATTGTGAACAGAATACTTATTAATTGGGTATATGGGCATGACTGCAAAGATGTCTATTCGCAGGAACAGGATTATGGCTGTTTAAATATTCTTGATCTAAAGATTGAAAATCAAATTGTCATAAGTAAACGAATCAAACTCCAAAACTTCACTGCATATAATCTGATTAAAAATGAGCTATTTAATAGCGCTATGGATGATGTGTATGAAACTTATATCGCGACCCAAGGTTTTAAATTAAAGGAGCTCAGCTCATGATTACGCTATCTAATGAATTATTAGAATTACAAAAGAAAGTAAGAGAATTTATCCAACAAGAGGTGATCCCATTAGAAGATGATCCTCGTCAAGATAGCCATGGGCCTAGTGAAGCTTTGCGCAATGAATTAGTGAGTCGTGCACGCCGTTGGGGACTACTTACCCCCCATGCAAGTCAAGAAATGGGCGGACTTGGATGGTCGCACTTACAAAAGGCTGTGGCTTTTGAAGAAGCGGGTTATTCTGCTTTAGGTCCTATTGCTTTAAATATTCATGCGCCTGATGAAGGAAATATTCATCTATTAGATGCTGTTGCAAATGATACACAAAAAGAAAGATGGTTAAGAAAACTGGTAGCTGGAGAAATTAGATCTTGCTTTGCTATGACGGAACCTGCACCGGGTGCTGGCTCAGATCCATCTATGCTTCAAACAACCGCAATTGCTGATGGCGATGATTACGTTATTAATGGGCGTAAATGGTTAATTACAGGAGCAGAAGGAGCAAGTGTCGCTATTATTATGGCAAAGATGGAAGACGGCAATGCTTCTATGTTTTTAACAGATACGGATGTTGAAGGATTTATATTAGAAAAAAGTATGAATGCTATGGATTCATGTTTTTCGGGAGGACATGGCATTTTACGCTTTGAGAACTTACGAATACCTAAAGAAAATGTCTTGGGTGAAATTGGTAAAGGCTTTAAATATGCTCAAGTTCGCCTCGCCCCAGCTCGTTTAACCCATTGCATGAGATGGTTAGGACAAGCCAAGAGAGCACATGATATTGCTACTCAATATGCACGAGAACGCCAATCTTTTGGTAAGAGATTAGGAGACCACCAAGGCGTTGGTTTTATGCTTGCTGACAATGAAATGGATATTTTAACGACTCGATTAGCCGTTCATTATTGTGCACAGGTTTTAGATTTGGGCGAGAAAGGAAATTACGAGTCCAGTTTAGTTAAAGTGATCAGCTCTGAAGGTATATGGCGTGTGGTAGATCGGTCAGTTCAGATTTTAGGTGGACAGGCCATGACGGATGAATCAGTAGTCTGCAAAATTTTTAAAGATGCACGCGGTTTCAGAATCTATGATGGAGCAAATGAAGTTCATCGCATGAGCATTGCTAAAAAGCTATTAGGGAAGCAGGCATAATAAAGCAGGGATAAGAGAATGAATATTTTTGATGTAAAAGATAAATATATTTTAATTACGGGTGCTTCAAGTGGTTTGGGTCATCATATGGCTGAATTGTTTGCTAAGGAAGGCGCTCATATTGTCATTTGTGCCAGACGGTTAGAACGATTGAAAGAGTTAGAGAGCTATATCAAAAATGAGTTTGGAGTAAAAGTTCATACTTTTTCATTAGATATAAATGACCGTTTAGCTGTAAAAGATATGCTTAATAATCTAGAAGCAGAAGGAATCACAATAGATGTGTTAATTAATAATGCTGGTGTGAGTGATACCAAGCGTTTCTTAGATTATAACGATGAAGACTGGGATAAGATTGTAGATACTAACCTCAAAGCCCCTTGGCAATGTACACAAGAAGTTGTGCAGCATATGATTAAGGTTGGACAACAAGGATCAATCATCAACATTACGTCAATTTTATCTCAGTCTACAAACCTTGGTGTTAGCCCGTACTGTGCGTCAAAAGCTGGATTACGCCATTTAACAGAAGTAATGGCAGTAGAGTTAGCTAGGTTTGGTATAAATGTAAATGCCATCGCTCCAGGTTATATGATTACTGAAATTAATGAAGAATATTTAACGAGTGAGGCAGGGCAACAGCTTTTAAAAAAGATTCCTACAAGGAAGTTTGTAGAATTTGATGATTTAAATGGGCCTTTACTATTACTTGCTTCGCAAGCTGGTCAAGGCATCACAGGCATCGAAATTAAAGTCGACGGCGGTCATAGTTCTGCCCCTATATAAAACGTTTTTTAATGGAGTAAAAAATGCTAAATCGAAAACCAATTAATATTTTGGTCACCTATATTAAAAAACCTAATATTAATGGTTTTCGTTCTTTGGTTGAGCAAGCTATAAAAGAAGTAGATTCTGATGAAATTGATTTGGTGGAATGCCATATTTCTGATGTACAAGATGTTGCTCAAACCTTAGTAGAAAATGGCTGTCAGATTCTACTTTGTACGGGAGCTACAGCAAGTTTTCTACAAAAGAAATTAAACATTGATATACAGGTTATTCGAACCGGAACTTTTGATGTTATTCAGGCCATATCAAATTTAAAACAATATAAGCGCATCGCTTTGGTTGGGAATACGTCTACTGTCGATCTTGAAAACTATTCGGATATTTTTGCTTTAGATATACAACAATTTAACTATGACTCATATTTAGATGCTAAGAAAACCATTCATTTAATTAAGAAGCAAGGTTTTGACGCCATTATTGGTTCGCCTGTTGCAGTAGAGCTGGCACTGAATGAAAATCTAGTCGGGCATTTAGCCATTAGTGTGCCATCTTTAAAAGACTTGCTGCAAAATGCCTTACGTACCCTTGAAAAGATTCGCAGAGAACAGTATTCAACTTTGCGTTTAACCGAGATCTTTAATCATTTAAATGAAGGCATTTGTTTTATCACAAAACAAAAAAAGATTTCTTTAATTAATAACTCTATGAGTGCTTTACTCGAAAAAGATCCTTCAGATGTATTAAACAAACCAGCATTAGAGATTTTTGAAGGGCTCAACTTTGATATCGATCAAGAAAATAGTCATCAACTCGTCCAATTTAAAAACCTAAAGCTTGCTGTATATATTTCCAAGCTAAAAAATGACTATATAGATGGCTATATCTTAAGAGTGCAGGAGTTAAATGCCTTAGAGCAATCTAATAGCCAATTTAGAAAGGTTTCGTCTAAAAACTTTAATACCAGATATACCTTTGACCAGATTTTGACTCAAAATCCCAATTTTCAACAAATCATCAAGTTATCAAAAGCATATGCAAAAACCGATAGTACGATTCTCATTACGGGTGAGAGTGGTACGGGTAAGGAAGTGCTGGCACAAAGTATTCATAATCATAGCCGTCGTTATAAAGCGCCGTTTGTCGCAATCAACTGTGCATCTTTTCCCGAAAGCTTATTAGAAAGCGAATTATTTGGTTATGAAGAAGGAGCTTTTACAGGAGCGAAAAAAAATGGGCGTATTGGTTTAATTGAAGCGGCGCATACTGGTACACTTTTTTTAGATGAAATTGGAGATATGCCATTACATCTCCAAACGAGATTTTTAAGAGTACTGCAAGAGAGACAGATTAATCGTTTAGGTTCAGTGGTAAGTCATCATTTAGATATACGTGTAATTGCTGCAACTCACGCGAACTTAGAAGAGCTAGTACAAAATGGTACGTTTAGAGCAGATCTTTACTATCGTTTAAACATTTTAAGAGTGTATACGCCGTCTTTAAAAGAACGAAAAGAAGATGTCTTGTATTTAGCGAATCTGTTTTTAGAAAAATATAAAAAAACGCTGGATGATTTACCGAATATCTTACAGAAGACTTTCTATCATTATTCTTGGCCGGGTAATATCCGCGAACTTGAAAACATTGTTGAACGAATTAATGTGTTATTGGAGCTTGATCAGGAAATTTTAACTCCGGAATTTTTAAAACAACAATTACCGGAGCTATTTCAGCCGCAAATGAATCAAACTGCACAACCTTTATTAAAAGAAGTAAAGGTAAATCAGGAATTGAGTTTAATTGAACAAATACTTGCCGAAGTAGATGGCGATTTAGACCTTGCTGCACAAAAACTTGGAATTAGCCGGACTACATTGTGGCGTCGAATGAAGTTAATAAATAATTAATTTCAAAATTGAAATTTTTTCAAAAAAGAAAAATAATAATTTAAAGTAAGTTTTTGAAAATAATAATAAAAATATTTGGCACCATAGTTGCATTCACTCATATAAGCATCTGAATCAGTTGCTAAATTGTGTGAGGAAATAAGAATGACGAATGGATTAATGATGCATTGTAATTTAAATATTACTTCAATAATGCAGCATGCTTTGACAGTTTATGCAGATCAAGAAATTGTATCCTTAAAGGCAGATGGGGTCTCTAAGCATCGATATACATATAAAGATGCTTTCGGGCGAGTTGCTCAGTTTGCCAATGTATTAGATCGATTAGGTGTAAGTCCTGATGCTAAAGTCGGAACAATGGCGTGGAACTCATATCAGCACTTTGAATTACATTATGCCATCCCATGTACGGGAAGAATTTATCATACAATTAATCCTAAACTGGCAGCTGAACAATTAATTCAAATTATCAATTCTGCTCAAGATGAAGTACTTATTATTGAGCCTGATTGCTTAGCATTGCTTGATTCTATTTATGAAAATATAAAGCCAGTCATAAAGCATTTTATCGTGCTAGGCGATCCTAATAGAGATCTACAAGCAAAATTTAATTTTATGTTTTATGAAGAGATCATTGCTTCAGAACAGCCTGAATATGATTGGCCAGATATCCCGGAACAACGTGCAAGTGGACTTTGCTATACATCCGGTACAACAGGTGATCCCAAGGGTGTTCTTTACTCACATCGTAGTACCGTATTACATGCATTAATACTCGCTATGCCAAATGCGATTGGCTTAACGCATGACAGCTGTATTATGCCATTGGTGCCTCTTTATCATATTAGCGCATGGGGAATGCCATTTAACGCCGTTTTATCGGGGGCAAAAATTGTTTGGCCTCACTCATTTGCCGGTCAGACTGAGAAAATTTTCAATTTGATCCAATCAGAGCACGTCGATATTTCTATGGCTGTTCCTACCATCTGGAATTCTTTTAAAAATTATCTTGAAGATCACCATATTTCATCAGTCAGTTTAAAACGTGCGATTTCTGGTGGATCTGCTGCACCATATTCGTTAATTGAGTCTTTGAGCCAATATGGCGTTGCTGTTGAAAATGCTTGGGGAATGACTGAAACCAGTTCAATGGGAACTTGTAATCGATTAGATCAAATCAAAAACAATATTGAAACTCAATCGATTAAGTGCGGTAAACCTATCTTTGGCCTTCAAATGAGATTACGTGATGAGAACCATCAATTACTTCCTCATGATGGTGTTCATGAAGGCATTTTAGAAGTAAGAGGACATACGATTGCTGAGCAATATATCAATCAGCCTAAAACCTTAGATGAAAATAATACATGGTTTGATACAGGAGATATCGCATGCATAGATGAATATGGGTATATGCATATTACAGACCGTGCCAAAGATATGATTAAGTCAGGAGGAGAGTGGGTAAGTAGTGTTGAAGTCGAAAATGCAGCAATGGGGTATGAAAAAGTTGCTGAAGCCGCTGTTATTGCTGCCAATCATCCAAAATGGGGTGAACGCCCACTTTTAATACTGGTGCCAAAATCTCCCCAACAAATTATTGAACATGAGGAAATTGTAGTTTTCCTATCCTCTAAATTACATAAATGGGCCATTCCTTCAGCAACGATATTAGTAGAAGAAATACCTCATACACCGACTGGAAAAATCAGTAAAAAGATATTGAGAGAACGGTATCACGACTATTTCATCAATAGTGCTTTTGCTGAATGTAAATAATGATCTACATAAAAAAGGATTTTTTATATGAACATCCCTCAGGAAGCAAACATCGTCTTAGATACTAAATTTAAAAAGATGGTGAAACAAAGAAACCGATTCGCTGTTTTTTTAAGTTTAATCGTACTTAGCATTTATTTTATTTTTATGGGAACAGCCACATTTCGACCTGAGTTGCTTGCAATGCCATTAGAAGCAAGCAAGGTCACAGTTGGTTTGCCTATCGCTGCAATTGTTATTGTATCAAGCTGGCTAATAACCGGCTTATATATCTTCATTACAAATCAATATTTTGACAAACAAAAAGAAAAATTAAGAAAGGAATACCGTTATGAATAAATATATAGCTTTTACCATGCTCGCTTTACTTAGCTCGGGTGCTTGGGCGGCTCCAAGTGAGCCAAGAAACTGGACTGCAATCATCATGTTTGGATGCGTAGTTGGTATTTCATTGCTTATTACCTTTAAAGCTGCCAAGAAAACTGTATCAAAAGAAGATTTTTATACGGCTGGCAATGCAATTTCTGCTAAACAAAATGGTCTGGCAATTGCTGGAGACTACATGTCAGCATCAACCTTACTTGGTATTTCAAGTATGGTTTTCTTCAAAGGTTATGATGGCTTTATCTATGTGACTGGCTTTTTTGTTTGCTGGCCCATTTTAACTTTCTTGATGGCTGAGAGACTTAGAAACCTTGGAAAATATACTTTTGCCGATATTGTCTCGTACAGACTAGATCCGCAAAGAACGCGTATTTTAGCAACTTGTGGCTCGCTCATCGTGGTATGTTGCTACTTAATTTTGCAAATGGTGGGAGCAGGCCAGCTTATTAAATTACTGTTTGGATTAGATTATAAAATTGCTGTCATTCTTGTTGGTTGTTTAATGCTGGTATATGTCATTTTTGGAGGAATGCTTGCTACAACGTGGATACAGATTGTTAAAGCAATTCTTTTACTCTTTGGTGGAACAGTTTTAGTATTTCTGGCATTTAAAGCATTTGGTTTCAGTCTAAATAATATGGCTACGGCCGCCGTTAATGCGCATAAACTTGGACAAAAAGTCTTAGAACCAGGACCAATGCTATCAAACCCAATTAATACGTTATCTATGTCTATCGGTTTAATTTTTGGTTTAGCAGGTTTACCACATATTCTTATGCGCTTTTTTACAGTACCAAATGCTGCTGAAGCACGCCGTTCAGTGTTTTACGCTTCTGGCTATATTGGATATTTCTTTATTGTAGTCTGTATTTTAGGTTTGGCTTCAATTGCTATAGTAGGCACTAATCCACACTATTTTGTAGATGGACAATTAGGTGGTGACCTCATTGGTGGTAGTAACATGGTTGCTATGCATCTAGCAAAGGCGCTTGGTGGAAATTTATTACTTGGCTTTTTATCTGCTGTAGCATTTGCAACAATCTTGGCGGTTGTTGCTGGTTTGGCATTGGCTGGAGCTTCGGCAATTTCTCATGATCTATTTCAAAAAGTCATTAAAAAAGGTAAAGCAACTGAAAAACAAGAAATGGTTGTATCTCGTCTTTCTGTCGTAGTTCTAGGTGTAATTGCAATAGCATGTGGAATCTTATTCGAAAAAATGAATATTGCTTTCTTAATGGGTCTCACATTCGGTATTGCTGCTTCAGCTAACTTTCCTGTACTTATTCTTTCTATGTATTGGAAAGATTTGACCACTCGAGGAGCTATATATGGTGGTTTTACAGGGATTATTTCTGCAATTATTTTCGTAGTTTTATCTCCGACAGTTTGGGTTGGTGTATTAGGGCATGAAAAAGCCATATTTCCATTTGATAATCCTGCATTATTTTCAATGCCATTAGCATTTTTGGTCAGTATATTCTTTTCATTAACAGATAAAAGCACTAGAGCTGTGCTGGATAGACAAGGATTTGAATTACAGGTTGTACGTTCTGAGCTAGGAGCGCAGCAAAGTACAGTAGATAAAATTCCTTTACATTAAGCAGAAAAGCCCACGAAAGTGGGTTTTTTATGGCAACTCATAAAGATAGTGAGTAGCATAGCTCACTAGGGTAAATTAAGAATTAATGACAATTTTAGAGAAAGCTTCCTAGAGAATTATTCTGGCTAAGATTAGAAATAGGGTTAACCCAATTTAAATGGTTAACAATGTCACAGCTTGGTAAGTTGCTTGAGCAACAGATACAGTTGTGAGTAAGCTCAGAATTCAGTGCAGTAAAGAATAAAACAGCATAGCAGCAACATAGAGAGTGAAGCTTTATATATGGTAGGTTTTTAAATATCTTATTTAACATAATATACATTATACGAACAATTATATAATTCAATAATATAGTCTTTTACTTGCTTAGTTTCCCTTTAAGAATATCCTAGCTCTGTAGCTCTGTAGCTCTGTAGCTCTGTAGCTCTGTAGCTCTGTAGCTCTGTAGCTCTGTAGCTCTGTAGCTCTGTAGCTCTGTAGCTCTGTAGCTCTGTAGCTCTGTAGCTCTGTAGCTCT
>Ga0268255_10000128_pt1 | contig 64164 bp, 87 predicted proteins | sample AgamicOrMarz_FD_200256 | JGI IMG/M metagenome (GOLD analysis project Ga0268255, IMG submission 200256) | Agave microbial communities from Guanajuato, Mexico - Or.Ma.rz (v2) (version 3) | ecosystem: Host-associated > Plants > Phyllosphere > Phylloplane/Leaf | place: Guanajuato, Mexico...
TGTGCTTGTATCGATGCTCTGGTCGAGAACGCGCAATTGAACGCCCTTGATCTGGAGGTCTCTTACGATTGCAAGCAAGTCGGTCGCGGATCGTGCCAGTCTATCGATGCGCGTTATGCAGAAGGTGTCTCCATTCCGTGCGAAGCGGATCGCATCCTTCAGTGCCGGTCTATTCGTATTCAATCCCGAACGCTTCTCTTCGAAAATGTGGTCGGGCTGGACACCGGCTTCAATCATCTTATCGCGCTGCACCTCAAGTGACTGCCCGACTGAAGAAACGCGGATGTATGCGATAAGCGTCATGTCTCAAAACCTTTAGATGTTTCGAGTCCGCCTTATGAGACATAGAATGAGACGCGTCAAGATGCGATCGTGAGACCGTCTCGATGTGTCTACTTTACGAGACAATGCCCGACTCCGACGACGGTCCTGTTCATGCGGTTGAGATCGTACGAGTAGTGGACGGTCGGCGCGACCTTTCCGCTCTGTTTTGAGAGCCAAAGGGCTGAGATTAAGCTGTAAGTACGGTCACGCGCTCTTGAAAGGACTCGAACCGCCGACCACGTGCCTTGGATTTGCTAAGTATCTGAAAAACGACTTACTTACACGCGCAGACGCCTGCCATGATCACCGAGCCTCGCAGAAATGACCTCTGCTCTCGCTGACGCTGCCCTTAAGTGGCTTTGTTGGCTAACCCGAGATGATCCGCACCGAGAGGATAATCAACCGGACTGCGGTAGCTGAGATCGCCAGGTTGCTGAGAAATCAGCGCTGGGACTGAGACGAAGGTGCGGCGGATTCCGCTGGCTTGTACTCGCACACCGCTTTCAAAAGCGAGATCGTCGTCGCTTGTGCAGTTTTCGAAATATCCGCATATCCTTCTTTGTACTGAAGCTTCCCCATAACCGCGCTGGCGAGACCTGCATCCATTCTCTCGGCGACTGCCAATGCATCGGCGGCCTTGTTCTTGAATGGCAAGAGAGCTTCGACAACGTATTCATCGCCACGTACCTTGGCAATGCACGCGATGTCGAACATGTCGCGTGGTTGAAGAGAGGCTCCTCGATAGTGAACCTTCTTCGCTATGATTTCGCCCGGCGTCTCAAGGTCAACTTCGACCCCTCGCACTGTGACACGGGATGTGGGATAGTCGGTCAGGCTTGGAGCGCGAATGTAGTCGATTTCACCAATGCCCGCGAATACGATCTTGAGCGCGTGCGTCCCGTCCGAAACATATTCATCTGGGTTCACCTGCAGGGTATAGCCCTGCGTTGTCGGATTCAGATATGGGAGGACCTGCGGATCATCTATGAAAATGTCGATCGAAGCTTTCACGATGGCTGATCTGGAGCATGAGAGCGGTTCCGCCGCCAAAAGTCCAGCTATCGAGGAGGGTAAAAGAAGAGTTCGCCTGATTGATAATCGACACCGACTGGTCGAACAGGCTTTCCCATTGGCTCATCAAGACGACCCTCAGGCGGCTAGAGCGAGCGGGTATCCGGCTAGCTGCGAGAACTTCTGGGCAATCGCGGATGCGGCTCCGTGGTCGATTTCCATCTCATCAAGAAACTGGTGCTGGAGGTCGGCTTTCACTTCGGAATAGAATGAGAATGCGGAAGCATCGAAATTCTCTACGCTCGCGAAATCGGAGATCTTCGAAGCGAGTTGCTCAGCCGAAAGGTTCGTCCCGTAGGGGGCGTTCACCGTCGACAGGACCTTAAACGCAACGCTAGACATCGTCATCACCACGAGTTTCCAATAAACTATCTAATACATACCCTTCAAAAGCGCAAGGAACACCGCAGGCGCCGGCTTTCAACTGCAATTAGACAAATAGGAAATGATATCGCGACGAGCAAGTGCTAGCCGTTACGTAAGTTGGTGGTGTGTCTGGATATGAGTAGTTCCTGGAGATCATCGCCGACCGGGACGTTCCAGAACATGCAGAAATCAGTTACTGGTGCGGTGGGTACTTTGATCCGGAATGGTTCGACCCTTTGATCGCGGACACGGATGTCCGCAATCCTCTGCGTACGAACGTCAAACGGCGCTTATATCAATCGAAACTGACGCGGTTAAAAAATAGATGGCAAGGGCGCGTGGCGAGCGCCTTGAACGGAATCGAACCTCTGAGCCGTTGTTACTACGCGCCAATGGGAGACATGGCTCCGCATTTCGGTCGCGGTCGTGTTTCGGCCCCATCGCTGCAACGATAGGACCGATCCATGTCTTCGTGAAGCGTCAGTGTCCCCCCACCTTTGCGTTGGAGGTGCGTGCACCTGGCGTGAATCCGCGCGCCCGTCCCGACCAGGCGATCAGAAGGGCGATGATCAGCAGAACGGTCAGCGCCCATGGAAACGCCGTGGGTCCATACGCATCCAAAAGAATACCGCCCATGATTCCGCCACCTGCGATGGCGCCATTCCAGGCGACGACGTTCATCGACAATGCAACGTCTGCACCATCACCCGCGGTGTCTGCCAGTGCGGTTTGCAAGAGCGTTGCAGCGCCGCCAAATGTCAGGCCCCAAATGGCAACGCCACCATAAATGACCCAAGGTGACAGAGAAACAATCGCGAAAAGCAGGGATACCAGCCCGAAGGCGGCTAGACTGGCCAGCACGGTTGCTCGCAGGTGACGGTCGACCAGCTTTCCCGCCATCCAGATGCCGATGAGCGCCGCCAATCCAAATACCAGGAGAACAAGGTCGACCCGATCCCGCATCCCGGCCGACTGAACGAAGGGTGCGATGTAAGTGTAGAGAATGTTGTGAGCGAGCATCCATGCGACGACAACGGAAAGAACCGGTCGAACGCCGGGGGTTGAAAATACCCGAAACAGGGGCAGTCGATCGCCCTTCTTCTGGCCTGGATAGTCCGGCACTTTCATCACGACCCAGCCGATCAGAAGCAACGTCAATATCGACATGATCCAAAAGGCGGTTCGCCAGCCGACCTGCGTACCAAGCCATGTCCCCATCGGCACGCCGAGCGACAGCGCGATCGGCGTGCCTACCATAGCGATCGCCATCGCCTTCCCCTGTTGATGTGAAGGGACCATGCGTCGCGCATATCCCTTGCTCAGACGTGGACGATGAGCAACCCGAAGCTCAAGCAAGACGAACGACAGGCACTCGTCGCGAAGCTCATCCTCGCAGAACGGTTAAAGCCGCAAAACACGATGAAGCGGCGAAAGCAGCTGCCCGTGGCCAAGTCGATGCCGCGAAAACAGCTTTAGGCGAGCGCGGCCCGGTGTGGTGGACGGATGGGGCACCCGACTACAATCTCAAACTCGCAAAGAACACGCCTTTCCGAGAGTGGTTCGAGGCATTGATGGTTACTCGTTAGGGATTCGAACCACCTGAGGGATTGGCTTGCGCGGCCAGGTTCTTCGGCTCACCTTATGCCGGCGCCGAAATGGACGATGTTGTGCGAGGGTTGGTCGCTGGCCCAATGATATAACTTCCCAAAATGGCCGCGATCGCAACAATCACGGCGATCGCATAGCCGCGCCCAAGACTGACAATCGCCCGGAGAATAGCGAACGTGGCCGTCCGGCAGAATTCGAAACGATGCTCCGTATCGGATAGACTTGGGCAAACCTGCGGGACTGCGGTCCACAACGTCCGTCACACCGGGGTCATTGATCAATTCGGCCCGAGTGATAACTCTCGATGCCCTACTTTTGATTGTCTCTCAGGCGATCCTCTCCGGCGCGTTCAGGCGAAGATAGTCCCAGTTCGGTCAAAAGGCTGCGTAACACGCCGGTTCGCTTAACCTGATTTGTTTCGACAGCACCGCGGTCTTCGGCGTCCGCCAGCATCGCAACTAAGGCCTCATGCTGAGGGCCTTTTGGGCCGGTATTGAGGAAAGCATTCACGGGCGTGACAGTCTCATGCCCGCCGGATGGCAGATTTCCACGGTGGAGCACCATCATCGAGCCCTGACGGTCCGCCCCGACCGACCAGGTATCGCCGTTCGAACTACGCGAGAACTCCCTGACGTCGGTGAAGTCATTCACATCGGACAACGATCGTTGGGTTTCCGCACCACAGTAATCAGCGCGATGCAGATTAGCGTCAGCATTTTGGGCAAGTGTTTCGCGGTTTGCATCAGCGTCTTCGCCAGTTCTCGCGGCGTCGCTAGTCGGGTCGAGCTCTTGAGCCATGTCGTAATATCCTATCGCTTGGGTTGCGTTTGTCCGAAACGTCAAAGGCTAACCGTCCATAGGCGAGGACGGTTCCAACACGGTGCTATCGTTGCTCGACAGCTCCCGACGCGGCCTTTCGTGTCCGGCACGACATCTTTGATCTTACAAGCCAGGTAAAAGATCCTTCCCGCAGCGAACGGCTCAAAAGATACGGCTGTCAACGACGCAACTCTCTGGACGGATAGCAGTTACTCTGAAGGCATCGTCCGTGACGCTCGCCGATACGATCTGGATCAGTCGCGGCATATTACGAAGCAGATTGAGGAACAAGACATGAAGAGAAAGGAATTGGGCAACACAAACTTCTCGAGCGAGCGGACCTGGGTGCTGGTCCTCGACGAGGGCGAGGAAGCGTTCGACGCCATCACCCGCTTCGCGACTGAGCAGAAGATCATCGGCGCGTCCTTGACTGCGATCGGTGCATTCCAAAAGGCCACCTTGGGTTTCTTCGACTTTGCAACGAAGAAATACAAGGAAATCCCTGCGGACGGTCAGACGGAGGTCCTGAGTGCCATCGGAGATGTCGCCGTCGGAGACGACGGGAAGGCCAGTCTCCACATGCATGCGGTGCTCGGTTTCGAGGATGGCTCGACGAAAGGCGGCCATTTCATCAACGGCATCGTCCATCCCACACTGGAAATCATCATCCGCGAAAGTGCTGTCGGCTTCCGCCGTAAAAAGCGTTCTGATCTCGGTATAGCCCTGATCGATCTGTGACAGCAGCTCTGATGAGGATCGCGACCTATAACGTCAACGGTATCCGCAGCCGGTTGGATATCCTCCTGAGATGGCTGAAGGAGGACAAGCCCGACGTCGTCTGCATCCAGGAGCTCAAGACGATCGACTTTCCTTTGAAAGAGATCGAGCGCGACGGATATGGTGCCGTCTGGCAGGGCCAGAAGTCATGGAACGGGGTCGCGATCCTTGCTCGAGGACAGGAGCCGCTGATCACACGCAAAGGACTTCCGGGCGATCCGGACGACAGCCACTCCCGTTACATCGAGGCCGCGGTCGATGGCATCTTGATTGGATGCCTGTATCTGCCAAACGGAAACCCTGCACCGGGGCCGAAGTTTGATTACAAGCTCGCTTGGTTTCGCCGGCTTCAGAGATATGCGGCCGAACTACTGAAGCTTGAAATTCCTGTCGTCCTGGCGGGCGACTACAACGTGATGCCGACGGATCTCGACGTCTACAAGCCTGAGCGGTGGGAAGACGACGCTCTGTTCCGGCCGGAGGTAAAGAAGGCCTATGCGAAACTCGTTAAACAGGGTTGGATGGATGCCGTCCGGCACCTGCACCCGGACGAGCGCATCTATACCTTCTGGAAGTATTGGCGGAACTCGTTCGAACGCGATGCCGGCCTCAGGATCGACCACATCCTTCTATCGCCAGCGGCCGCTCCGTGGTTGAAAACAGCCTCTGTCCGGAGAAAGCCGAGAAGCTGGGACCATACGAGCGACCATGCACCGGTCATGATCAACCTCGATGTGCCGAGGACCGGAAGGACCGGATAAACCATAGGTCGTTAACAAAGGCACGCCATGGGGTCGCCGCGAGAGCCGCGCCATGCGAGTGTCAATTCACCAATCGCTCCCGCAGAAAGGATACGGCCTGCTTCGCTTCTTCCGAAGAGATTGTGTGGCCGACCCCAGGGAAGAGCTTGTAGATCACGTCGTATCCAGCCGCTTGTAGCTGCGCCTGCGCGGTGACTGACGCTATCGACGGAATTCTCCTATCTGCATCACCGTGCATCAACAGAATTGCGGTATCTTTCGAAATCGATGTCGGCGAAAATGGGAGCAAGCCCGCGAAGCTCACGAGCGCGCCGATCTTCCACCTCCCCGTGGCAACAGCATCGAGCGCCACAATGGCACCCTGTGAGACACCCACGAAAGCGACGTCCTTCAGATCGTTCTCGAAACCCTCGCGTTTGACGATGCCGGAAATTAGATCGTCGAACGCGCGGCGGGCGGCCTCGATCCGATCAGGGCGCATGACTTGATCGTCGACGACAAACCACTCGCGCCCTCTGGAATTGCTGGCGAACGGCGCATCAGGAGAGACGAACTCGGTGTCCGGCAGAACCGGCGCCCAGGATTTTCCGATCGCCTCCATGACCGAACCATGGCTCCTGATGCCGTGAAAAAAGATGACGAGGCGCCGAGCCCGTTCCGCGCGATCCGGGCTGGCTGCCACCGCAGCCGAGCCTGCCTGGCTCTGCGCAACCACTATGTCCTCTCCTGATTTGAAAGCAGGTGACGTCGCCTCGGCCCGACTGGCGACCATTACAAGGACAAAGCATGCCAGCAGGAAAAGGACTGACGACAAGTTGGAAAAGGGCGACGTGATTATGGCATGTCCCGGTTGTTACCGCGAAACAGGTCCGGTCTCGAGTTCGTTCCACTGAGTCGACAGGGTCGCTCTGACAAATGCGTTATCAGCCGATATATGCCACCTGCCCGACCGTGCCCCGTGCTCCACGCAACCCTGCCACGCATATACTGATCTTCTAATGTTAGGAATTTCTCTTATCTGAGTGCTATTCGCCCGCGCAACCGGATACCCGCGGAGCCATACTCTAAAAAACGGAGAACGACTTTGCTGCCAGGAATGACAGAAGAAGAAGGCGTGCGTCTGTTTGAACGCATCGGCGCAACTGCCATCGCCAATCAGGCGATCCTCAAGTGTACAGTTGCCGGGTTCCCACTCACCGTGGACAACGTGATCTTGTTCGTCGGCGACTTTGTCGATCCTGCGCGGGGTTCGTGCGCGAACTTTGTCGAGATGATTGGTCTCGCCATCGAAGAGGTTATCGATTGCCGTGGCTTGGCTGCTCACTCGACGGACAAAGGACTATAATCGCAAAAATGCTAGGGGCACCGCCTGGCTGGTAATGCCGGGAATTCGGTATCACCATCGAAGAACAATAGAACCGATAAACGAGACCTGACGGCTGAGATGCGACGCCGATCAGCTTGCGAGCCGCCGCTCTTCATCTGATGTCATATCAGCCACGATTGTGGCGATAGCGTCCAAGCTATACGGCTTGGCGACGAAGACGGCGTCGCCCGGCAACTCGTCTGCCTTTGGGCGGTGTCTCCCTGATGCGATGATGACTGGAACATCCATGCGAGTATCGGAAATCATCCGAGCGAGATCGAAGCCGCTGAGGCCACCCGGCATGTCGACGTCGGTGACGACCGCGTCAATCTTCCGCTGGCCCAGGATCGCGACGGCTTCGAGAACGTTTCCGGCTTCGATCACATCATGACCTTCATCCAGTAGGGTGTCGGCCAGCAACATCCGGATAAGGATCTCGTCTTCGACGATGAGAACTGTACGCTGATACATGGCAGTCTCCGCTCCGTGGTCACGAGATCAACTCGCTTGCCCAGGTTTCGATCGCCCCTCGGCGAAGAATATTTGACAACATATTTAATAAAATCCGAATGAATTCGGCTGAGGCCGGAAAAGCGATGTGGCCACCGACACAGCTAATGAGCAATCGTCGCGAGCCAATAGTTTCCGATTTTAGGGTGATGCCCGTCGCAAGCGTCGGGGCCGGTCACTGCCAGACCCGACTTCCTTCGACATTGGGTAGCATGGCCAGAACCGATCGCCAGAGCGAAGGTTCCGTCGAGGTGACACAAGAGGATCTACCGGCGAGGTTACTAATTGACCCGACGCCACGATGGAACGGACTTGTGTCTTGCGCAGTTTGATCCTTGAACCCTCACGGTTCCCGAAAAGGAGTACGATCATGGGCAGCATGTCCGATAAGGTAGCAGGCAAGACCAACGAACTCGCAGGCAAGGCGCGTCAGGCCGCCGGTGATGCGACCGACAATCGCGAGATGAAGGCCAAGGGTGCAGCGCAGGAAGCCAAGGGCGATGCGCAGCAATTCAAAGGCAAGGCAAAAGACGCCGCTAAAGACGTTGTAGACCGCGCGTAAGCGTGCGTGCCCACAAATCAGCCCGCTGGCCGGCGGGCTTTTTTTGTGCTTTTGATCCGAGCCGCCGCCAATGATCGATCAAACTGACTCGACAATTTTAGCTATCGTTGCAAATCGACCTGCTGGCACAACGTGTCCGAGCGAAGTAGCGCGCAGGCTTGCGAAAAATCACAACGTCCCGCTCGAATGGCGTAAATTCATGCCAACCGTCCATGAAGCGGTAGATGAATTGCTGGCACGCGGCGAAGTAACTCTCTCATGGAAATCCATTGTCATGAAGGAGCGAGCGGGTCCTTACCGAATAAGCGCTCGCGATCAGAAGAATTGATGGGTGATGTGGCGAACAGATAGCCAATGATCAAAGCTTCAGATCGATAAGCATGCGTATAGAAGCGGTTGGTTAGCCAGCCTCCGGAAGGCGCGTCGTCGCCCGATTGATATAGTCGACTAAGGCACGGGCGGCTGCAAAGGATTTTACGGTTTCCGCTAGGAGACTGGGAGACATCAACATCTCGTCTGGGATGTTGCGACATGCGCCAAAGTTCTTGAGATTAAAGAAATCAAGCGCATCATGGTTTTTCACGTAACCCTTGCCACCGGCGTCATGCCCGCCCGTCAGACCATTCGGAAAGTATTTTTGAAAGAGCGGACCTTCAACGATCGCTCGCCATTTGCCGGTATGGCTCGCGATCGTCTGCCGCAAAATGCGCGCAAGACGTGGGGGCGGAAGCAATGCTCCCCCTCCGCTATAGGAACGCGAGGGCGAAATCTGCATAAAGTAAGTTGCAGCAGCATTTCTCGATAGTGACACGCGCAAAGCGATCGATCCCACGCCCTTCGCAATCGGCACTCTCGCCAAACATTTTCGTGGTTCGGGGTTAGCTTCGGCGATACGAGGATCTATCGATCCGGCGCTCGCAATCAGTTCCGATGTGAACTCCATCAAGTTGCGCCGCGCGTACTCAATGCACGCTTTGTTGTCGGTCAGCCAATCAGCATCATGATCGCTGGAAGCTTGCGATAGAAATTTTATCGTCGACTGATCGATCATTCGTCGTTCCGTTGCCTAGCCGGCCGCATTACGCCTCGAGACAGAAATATGTCCGCTTCTAGCGGTCAAGAGCCCGGAATTTGCAAGAATGCAGATTTATGTCCTCTCGGGGCCGACGCGTCGGTGCCAACAGGTCCTTAGTTCCAAATCCGGCGACGGCAGAGTCTGGGAGCCGGTGGGAGCCGTCGCAGTCGCTGCGACCTAACCCTATAAGCCCGGGCGCGGATGGGCCACGGCGGGCCAGAGAAATGGAACGAGCATCCCTGTCGCTCGTTGGGCAACCTGAACCGTTTCCACCGCGCACGGCGAAATTGGGAAACGGCAGCAGAAGGAGCCCATATGACCGATCGCCTAACCATGCAGGATCCCCGCAACCAGTACCCAAAGCCCCCCTTCCCGGAACAGCCCCAGCCGGTTCCCGGCATCGCAGGCGAGATGGATCCAAAAGCTGACCATGGCGAGACGAGTTACGAAGGCTCCGGAAAGCTCGCTGGCAGGAAGGCGCTGATCACCGGCGGCGACAGCGGGATCGGCAGAGCAGCGGCAATCGCGTATGCCCGCGAAGGTGCCGATGTCGCGATCTCATATCTCGAGAGCGAGGAGGCCGACGCTCAAGAGGTCATCGAATCTATCAAGGCCGAGGGACGACAGGCGGTGGCGTTGCCAGGCGATATCAAGGATGAGAACTGGTGCAGGAAACTGGTCGAAGAAGCCGTATCCGCGCTGGGTGGCCTGGACATCCTCGTCATCAACGCCGGACGTCAGCAGTTCCGCGAAGACGTGTCCAAGGTCACGTCCGAGGATTTTGACAAAACCCTTAAGACAAACCTTTACGCGTTGCATTGGACGATACAGGCTGCAGTCCCGCATCTGCCCGCCGGCGCCTCCGTGACCACCACGGCCTCCGTGCAGGCCCACGATCCGTCGGCCATCCTTCTCGATTACGCGACAACGAAGGCTGGGATCGTCGCTTATACGAAGGCGCTCGCGGCGCAACTGATCGAAAAGGGCATCCGTGCGAACGTCGTCGCCCCCGGCCCGTTCTGGACCGTGCTTCAATCTTCCGGTGGCCAGCCACAAGAGAAGGTCACGACGTTCGGCGAACAGAGCAAGTTCGGACGGCCAGGCCAGCCTGTCGAGATCGCTCCGATCTATGTTCTGCTTGCCAGCCAGGAAGCTAGCTACATCACTGGCGAAGTTTACGGCGTTACCGGTGGAGCTGGGATCGCCTGACGATATAGCGGAGGCGGCAGATGGCCTTCTCCCTTTCCGCCTGGTAAGTTGGCAGCATCGCTTTAATCTTTTTGGCGGCCCTGGTTCAAAGAATCAGGCGACCTTCTTTCCGCGCTGCTCAAACCGCTTGCTTGCTTGTTAAAGCGACCGCTGAGCATCCAAGTAGTCATGCCATGCGGTCGTGGCATAATTGCTCGCTTTTATATCATTTGCCTAATATTCGCGCGGTGACGGGAACTTACCCGGTAGTGCGACGTTTGTTGCGGCGAATCTATAGGGAGTTCAACACATGTCTGGTCCAAACGCACGATGGAATGAACCTGTCGAGCTCACCTCCCCGTCGGGCTCGCTGAAGGTCAGCGGTCCTTTCGAGGCACTCGCGCACATGACGGAGAACTGGCCGGCTCAGCAAGGGCTTGATTTCGTCCGCGCCCGCAGTGCTTGCCGCGGCGCGATTGCGGGTCACAGGACTGTCGATGAGGCGCGTATCGCCTTCGAAGCGGCGGCCAGCGAGGCCCGCAAGCAGTTCGACCTCCGCCGACATTAGCCGGCAAGAGAGCATTGGGCCGTATGGCCCAATACTTTACCGTATACTTCAATTGGCCCGGACCAGGTCGAGCGCATCTAGAGTGTTCCAAGCTACTGGGGCTCATCAAAGGACTCCTCGACGTTGATCCGCTCTATCGGAACAAGTTCCAACACTTCGATGTTCCTGATCTAAAGAGATCCAGCTTAGGACGCCCGCTCCATGAAGATTTTCGGCATAGCCTACGCCGGCACGCTCATCTCATTCCTGCTTATCGATGCCATCTGGCTCGGGCTTGTCGCCAAAAACTTCTACCGAAATCAGCTCGGCGACATGATGCTTCCATCTCCGAATTTTGCAGTCGCCGCGGTCTTTTATCTCTTCTTTGCCGCGGCGATTGTCATGCTCGCTGTCAGACCTGCCTTGGATTCCGGTTCGATCTGGACGGCAGTCGGCTACGGCGCGGTTTTAGGTCTCGCCGCCTACGGCACCTATGATATGACGAACTTGTCGACGCTCAAAGGGTGGCCCATCACACTGACCGTTGTCGATCTTGCTTGGGGCACGGTCTTAACCGCTGCGGCAAGCGCCTGCGGATATGCAGCGGCTCGAGCCTTCGGCTAGACCTTTATGATCTACTTCACTGGCGACACGCATTTCGGAGACCCGCGCGTCCTGCGCATCGACCGACGCCCGTTCTCCAGCATGGCCGAGCACGACGCGGCACTTATCTCTGACTGGAACGATATCGTGGGAGAGGATGACGATATTTGGCATCTTGGAGATTTCATGTCGGTCAGGGCCGGCCCCTGCGCCGATCTCCTCGCCAAATTGAACGGGCGCAAACATCTAATCATTGGCAACAACGATCCGGAGGAGACGACCGGCTCATATGGCTGGGCAAGTGTCCAGCACTACGCAGAACTCCTTGAGGCCGGACACCATCTCATCCTATGTCACTACGCCTTCCGGACCTGGAACCAAATGGGCAAAGGATCGATAAATCTCCACGGCCACTCGCACGGAAGATTGAAACCAATCCCAAGGCAATTCGACGTTGGCGTCGATGCGCAAGGGCTGCGCCCGGTATCGCTGGAGCAGGTGCTGTTATCGCGCCGGAAATCATAGCGTCACGAATAAACCAAGCCGGCCGGCAAATTTACAGCTGCTGGCAAGTCGCGACCTCTCATGTCATGAAGCGGCGTATTCGAGATCAACTGCGAAACATTGGAACATAGATGGATAGATTTGCAGAAACCGAAAACGCTCTTGTCGCGCGACTGCGCGTCCTCAAGGCATCGGACATGTCGATCAACCTTCTCGACCTCCGTTTGCCCTTGGAAGCGGCAGGCTTCTCTCAAGACGAGGTGACCGCCGTTCTCAATGCTCTCGAGCAGGACAAGATCGCAACCGTCGTTCCGGGCGGGCGGCTGCTTATTTTGAAAGAGCTTCCGGAGGTCTAAAGCCACGCTCCGCTCCCGAGACATTCCCTTTGACCGCAGAAGCTTTCTTGAGCGATCCAGGCTTATCGGCCGCCCGCTTTCCGGATTTCTCGCTCTCGACGATCATCTGTGGATCATTCTCGGATGCCTTGACCTTGTGGCCTTTGATATGCGTGTCCGAGGATTGCTTCATGATGACCTTGCCCATCGTCTTTCCCTGGCTTGCCTCGCACGAGACCTTATCGCTCTTTTTCAGATTGTCGTTCATCGGTCTCCTCAATCCGGGCTGACTGTAGATGGTGGCCTGATGTCCGCCGCGTCAACGAGGTTCGTGTCGTCCTTCGCGAACTCGTCATCAGCTTGCTGGTTGACCTTTGTCACGTCATCGGATGACTGCTCAGCTACCTCGTGCGGTTCCTGCGCACGTCTCCAATGGTCCTCGTGCGCTCCCTCCGGGCGACCTTCGTCCTCCCAGATCTTGTAGGCCCGCTCTCGTTGCTGTTGTTCTTCTTCGTTCATGACGGCCTCCCTTTGTTGCGGAGAGATAACTTCCTTGCGCCGCTGTTGTTTCCGAAGAGCAGGAAGGAAATCAACCATACCGCCCGGCCGACGTGTTATCCGCTTGATGGAGGCGGTTTTTCGCCGCGGGCCTTTCGGTCTCAGCCCCGACGCCGATGAGGAACGAAGGCACTTGCAGAAGGTTTAGGCCAGACCAGTTCCAGGAGGGTCCAATGGCTTCGATGACGATGGAAGAGCTTTCGAAAAAGCTGAGCAAAATCGACTTTTGCATGTTCAACACAAATGGTCCCGAAAGCATTGTCAGCAGACCGATGAGCAACAACGGGGACGTGGAGTATGACGGCGACTCATGGTTCTTCTCGTACGTCGACACAAAGAAGGTCGCAGACATCAATCGTGACGCCAGGGTCACCCTGACCTTCACCGCTCCACCGAGCATTCTTGGTAAACCGGGCATTTTCGTTGCCATAAACGGAGAAGCTGACTTGATCCGTGACAAAGCCCAGTTTCAAGAGCATTGGACAAAAGATCTTGACCGTTGGTTCCCAGAAGGGACCGAGACTCCCGGAATCGTCCTGATTAAAGTGTCGGCACAAGCGATCGAATACTGGGATGGAGAGGAAAACGGACAACTGCAACCGGCGATCGTCGATGCCGTCGATGCCGTCGAGGCGGGTGCAGTATGACCATGAAGGTAACGCACAGAGACCAAATCTGGGACGATTTCCGGGAAGCGGTGAACACGGCGCCGGCTGAACTGGAGAAGTGGTTGAAGACCGACGAGAGTAAGTCAGTTGGCTGGTCAGGTGATGGCGGCGGCGAGACAGTTGGACACCATCGGGTCGCAGGATCATCGATAATCAAAATGAAGAAGAAGGCCGATCTGACTGATGATGATTTTGCTCACATGAGGAAGATTGTCGGTTATGTGCATCGGCATATTGCGCAGGCAGGGCCCGAGAAAGATCGGAGAACATCGCCATGGCGTTACTCCTTGATGCACTGGGGGCATGATCCGCTCAGATAAGCAGACAGGCCTTTCGATTGCTTCGGGACTCGGATGATTTCCGACATCGCTGCTTGGCTCGACGTTTCTTGACCTACCGAACTGATCAGGGACTAGAAAGGGAGATCATTTGAGCCGCTAAGGTTCGATCAGATCCACTCACGTCAGTCTTGCAACCGAAAACTGCCTGCATATTATCGGCTAACTGCAGACAGTTTTAGTGACACAAATGGATCAGCATCTACCGCATCCCGAACGCTCAGAACTCTCCGGCCGCTACACTGAAGGCGGCATCACCGTCGTTGTGGAAATCTTTCGCCCCGCGGGAAAGGATGATTGGCAGATGGAAGTCACCAGCCTAGAAGAGCAGCTCACGGACTGGAATGAATCTTTCGCCTCAGCTCACGAGGCATGGGAGGAATTCATCTACGTCGTCAACACGGAGGGGATCGCAGTTTTCCTTTAGCGCCTCCCGACGTCATCGAGGATAAGCAGATTGGCGATCGACAGCGACAGACGGCGAATGATTTTCGATCAGGTTCGCACCAAGGCGATGTCCCGTCTGGAAGGCAAACACGCGATCAAGGCAGAGCGCGGTCTCATTCTCATCAAGGATATCGAAAAACTGAGAGAGCTTGCCGGCCCAATCTATGGCATCGCAGAGAAGGAATACGAGCAGCACATCCGGCAAGACTGGCGCTATTAGCTCGGCCCCAAAACAGGAGCCGAGCTCAACATCGCGATTGATTAGCCGTGGGGACGGATCACGACTTTCACGCATCCATCGGCTTTGTCCCGAAACGTCTTGTAGGCTTCTGGCCCTTCTTCGAGACCGATGCGATGCGTGATGAGGAACGTTGGGTCGATCTTGCCATCGATGATCAGATCCATCAGCGGCTCGAGGTATTTCTGAACGTGGGTTTGGCCGGTCTTGAGCGTCAGCCCTTTTCCGACAACCGCGCCGAGCGGCGCGGGGACGGCCGGCCCGATGAATACGCCAGGCAGTGAAACCGTTCCGCCCGGACGGCATGCCAGGATGGCCTGGCTTAGAGCGTAGGGACGTTCTGTTGCCGACAGCTTCGTTTGCATCGTTTCCATCAAACCGCCGGCACCATGGCTCTCCAGTCCGACGGCTTCGATCACAGCATCAGGTCCCTTTCCACCGGTCATGTCAACGATACGTTGCTGCAGGTCTTCATCCGCATACTCCAGCGTCTCCGCGCCCGCCCCTCGCGCAAGCGCTAAGCGTTCTGGCACGGTGTCGATCGCGATCACCCGCTCGGCGCCGAGCAGAAACGCCGACTTGATCGCAAACAAACCAACTGGCCCACAACCGAAAATGGCGACCGTTTGTCCCGGTTGGATATTGCAGTTTTCGGCGGCCGTGTAACCTGTCGGGAAAATATCGGAAAGAAACAGGACCTGCTCGTCGCTCAGACCGTCCGGCACCTTGATCGGGCCGACGTCGGCATAGGGTACGCGCAGATATTCGGCTTGGCCGCCCGGAAAACGGCCGTACATTTCGGAGTAGCCAAACAAGCCGGCAGTCGGATAGCCGATCTGTTCTGCTTGCATTGCGCCGTTCGGATTGGATCGCTCGCAGAGCGAAAACTGGCCCCACTGGCACTGTCGGCATTCACCGCATGAAATTGTAAACGGGACGACGACCCGGTCTCCGATTTTTAACTTGGAGTTTCCGCGACCGACTTCGACGACCTCGCCCATCGTCTCGTGGCCCATGACATCGCCATGGTGCATGCCCGGCACGAAACCGCCGTAGAGATGGAGGTCCGAGCCGCAGATGGCACAGCTCGTCACCCTGATGATCGCATCGCGGTCATCCTGGATGACGGGGTCGTCTAAGTGGCGCGCGAGTGCGTGCAAGGCGCTAGGCATCTGATCTGCCACTTGGCCCGTAACCCGATCATGCCCGAGCTCTTACGCGACTTTGCGATCCTGCTGCTCTCTGACAGGCTTTGTCTTGCCGCCAGTTTGTCGCTGAACAAGGGCGACCCCTGCCACCGTCATTCCGCCGCCAATGACGTGGTACACGTGCAAGGCTTCGCCGAGAAAGATGGCTGCAATGACGGCGGTGAAGATCGGAATCAGATTCATGAAGATCGCCGTGCGGGCAGCGCCCAGATGTCTGACCGCCGACATCCAGACGAAGGGCGCTAGGATCGATCCAGGGATCGCCGCATAAAGCACCATGGCGGTGTTCGGCAGGCTCAAGGCGGATGGGGCCGACAGCAGATAGCTCGGGATGAGCAGCACGACCGCGGCACTGATCTGCACATAGATCGACGTCCAGGTGGCAAGCGGAATGGCCCACCGCCGAAGAAGAATGCCATAGCCCGCATAAGCTAGCACTGCCACAAGCATCATGGCATCGCCGCGTCCCACACCCTGCGACACGAGTCGGGATGGATCGCCCTGGCCGAGAACAACAAAGATGCCTGACAGCGAAACGACACCGCCGATCATGGCGAGGCTGGCCGGCCTTTCACCCAGGAAAACTGCGCCGAGCAGCAGTGTCAACAGCGGCACGAGTGAGAGCATGATCGCCATGTTGGTGGCCGTGGTGAAACCGGCGGCGTAATATCCAAGCCCCTGACACGCAGCCATGCCGAGCAGGCCGAGCAGGATGAGTTTTGGCATGTGGGCCGCAATCGTCCGGCGGTGACGCCAGGCATCCTGGCAGACCAGCGGCGTCAGGATGACGAAGGCGATGAACCAGCGTTCGAAAGCGATGGTGCCGGGCGCGATGGCACCGGCTGCCAGTTTGCTGACGATGGTATTTCCCACCCAGATCAGGACCGCCAGCAATGAGAAGAGCAGATATTTGACAGGCATCGCAGCCTCCTTGTTCATGGTGGCTCCTGCCTAGCAAATGTCTTTTTCTCATTATATAGCAATAAAGAGACATCGAACTGCGACGATCGGACGAAACATGAGGACTACCATTTCCGCTGGCGAAAACCCGGCGCCCCTCTCCTTCCGCACGGAAAGTTACGGGGCCGGAGGCATTTTCGAGGAAAAACGGCAACCATGGTGCAAGGTCGGTTATGCCGTGACCGGGGTGATGGAAGCGCAGGTGGAGGGACGGCGTTTTCTCTGTCCGCCGCATTACGCGACATGGATCCCCGCCGATGCGCTGCATGCCTGCCATAACCGCGAAAACGTCAAGTTCGTCTCGATCTATATCGATCCCAGGCTATGCGCTGGCATGCCTGAAACGGCGTGCACCCTGGCGCTTAGCCCGCTGATCAAAGCGATACTCGCCGATTTTGCCGGGCGTCGCATCACGGTGCCAAAGACAGAGGCGGACCAACGGCTTGCGCTGGTGCTGGTTGATCAGCTGCTCGAGGCGCCAAGGCGAGAGAGCTTTCTGCCTGTCTCGGACGATGCTCTGCTGCTGTCGGTCATCGACGCGCTCCGGGCCAACCCAAGCGACCGCCGCTCGCTTTCGGAATGGGCAAGGTCCCTTGAAACCACGGAAAAGACCCTTTCGCGTCGTTTTCAGGCGCAGCTCGGCATTAGCTTCAACGAATGGCGTCAGCGACTCAAGTTGGTCGTCTCCCTATCGTTGATAGAGGATGGCAAATCTGTCCAATCAATCGCAAAAACACTCGGGTATAACAGTCCTTCGGCATTCATCGCCATGTTCCGTCGGCTGACCGGGACAAGCCCGACGAATATGAGGACCACACCAGATGGGTTGGTTCACAGCTGATGATGTCGAAGTCTTACTGCTTTTGAAGGGACTCGAACAGTCGCCCCCTATTTCAATCGTATGGGGGATGACAGTTGTGACACCTTACAGTGTTTCATCTTTGTGCTTCCGTATCGCCGAATATGTGTGACGCTGCCGTCAACTTTCGAGATTCAACACTAGGCTCGGGCGAGAATCGATCTCGCCCTAACCCAAGTTGACTAGAATTCCTGCACTGTGGGACGGATCACAATCGCATTGATATCGACATCGTTAGGCTGCTCGATTGCAAAGGCAATCGCACGTGCCACGGACGATGCCGGGATGGCCTGTTCGTAGAAACCGTGCACCGTGTCGCGCGCGGTGCCGGTCGTTCCCAGCTTCAGATCGCTCTCAACGGCGCCCGGTTCGATCGACGTGACGCGTACGGCACTTCCGACCTCCATGCGCAGCCCCTCCGAGATCGCGCTGACCGCGAACTTCGTGCCGGAATAGACGGTACCGCCCGGCGCAAAGACTTTGATGCCCGCGACGGAGCTCAGGTTGATGATATGACCGCTCTGCTGCGCGAGGAACAAGGGCAAGGCAGCGGCGATCCCATAGAGGGTTCCTTTGATGTTCACGTCGATCATCGCGTCCCACTCGTCCGTGTTGACTTCGGACATCGGCCGGATCGGCATAATGCCCGCATTGTTGATGATGACATCGAGGCGGCCGAAGTCTTGAACCACGGTCTCGACGACAGCCTTGACCTGATGCTTGTCGGTTACATCCATCACGTACACCCGGATGTCCCCGCCCTGCGCTGCGATTTCGGCTCGGACTGCATCGAGCTTGTCTTGGCGCCTTGCGGCAATCGCTACCTTTGCGCCCCTTGCCGCCAGAGTTCTGGCGACCTCCGCTCCGATGCCTGTGCTGGCGCCGGTGATGAGAACGACTTTGTCTTTGATCATGATCTTTTCCTTGAGTTTGGTGGGGTTATGGCCAGCCGCGAGGCAGCCGTTTGATGCGGGCCCAGGCCAGCAACTTGGATGAAAATATTATGCTTGCACGCGACGGTGGTGATGCGGCTGCAGGAAAGGTGAGAGAGCAAACATCAAGAGCGCCACAACAGAGAGGATCCAGAGAGGGAGCCTGAAGTCGCCGGTGCTGTCACGAAGGATCCCCAGGAGCAGGGGGCCAAGTGCCCCGGCAGAATAGCCAATCCCCATCACGAACGCCGTCCATGTGTTGGCGTCCTGTGCATCGGCTGCATTGTCGAGGGGCAGGATCATCGCGAGCGTGAAGGATCCGCCGATACCGAACGCAATCATCGGGATAAAAAGGAAAGGCAGCAGCGTCGGCGAAATCGCGACGGCAGCCGCCCCCGCAAGCGCCAGTGCCGCAAACAGGGCGATCACGATGCGACGGTCTTCATCGCGGCTGATCACTCCAGCCAATGGATTCGCGACCATGAATGCAGCAGTGAAGCCTGCCAGCAGGAGCCCTGCCGCAGTGGCACTCATGCCGAGTTCTGTGAATAGCGGTGCTGTCCATGAGACGAATCCGAAAAACAGGATATTGTTGGCAGCAAAGTAGAGGGCGATCAGCCACGCAACAGGATTGGCGGTGGGCAGGCCGCGTCGCGCCGATGGTGAGGTTTCTTTGACGAGCGCCCGTGTTCTACCTTCAGCAGTGGAGACAACAATCCAAGCGGCTATGGCCGTGAGGGAGGGAATTGCAAGGATACCGTCAGCGAACCTCCAGCCTCCGCCCAGATTTGCAAGCGGCTCGGTCAGGCCGGCCGCAAGCGTGCTACCGAGGCCCAGTGAAGATGCGTAGATCCCCATTAGAACCGCTGCCTGCTTCGGAAAACTCTTCTTTGCGAAGCCTGGGATTAATGCACCTGCGATCGCAATCCCCGCTCCTACTCCTACAGTGGAAGCCAGAAGCATAACGACGGAGCCGGAGAGGGCGCGCAGGATTGTCGTCAGCATGAGGACAATCAGCGCGGTCAGAATAACCCTGTCGCGGCCAAATCGGTGGGCCAGCCAAGGAGTGGGAAACACCAGCAAACCCATCAGCATTGCAGGAATGGCTGTCAGCAAGGATGCCTCAGCGTTGGACATCCCAAACTCTTGACGAATATGTGGCAGCAAGGGTCCGATCGAAACGATCCCCGGACGAAGATCGATGGCGACCAGCACAATCGCAGCGACGGTGGCGGCGAACGAAAGCGCCGGGCGGGCGAGTGGTGCCGGAACCTCTGCCGTAGCAGCATCGATCTCGATAACTCGAAGACGATAGTGGGCTAACGGGCGGGTGGAAAGAATATGCGTCATCGGGGATCTCCAAGGCGAGAAGCAGATTGATGGGCATGGCGGGCCGAGACGAAAACGACCCACCATGACATTGGAGTTACTTCGCAGCCTCGAGGATCAGCTTCGCCACCACGTCCGGGTGCGACAGCATGACGACATGGCTGGCAGCCACCTCGACGGCAGTCGCCTTGAGGCGCTTGACCTGATCTCGCTGCAGTTGCGGCTGGATGATCTTGTCCTCGGTCGACACGACCTCGAAGGAACGAACCGTATGCCAAGCCGCCTGGGTCACCGGGGTCGAGATTGCCTTGACGCCGAACGCACCCTGGGTCGCCGCGATCAGTTCCTGTTCAGGGCGCGGCAGGTCGGCCGCGAAATAATGGAACACGCCTTCGTCGGTGAATTTCAGATAGCCTGCATCGTCCTTCACGATGAACGGTCTGCCGGGCGCATCCGGATATGGCTTCTGCGTATCGAGGACCGACTGGCCGACTTCTGGCGCGTAAGCCGCGACATACACCAGTGAATGAACCTTCGGGTTGATGCCTGCCTGCGTGATGACGGCGCCACCGTAGGAGTGACCGACCAACACAACCGGGCCTTCAGCATCGGCAATGGCCCGGTCGGTGAAAGCGACGTCGTTTTCCAAGGTGTCCAACGGGTTCTGGACAGCCACGACCTTCAATCCGGCCTTTTTCAGGAGCGGGATGACCTTGTTCCACGACGAACCATCGGCAATTGCGCCGTGAACGAGGACAACGGTCTTGGCCTTGAAGTCTGCGCTAGCCGCGGGAAGGGCGACACTTGCTGTAATTGCGAAGACGGACACGGCCGAGATGAGGGAGTTCAGGAGTTTCATTTCATGCATCCTTTTGAAATCATGGTGATCGGAGGGGAAATTGAGCGCGCAGTTGTCCGATCCCGAAACAACTTCGGTTGAAATCGGGCGCTACGATGCGTGATGAAGGGTCAAGCCGCGGACATGGGCGTTCGCGACAGGTTTGGATTATCGGGGCCGAATACTATTTGGCTTCAGCCCCTGGTTGGCCTCGGTGCCACCGAGGACAAGGCGTTCGGCCAGAATCCCTGCGCCAGCCTCCGCGATGGCAATGTCTTCCGCGACGGTGCCGCCGCTAACGCCGATCGCGCCGATCGCCTGCCCCTGGAATTGGATAGGCATGCCTCCTCCGAACACAACGACGCGACCATTGTGGGAATGCTGAATTCCGAAGAGCTCCGCGCCCGGTCGAGCCAACACGCTCAGCGCATTGGTCCCATTGTTGAAGATCTGAGCAGTGAACGCTTTGTTGATCGCCAGTTCAACGGATCCCGCCATGGCTCCATCCTGGCGATCGAAGGCAAGGAGGTAGCCGTCCGGACCAATGACTGCGATCGAGCATGGGACATTCAAGGCGGTCGCCTTGGACTTCGATGTCTCGATCATCTCCCGGGCCTGTGCAGCCGAGAGCGTTGGTATGAAGCTGATCATTTCGGTATCCGATTTTCGGGTGGCCGACCGCCGTCTGCTGGCGGCCGTCCACAATGCTGAACGATCAGGCTACCCGGGCACGCGTCTGGCGCAGGGCGGTGAACAGAGCTTCGGCGGCCTCGCCGGAAGATCCCGGGTTCTGGCCGGTGATGAGCTGGCCATCGACGACCGTGTGGACGCCCCAGTCTTTTACCTTGGAGAACACGGCTCCCTGGGCGATGAGCACATCCTCGACCAAGAAAGGGACAACCTTGGTCAGGCCAACACCTTCTTCTTCGGTGTTGGTGAAGCCTGTGAGGTAGCGACCCTGAGCAAACGGCGAGCCGTCGGCGTTCTTGACATGGCGCAGCACGCCCGGAGCATGGCAGACAAGCGCAATGGTCTTGCCGGCGGCGATGAAGGATTCGATGAGCGCGATGGAATTCTTGTCTTCAGCGAGATCCCACATCGGGCCATGACCGCCGGGATAGAAGACAGTGTCAAAGTCCTTCTGATCGACGCTGTCAAGGCGTACTGTCTGGGCGAGCTGAGCGTTAGCGTCGGCGTCTGCCTTGAAACGAGCAGTGAGCTCGGTCTGGAACATCGGTTCGTCGCTCTTCGGGTCGAGCGGCGGCTGGCCGCCCTTGGGCGACGCAAGCGTGATCTCGGCGCCGGCGTCCTTGAAAACGTAATAGGGAGCTGCCAGCTCCTCAAGCCAGAACCCGGTCTTGCGGCCGGTGTCGCCGAGCGTATCGTGCGAAGTCAGTACCATGAGAACTTTCATCGTCTTATCCTTTGTTTGTCGCGGCCGGACCGGCCTGGATTGTCGATCAGCGCTGCTGGCCTTTCGATGAAGTGATCATGTCATCCGCAGAGATATTTGAGAAATTTACTTATTGTATTTTAGATATTCACGTGCCATTACATCTGAATGAAATACGATCTGAACCTTCTGCCCGTCTTCCTGGCTCTCATGGAGGAGCGGAGCGTCACCCGCGCTGCCAGCCGTCTTGGCATCACGCAGCCTGCGCTGTCGAATTCGCTCAATCGGCTCCGCGACATGCTGAAAGATCCGCTGTTCATCCGCGAACGCTACGGCATCAGGCCGACACAGCTTGCCGAGGAAATTGCGCCGACGATCGAGGCGGCTTTGGCCCAGCTTGATGATCTCGTCGTCCACCAGCAAGATTTCGATCCGGCAAGCGCGGAACGGCTGTTTCTGATCGCGCCAAACAGCTACGTCGAACTGGTGTTGATGCCGGCGCTGGTGGCAAGGCTGCGAGAGCAAGCTCCGGGGATCAAACTTCGCATGACGCCTTTCGGCAACGATCTCGTCGATACCGGAGTGATTTCGGGGACGACGGCCATGGTGCTAGGAAGGGTTATCGACCCACCGGACAACCTCGTCCTCCAGCATCTCATGGACGACGGACTGGCTTGCATCGTACGTCGCGACCATCCGGATGTCGGTGCCAGCCTGACGCGAGATCTCTACGAGAGCCTGAAGCATGTCAACGTGTTGCCGCCGGGTCGCATTCGTGCGGGCGTATTCCAGGCGTTGGGGCAGCAGAATCTCAAGCGCGAGGTTGCTGTCTCCGTCACCCATTTCCTGTCAGTTCCCGAGATGGTCGCGGTGACCGATTATTGCGCAACGTTGCCGCGCCTGATCTGCCGCAGCCTAGAGCGCGACCCGCGGCTTAAGGTCTTGGAAGCGCCTGTCGATCTTGGAACATTCCCAGTCGAGATGGCCTGGCATGTGCGATATCGTCACGATCCCGCTCATCGTTGGCTTAGGGGTGTCGTGAGCGAACTTGCGAAAGACTTGGTAGCGTAACAGAAGCCGTCCCCCCATTTCGCTCGTCCGCGCGATAGCATTCGCCTTGACGAGGATCGAACCGCGGACCCTCAGTTCGATGGTTTTGTCTGTCTGAAATTTTCCAAATTAGGAAACTACTTCCTCTTCGGAATGGCCGGCTTAGGTCGGCGGTTTCGGCAGCTTTGCGCCCCAAGCGTTCATCGCATAAATTCAAGGAATACCTATTTCTGGGGTATACGTCTTACGTCCTCCGAGCAGAAATGATTAATACCGGGAATGACAGAACCTACGCCCGATCAAATCGAAAAACTCGCTACTGCCTTTGAGCGATTTACCCGTCGTTTCAAGGTCGCGGAGGCAGCGGCAGTCATGCAAAACTCGCTCAACGCACTCGACATTCAGGCGCTTCTATTCATTGATGAACATCCCGAGTGTAATTTGGGGGATGTTGCCCGGCACCTTCAAGTCGCTCTGACGACAATGTCGTCTTCAGCCGACCGACTGGTACGTCGGGGTATGATTGACCGACAACGGCCAGAGGCGAACCGTAGGTCGGTGGCTCTGACCATCACAATCAATGGACAGCAAGCGGTTGCAGGCTATCTCGATGGATATCGAGCCTCTTGCAAAGCAATGCTTCAGGCTCTCGATCCCGTTGATCAAACCGAATTCTTGCGGCTTACCCAGCAAATCGAAAAATACGGCGTTTGAATATTACGAACTTCGTAGTATCTCTCCGAGATCGAAACGATCAGGGACGTCATCATGACCAACACATCGCCCACTGCACTCATCACAGGAGCAAACAAGGGTATTGGTCTCGCCATCGCGCGGCAGCTTGGCACAGCCGGACACACGGTCTGGCTGGGATGCCGAGACATTTCACGAGGTGAGACGGCAGCTAGCGACCTGCGAGATAGCGGAATAGACGCTCATGCTGTGCAACTTGATGTCACAGACAATACAAGCGTTTCCAACGCTGCCAAAACCATCGAAAGCAAAGTGGGGCATCTGGATGTTTTGGTCAACAATGCCGGGCTCATGTTTGGTCCGCCGCCCTCGCTTGCCGAAGAGTCACTTGACGAGATGCAGCGGATGTTCAACACCAATGTATTCGGCGTCATGCGCGTCACTCAAGCTTTCTTGCCGATGCTGCGCAATTCGAAGGCGGCCCGGATCGTAATGATGAGCAGCGGCCTGAGTTCATTGACGGACGCCTTGGACATGCGCAGCGAAACATGGACGGTCGGCTATGCCGGATACTGCGCCTCTAAGACTGCGCTGAACATGTTGACCGTCAAGCTCGCGAAGGAGCTGGATCGGGAAGGGATAAAAGTCAACGCAGTAGACCCCGGCCTCACATCGACCGATATGACAGGCAACAAAGCCGGGCACTCACCCGAGGAAGGCGCTCGCCCAGCATTTGCGCTAGCAACGACCCACGCATATGGACCGACAGCGGGGTTCTTCGCTTGCGCTCCATCAGGCGAACTTTTGCAAATGAGTTGGTGATACGGAATCAGGGGATATGGGATGCGAGCCAATCGGTTCCGCATCTCAGTGTCTCCAGGCGGGATAGCGTCGATACCTGTCATGGTCGGCAGGCCTGATGGAAGCGACGCGTTGAGACGAGTGGCGGAGGTTTTGGCAAAGACACCACGGTAATGCGTAATCGATTTTCATGGGAACGAAGGTATCTTACCTACACATACTTCGTTGGAACCTCGAAACCGGCCTTCATGCAATTCGAGAACCGTGGACGTCTTAGAGCTTCACGCGCCTGAGGTCGCAGCGGTGGCGAAGCCGCCATACCATCGACGACCCGTCACGCTTTCGAAACGCAACCTCCGTGGGAGCCTACTGGGCCTGACGTCACGCCGCAAGCAATCGGGTGAAACGGACACTGCCGGCCAAGTCTCGCGATGGGGAGATCCGAAAGTGCGGCTGCGCCTGATGTCGCGCGCCGCGGCCGGAGCAGCAGACGCGGGCCTGGGCTCTCGGCTCTTGAAGTTTTTTTCGCTGCCTGCGCCATAGTGTCCATGTCGGGACGCTTGGTTGGCGTGGGCTGGAAGTCGCTTAGGTCAAGGACGGGACCAGGTTCCGGCGTGACGATGCCATCGACGGGAGGTGGGGCAGTTATGCGGGGTGCCGGATCGGGGGCAGTCGATCCCGCCTCCCTTCTGGCCACTATGTTGAGGCTCCTGCGGCTGCCCTATTTCCCGCTCCTGCACGGCGAGAATTCCCGAAATCACGTCCTGCGAACGTCGCTATGCTGATTCTCCGATACTCTTCATCTTCCTGGATCGGCCTTGCTCGTTACACTGCGCGCAGGCCCGATCGCGCGGCAGCCAATCTATCGGGATTTAGCCATCTTCGAATCGAAGGCAGTCTCCAAACATGGCATCGGGTGGGTGAAATGACAGGGTTGCCCCGCTGATAAAATCCAATTGCAGACCGGATTTCCAGGAAGGTCTATGACCGACTTTCCGGACGTGCGCTTGCGTGCGCGACAATTGCAAGAAATCACTTGGTGAGGACTCAGAAGATCGGGGACATTTCGGAGACGATATCGTTCTTCTGCGCGACACATGCGACTGGAGAGGCCGTCGCCTGTTCCATGCCGGCAGCAAAGGCCAGTAGATATGTTGACGTAGCGAGACGATAAGAATCCGGGATATGCGCAGAAGATCGTACTGGCGTCTCACGCCCAGGCTGCAGTCGCCTACTCTTTAGAGCCTTCTCCACGAATGATGCGTGACTTCTATCTGGTTGGATCAATCGTCCGCGCACGCGATATTCTGGCACCTTAGTCAATCTGGCGAAAACGATAGATTGCTGAAGTTGTCGTCAGAGGTCACAAATTGTCATTGGGAGACGCCACGCTGCGTGCGGGCAAAGTCAACAAGCCAGGGAGGTTCTCTAACCGCGCAAACGGAAGGATGCGGCCATGGTTGAAAAACACGTGATCGATAAATGGCGAAACGCCCCCCGATTGACAACGCTTGCGGGTTTTTTCGAACGGACAGCGAGCGGAAAAGGCGGGGCGCCTGATCGGAGAGAGCCGGATGTGGACCTCAGCTTGCTGGACTTCGACCTCGATTGCACGGTTTTCGCATCTACCCACCGGCGACTATGGGGTGCGTTCGACAGTCATTACTTTGCGAGCATACCTTTCCGGCTCGAGGAGGAATGCCGTATTGGATCTTCACTTCTGTCGCTGGCCTTGAGGAAATGGGCGCGATCCGGGGCCCCATCTAAACTCTATACGCTCGGAACCGGCACGGGTTGTCTCGCACGCACGCTTTCTACCCTGGGAGACGGTCGTATCGAGGCGCTTTGCTGCAGCCCAACCTCTGCAAACCGAGATGCTTTCTCTGCAAACCGTGGAAGCGAACACGCCCATTTTTTTCATGGACCTTTCTTCGATCTCACCGAAGATCGCTATGATACGGATCCAGAGCTTCGCCCATTTCGTGACGGTTTCGACGTGCTTCTCGAAGACACGACGTTCCAGATGTATGATAGCGACCGTCTGAGGCAACTCGACTTCATTGTCCCGCGTATCAAACCGGGTGGATTGTTGGTCCAGATTGAGAAACTGGCTCACAATGATGTCGACATCTATCTCGATCGCGAGCGCCAGAAGGACGAGCTCTTCAAACCGCGTTTCTTCACCCCGAGCAGCATCGCTAACAAGCAGGACGAGGTGCTTGATACGATGCACGATCTTCAGGTCGACATGCAGGCGACGGGCGCGGCGCTTGCCTCGTTTTTCCGTTACTCCGCAATCACCTGGAACAGCGGAAATTTCTACACCATCATCTCGTCCAACGCCCGAGCGACCATCGTCGAATTTGTTTCGCTGATGCTCAAGCCTGCAATTCCTCCCGCCTTTTGCCATCATCCGCTGCCGATCGTGCTGGTTGACACCGATGCAGATGCGGTCGCATCGGAGCTCAATTGGCGATCTCCAAGCCCAATGGTCGCATTCGAACCACGCCGGCCATTCGTTTACTGAACATTGGCGGGGCGAGCATGTCTGCGTCTATCATGCACTATAGTGGCGCTGCCGAAATCCGGTTCGCGCTCACGGCTCTGATGCCATCCATTGAGCCCTTCTGGAACCAACCGATCGCCGCCTATGCCGCGGCGGCCTACCGATTGGATAGACCGCAGTCAAGGAGCTGCGTGCGAAACCATGCGATGACGCTCCTGCGTGCTGTCACCGAGCGGGCCGCGCTCAAAGCAGGCTACGACACAGACGAAACCGCAGCTGCTGGCCGTGAGTTGCTCCAATCTCCGGTCATACAGACGGGGCCCCATTGCTTGCTGCTTTTCGAGCCGGATGCGTTTTATACGCATCTGTTCAGCCTGCTCGGCTTGGCCGCTCATCGTAGAGAATGGCACATCACCTATTTCGGCACGACGATGTCATTCAAGGAATCAGCCAAGAAGGGGCCCGGCTGGCTTAGGATCGATGGAGAGCCGCTCAATCTCTTCGGCTTGCCCCGTAGTCGAATGGATGGACGCAGCATCTGCTGCCCAAACGGCCCATACCGTTTCGCGCTGACGAACTCGGAAGGTAAGAAAACGCCGACCCAGGCGTCCCGGCAACTGCTGGACGACCTTCCCTCTTTCTCCTTCGGCTCCGCAGCCGAAGCTATCAAATGCGCAAACCAGATATTGTGGCAGAAGCGTATGGGCACACCCCTGAAGCTGCTTCAGCTAGACGATTTCGATGTTGCCGAGCTCATCGCCGATCACCTGGATGATACCGGATCATGGATGGCGAAATGCTTCGTTTCTGGAGGTGAAGCTGAAAAGATTTCTGCAGATATCGACCGGCTCAATGCTGGTCCTTGGCGAGGATGGATCAAGAGGACGACAGATCATTTCTGGCTGGTGGAGAGAGATAGCGTCGTGCCCTTACGGCTGTACGCCGGCTATCTGCGCAGCGGCAATGCTTGCCATCCCGACATCGAATTCACACCTTCTGCAATCGCTGCGGCGCTCCGCGATCGGAAACTGCTTCCAAGCCTGTTCACGGCATTTCTCGTGCTTTCGATACTTCCTGGTGTTCGCGCGCTCGGTGGATGCCGGCAAACAGTCTACCTCCCGCTTATGCGTTACCTCACCGCTTTAAGTGTGACGCGGTACGGAGACTATGAGCTACTGGATGCGCTAAGGCAGGATGAGCGACCAGGACAGTGGGGCCATCGTGTCTTTCTACCCGCAGCTGCGGATCCCATTCTGGAGGTCGATACAGCCGGTGGCATTTCAACGCTATTGCACAAATATCGAAACATGCGAGTGACCGAAGCAAGTGGCGATTTGACGAGCTTTACGAAGGACGCAATCTGGGCGGAAATGGCCAAGCATCTGGCAAACGGCGACATCTCTGCCGGCTCTCCAGAGTGGTCCTGGTCAGCGGCGTGACGGGTTTTCGCTGCAGCGCAATTGGAAAATGACTTCCGCGGTAATGCGGTCGTGGCGTTCATCGCCAGCCATATGGCGACTGCTGGCGCCGCCGCCCGGAAACCGCCTGCAGTCCGCAGAGGTCGAATGATCACGCCTCCAAGCAATCGCCTCCGGCGGGGTTGGTAGATGGAATCGGCACTCCCTGTCGACACAAATGGTGTCCTCCGTCCGCTATAGCGACAGTCTGTGTTCGTCGCCGATAAGGATCAGGCGACTGGCCGACGCGTTGCTCCAGTTCCAAAGGACGAGATTGAGATCATCGGCGGTTGCGGCGGGTGCGTAGCTCTTCACGATCAGCCCGCAATAACCGTCAGCGGCAAGCCGACGCCCGAAGGTCTGCTTTCTTGTCTCTTCAGCAGACTTCATCTGGTAACGCAAGGTCGGATCCGCGAGTGCCGCCGCATCCATGCCTTGCGCCCGACCGGCCGTGTGGTCCCGACAGTCGAATACATGTTCGAGATCCGCATCATAGGAGACCAGCGTGGTCGGTTGCAGATAACCGACTTGATTGGCCTCTTTGAGCGCAGTTATGATCGTCAGCGACGGATAAAAGGGCCGGCACACCTTTCGATCGCCTCAGCCAGTGCCAGTACATCCGTGGTCACCGGCGAGCGAGCGTTAGCTTATAGATAAGGCGCTCATATTTTAGCGCGACCCATTTCGGCCTCGGAAGGAACGTTCCGGAGCCGTGCCCGTTCCTTGCTAATCGGATGGAGGCTCACCCAGATGTTCAAGAAGTTATCTACGCTCACCGCAGCGGCAATGGCCTGCCTCACTCTCGTAGGCTGCGTCAGCGAGAGCGGTTATTCAACGTACGACAGAGGCTACAATCGCTACGACAGACCATCGTATGTTTATCGCGCTGACCGGCCCGGTAGGGATTGGGATCGCCGACATCATGACAGGCGCGATTGGGACCGCCACCGGGAGACGCGACGGGATGATCACCGTGACCGCCGCGATTGGGATCGCAACGACCGTCGTCGATCGGAAACTCGGGAGTACCGAAACTATCGCAGCAACGACCGAGACGGTAACGAACCCATCATTCTGCCGCCGCGTCGTTCTTGATCCTTAGACGCGAGAAAGCCGCCCCTCGTGAAGGGCCGGCTTCCTTGCCGGTGGTGTCGGTGGGCCAAGGTTGCTGAAGCCTTGGTACTGAATTGCGCCTACTGCTTACAAGGCAGTTCCTGGTGGACCAGGGCCGGCCGTTCTTCAGATGCCTCCGATACCCGGTAGGCCTGCCAGATCTCAATCTCGTTGTCGCTTCCTGCTTCCTTGGCGTGGGGGGTAAGGGCGGACATGATGCGGATCTTGATGCCGAGGGTTCGTACGGTCGCTTGGAGTTTGTCGGTCGCGTTCATTGACCGGCCTCCCCAAATTCGTATCCGTCGGTTCGGGGATCGGAATAATAAAGTAGGCCCACCTCCTCGTAACGCCGCTTGTCTCTTCGATGTACCTCGTCATCTGATTAAGCATGCGCTCTAGGTTGCGGTACAGGTTAGTGCCAACGAGGTCGTCGAAGTAGGTGGCCACGAGGTTGTCCGCATGCGAGCTCGCTACGCCTAATTGGTAGAGCGCCGTCTCTGGCGTGGAAGTGGTATAATATGCTGCTTCGTCTCGAGCCCTTCAATTCGGCAAGCGAAAATTCCCCGCTCTGTGTCACGGTGATTTTCGTTTGCCAGACGCCAGCTTAGAATGGCGTCCACAGCGACTGCTGCCACTAATCTGCCGCTAGCTTGAAACTGCGGCTACAAACCGCTAGGCCGCACCCTGCCCGGCCACCACATGAATGGGTCATTGATCGGCTTTCCCGAGCCGATTTGTTCGTATTGATGGTTGTGAAATTGGTTCGATCCAACTTACACGAAGCCTCCCTCATCTACGCGCGATCCGCGCAGCCACTTGAACCCGAGATGGGTTGGCTGCGCGAGGACGTGCAGCTCACCTTCTTTGCCGGCGCCGAACATCGTGCCGCGCAGCGCAGCATCATCCCTCGGACAACTGAAGTCTTCGAGGAACAGCCATGACCTCGCTCATCAAACAGGCTGACGAAAGTTCGCAAAACTCTCGCCATCGGTGAAACCAGCACCTACTGCTAGGCTTGGCGAGGCGGGCCTCTCCTCAAAGACAAATCCGGCCGGTCTATCAAGCCCGACGACCCTGCCCTGCGCACCCGCGCGTCCTACCCCTCCTCGCATAAGACCGCACAGAACTTGATCCTGTCTTCGGCACGCTCACGTTTGGCCTGCTCCTTCCCTTCTGTCGAAACGGAAGAAGCGCCCTCCGCGATTAGGCAGAGGGCGCTTGCGATGGAGGCGGCTCTTTCGTAACATGCTGTCGCGTTCTCGTGGGGACGAGTGTGGCCGGAGCGCGCTTTGTGCAGCTCTGGCCACTTCACAAGGAACCAACGCGTGCCAGCTTCGTTATATCGACGTCGCGAGAGCCGTCCCCCGTCCCCTGACAGAGTTTAAGTCCCCTCTCGAACTCAAGCTCTCGCGACACCCTCCTCCCTCAGTGCGAATCACCATTGACTTTTTGCATTCTATATGAGAACATAAAGTGAACATTATGGAGGTGCAGATGAACCGTACCGATGAAGTTGTATCTCGAGCCTTGGCTGTCGTTGCTGCATCGCGCGCGCTGCGTGAGAAGCAGGAAAAGCAGAGGCGTGAAGTTTTCGAGCGCGTTCAGATCGCCTCTCTAAAGCGTCCTACTGTCCCGAAGGGCATACAGCTGCGACTTAACCTGCAATGACACTTCCTCGTCTGAAAGACTATCGCGCAGACAAGATCGACATGTCGTGCAATTGGTGCGGCAGCTATGGGGAATTCGAAAGGAAGGCGCTTATCAAAAAGTTCGGCGCCAACACGAAATTTTCCGAGCTTCGGAGGATCTTGGCAAATGGGTGTGAGTACGCAGGAACTGATCGCTGCTACGCATCTTTCCCTTGCCTGCTGAACGCCAGGCTCTCATAGAGGCGCGAGGATGAGCGACGAAACCAGAACCACCCGCACCGACTCTGTAATCGTCGAACACTACTGCTGCCATGACGGCTGCAAAAAGTGGGGCTGTTACGGCTTCGAGGAAAGCAGAGCCATCACACTTTGGTATTGCGCCGAGCATCAGCCACCCATCTATCGGGGCCTGCCTCGGCATGGTGAGGCACGGTTAGCTGCAGCCGAGATCGCCGACATTCTCCGGTGATATGGACTGAAAAATACGATTGGCGCATCGCCTGGCCGGGCGAAGGCCATCAGAACTGTAGCGGCTATGACGGCTCAATCTAAATCGGCCGCATCATGCGAGAGCTGACGACACACACCAGCAAGAACGAATTCATGTGGTCAGGCGTCGCTCATGGGAAAGGCGGCTTCACGCGTCGCATCACCAGGCCGTATCGAGGATGGGGGCCAGAGCACTGGCAAGCCGCGAATGCGGTCGAAGATTGGTATGATCGGATGCGCGAGGCGAACGGGTTGCCGCCCGCTCGATGACGGGCGGCTGCTTTGCGAAGGCTACGACAGTAACGAGGAGACTGCTGATGTTGCAAAAAGAGCCCGAATTTCTCATGCAGTGTGCTGTCGAAACTATTCACGCGTCGCCGCCGGTCGGCATCCTGCACTTACTGACCGACAAGCGCCAATTCGCAGTTGCCATCACCGAAGAAGCTGCGCGGGACGTCGCAACCAAATTGCTGGCTTTCGCAAACCAGTCAAAGGATGACGGCTGATGTCCCGGTGGCATACTCTAATGACAGATAGGTCCCCGTCGTACGATCCCCGAGAATGGACAAACGTCAATTTGTGTGATTTCATGGTTGTATGGCGCTTTTAGCGCGCCCCTGACTTGCAGTCATTCTAGCCCCTCGGAACCACCCGAGGGGCAATTTGCGTGTACGGTCTCGTACTCTTTTCTCCAGGAAGCATGACGACTATATCGATGGTCTGGGTGCGATGGAGGCTAGTCTCCTTCCGACTATAGTTTTTCTAGGCATTGACATGGTGCTGCATCAACCGAAGCGGTGTAGGCACCCAGTTGATATTGAGGCAACAGATTGTGGAAATGAGCGAAATTATTCACGCTGGCTTCGAGAGCCCGACCCTTTCATTTATCAGGGATATCGACATCGAAGAACTTATCGAGCAAATCGTGGATAATGTCGATGTGTATGCTGAGGCTATGGAAGCAGCTGCGATGCTCCAATCAAACTCTGTTTGCGGCATGTATCGAGGTGCCGGCTGGAGCGTCTGGTTCTGGCGGACCTCTCATGCTGGCTCCGTTCACTGATCTCAGGGCGGTGGTGCGGACAGCGGAACCTTTTTACGAAATTCGCAGTTATACAGCCGCCAAACCCTTGTTGCGTCCGCTCCGGGGCTGGGTAACAAGCCCCGCTACTCCCACGAAGTTGTAGCGGGGCTTTTTGATGTCCCGGCTGAATTAGCAGAATTAACCTTCTACGCTTACCATTATCCGAATAGTTTCTTGCCGACCTAGATAATTACCTAAATATTCCCTCGTTCAATCGCGAGGCATATTATGGCAGGCAAAAGGCTCTATAGTGTTCGTTCTCCGAGACTGACATTTCGGAAGCGCCCGAAGACGCCCGTAAAAAATGTACCGCTACCCATACGCCCAATGAAGCCCGATATTGTTCGTTTATGCTGACGAAATATTGGATCACGTGTTCGTAGAGCCGTCTAATGATAACGGCCATCGGTATTGGTCTTTGAGGTGAGCAGCCTCGCGCTAGTAATTTTGGCCATCCTTCGAGTGCTGTCATTTACCCCTCTTGGACAGTTAAACGGGTCGGGCTGTGTTTAGTCCGGCCCGTAGGCTCTTGATGTCAGGGTGGTGGGTTCGGCCATCATGAAATTCCCGTAAATGCTGGCAGGGCCCTCACCCCCGGCGAAGAGCCTACGGTCTATTCGAGGCTGCCTCCGCAGAGATTGTCAAATACCGTACCATTTAGCGGAACGGCTGGGGGACAATCACGGCACGCCAAGCGCGCAGAAGATGTTAGGGTGGCATCTGGGAGCCATCAGTCTGTGCTTCCTGGCCAGGTTCCCTCAGTTGATCGATGGGATAGACTATGCCGGAGAAAAATAGCGGCATCGAATTCTCGTTCTGGAAACAACGTCCCATAGCAACCGACCATCTATAGGCACCTGAAGCGTTCATCAGCCGGTGCTCTGCATGATATGATTGGCCGTCGAGAATAGCTTGTTTAATCAGACGCTTCGTTTCAGCTCGATCTTCTTCATGTACGCGAGCGAAATAGGATTCGAAAGGAAGGCCTTTAACGGTTTGCCTGGGATCGAGCCCAAATAGCGAGGCCACCAGGGTATCTCCAAAAATGAGGTTGCTCTCCACAACCCATGTGAAAATACCGGCTTCAGTGGGCGCTAAATGATCTTCCGCATCTTGTTGGTTTTCCACTTCCATCAAAATCACGTCTTTCCTCCTAGCAGCGCCGCTTCCTCACTTACGAACACCCGTCCTGCAGCTAGGCGGGATACAGCGGCTTACTATCTAAGGTAGACCAACCCAAAAAAATGCAAGTAGTTCCTTCACTAATCGTTTAAAAAATTGCCCCCACCCTAGTATTTAGGTGATAACTTGTCACAATATTCGATTATGAGTAATAATCTCCGGCTGGGACATACAAAAGAACTGAAAACCGTCTCGGATATAAAATAACAAGACGTTCGCCTGACATGCTGAAAGGTACCGAAATGGATAAGACTATCGCGGCTCGTTTGGAGCGGTGGAAAACCGAACTCAATATGGCCCCGTCATCCGAAAGACATCAGGCGTCGTCCTCTGCATTATCTCGCCATATCAGTAAAGTCCGCGACGCAAAACGTCAGGCTCACGTTGGACACCGGAAGACTAGCGCAGGCGATGGCCCTGACGAGACCAACAGGTAGTCTTTGAAACCACCGTCTGATGCCATGGCGGTGGTGTGCCGTCAGTTCCGATAGACAAAATCCATTAGCTGTGGCTAAATATCGGTGGGCGCAACTGCGCGTCTTTGACCTCCAGTCGAGGCACAGGCCTCTCGGAACCACACGAGTGGCCTTCGCTCGGTACGGTATAGGACCTTTCCTCGCTATTACCATCTGACTATATCAACTTTGGGGTGCGGGAGGGGCTTGTCTCTCCCCGATTTCGCTAATGCGGAATAGTTGGCTTTACAGCTGCGTCAACCGAAGCGGCGTGGGCACCCCACGATGTCAGGGCGGCAGTCCGAGCGCCTCGCACAAGTTTCGATATTGATAACATAGTTTCCTCGTTATTCTGCGAGGAAGCCATCACGCCTTTTATTCAGTTAACATTGCGAAAGTGTCATGAACGTTGCCAACGACAATTTGGACGAGCTACGGCGCGCCGAAAAGACTTTCATTGAGGCGGCCAAGCTGCTCCAAGCGCGGCTGGACGAGATGAGATCAAACCTCGTACGTTTAAGTGAGATCTCTGACAGAAGACAGGATGCTCCTGATCCAAGGTAGGCTCCGAATGAGGATGTCGGTGCGCACGAAACTTCTCTCTGTCTTTCCGGTTTTTCACCCGCCAACACTGTTTTGTCCATCTCAAGGTCTTCCTCGGCCCCGGTGCGCCATCATCGCAGCGGGGCTTTTGATGTCAGGGCGGCGGGTACGCTGTCCTCAAGTCACACACCTTCGACGATACGGATGTCTCGCTCTACGACACCTTCGAGCAACGCCATCGCATCCTGATAAGCCGGGCTGTCGTGCGCAGCTTTTGCATGTTCCACTCTATCAAATTCAAAAATCACCGTGCGCTGCTCAAGTCCTGCTTCGTAACATCGCGTGTGATGAAAAAACACGCTGTTAACCTCCGACGAAATGCTGCAAGGGGAATGCGAATCGGCATAAATAATTACCTTCAGTCTTCGCCCCCTACCGAGACATATCCCGCGGAACCTTCGGGTCTATTCGCTGTTATTGGCGAGAACGGAGAGCCCCAAAATGACGAGACTGGAGAACGACCCCGGCCTGCAGAACAAGAGTGAGCCGGTGTATGAGCGCAGAAAGAAAGCTTTGCTTGGTCGAGGGGCAATAATCGCTCTGGCGTCCTTCGCGGCGCTTATAGCTGGGATTTGGCTAATGATCGTTAGCTATGGTCTGATCAGCGGAAGGTGAGGCCAATCGGATAATGCCACGGAACCTTCTCCTGCCCTCGCCGTTCGATAGCCGCCAAACCCTGTTGCATCCGCTCCGGGGATGGGTAACAAGCCCCGCTACTTCCACGAAGTTGTAGCGGGGCTTTTTGATGTCAGGGCAGACGGCCCCGACAATCGGCTCACCTGGCCCTGCCAGCTTTAAGCAAGCCAGCGCAGATACCCCTCTCTACAGTAATTGAACAAGAGCGAATCGAGATGATTTGGCGACCTGTGTCTTCGTTAGCTGCCAACAAGCTAGTCTTCCTGAAGTTCGACCACCTGACGAACGCACATTGGATAGGCTACGTGAATGCCGACGGGATCTGCGAGTGGCCAGAGAAGGTTAAGGGCTATCGCCCCACGGGCTGGCAGGAGGCGCTTAGCGACATCTCAGCCGTCGCTGAATTCTGCAAGTGAGCGGCGGTTTAGAGATACCAGCGATGATGTCTCTTGGGATTCCGGATACTGAGCGCCAGCTCGATTATGCGCATGTCCCGGTAACCATGAAATTTATCGGCCACTTCTCGTGGAGCTGCCTTCGCAGTCTGGTCTTTAAGTAAGCTGAGACGGACATCAATCGGTCACTGGACATCGCACTATTCTGAGCAAGGCGCTCTGCTAACTCCTTCACGAGCAACTCCACTATCAACGCGGAGATAAAAGCAGATTTGAATGCATCGGCGCAATCGATGTGGTGAGTAATTTCCAGCGCGGTTAATTCTCCCTTTGTCGGTTCCAAAAGAGGGTGATTGACAAATGACATCGGGTTGGGCTGGCACCGGAGCTTTTCTTGGTCTGTCCGGTTTCCCAGCCGCCACCCTTGGTTTGTCCATTTCGAGGTCGGCTTTCGGCCACGCTGCGATCCCAAACCCTCAGCGGGGCTCTTGATGTCAAAGGTGATGGTTTCGCTTCTGATCTAATCAACCAGGCGGGTCGGTGATCGGCGCTTTGCCGTCCACGGTGCCAAACCGCCCAGTCATCCATGTCTGCACCACTAAGACCGACAGGATTATCGCGGCAGAGAAAAGAAACGTCGTAACTAATGGGCGTCGTTCCAGAAATCTCATGAAGGCGCAACGTTGTCATTCGCGATCACATCCAGATCGATGTGGGGCGCATAGCCGATGAGCCAAATTTCCATCCGCTCCGGGTTTTCGTCCTCGGTATAAGGGCAAATAGATGCTGGATCGCCACGTTCACTATCCCGGCATCCAGGATGAAATCTCGGGTCGCTCATCGCGTTCCCTTAACCCCGCGGGTGCTGCACCTTCTAGAAAACGAGCGCGACAAACCTGCACTGCCTCGGGAATTGGTATTTTGGTCTCGCGCCGGAACCCCCGTCAGAGATATGGCGCTAACGAAGATCCTTCATGAGAAGCAGATGGGAAGCGATACGAAAGGCAGATTGCGACTGCTCATGGATTTCGTTCGAGCTTTCGCGACTGGGTCTCGAAAAACGGTTACTCCAACGATCTTGCTGAGCGCACACTTCCCACAGCCTGAAGAGCATGATCGAGGCTGCCTACCGCAGAACCGATTTGCTTGAACAAAGAAGGATGCTGATGTTGCAATGGGACGACCATTACCTTCAAAAAGTCAGGTCGGAGGATGAGCATCGCCGCAATGTCGAGACAAAGCGATTAGAACAGCTACTTGGCGAGGCAAAGACATTTCGCCAAGCGGCGGATATCCGCGCCTATGTTTCTGCAGTGGTGGACCGTCGCGATGCCGATTCGCTCGCATTCGATAGCGGACTGGACCAACGGGCGAACTGGGCTCTAAGGCAGGCCGGTCGGATAGATCCTACTGGTTCCAAACCCCGGCCTTAAGGAAATTGCTCCGCCGCTGACTCTTTTCCAACATTTTCTTGAGGAAACGCCAAGTTTTCGAGATATTTCTGTAAATATCGGTTGATCCCTCGAAATTCATCGGTATATATCGCGCCGTTCCAACGTTTTTGGGTCGGCAGCGACGCAGAACATCCTGAAGGACAGGTGGCCGAGTGGTTTAAGGCGCACGCCTGGAACGCGTGTGTGCGTGAAAGCGTACCGTGGGTTCGAATCCCACCTTGTCCGCCATTTTCTCAATTAAAACAGATATTTACGTGAGCAAAACTGATATTCGGGTCGTTTTATCGTAACGGCGTCTGCAACACCTTTGTTTTTTGGATATCGGCGAGCCCATCCCCTGTGGGTGGGGCAATCTCGATCCTCTGGAGATCGCTGCTCCGTAGAATCACTGGTCACCTACATCACCAGATCGTTGGCTTGCAGTCCGCGTCGACAAGTCCCATTCGCTACATCATGGAGTAAGAAAAAAGGCGGCATCTCTGCCGCCTCTCTTCACGCTGCCACGATCAATCAGTAAGGCGACTGGCACTGCGCACGCACGCCCGCGCGAGGTACATACGTGTTGTCCGATGCACGGTAGGTACGATAGCGATTAGCGCACCACTGCGCGTGGCTGCTGCCGTACGAACGATTGCCGGAGTTGGCAATCGCACCACCGATGATGGCGCCAGCCGCCAGGCCACCGATTACCGCACCTGCATTCGATCGACGATGCCTGTGGTGGTGACGGTCATACCGGCGGTGGTGTCGGCTATAGTGCCGCCTATCACCGCGATGATGCCGGTAGTAGCGGCGATGGTCGCGGTATTGGACCTGTTCAGCGTTGCTAGCCTGTGGGGCAGAAACTGTGGGAAGTGGTAGGGCCGCAGCCGGGGCAAACGAGGTCAGCGTTACGATCGCCGAAAGCGAGACCGCAGAAAATACCTTGGAAATTGTTCGCATAATTGTCTCCGTTAATACGGGACATAATGCTCCGGAAACGTACTGGTTCCAAAATTAGTTAGTGCGCAAACAATCAGAGAGAACAAAAAGGCCGGAACGAATCCTCGCCCTGACGAACACCACCATCTCTCGCCGACCATCGACAGGAGAACTTTCAAGCTGACGGCCGGGAACAGAATCAACGCTATCGAGTTCATTGCGCGCTTAATGAGAGTACGCATGAAATGAAGTACGAGAAGTTCGAGACCCGGACGGATGCGCGATGGCTCGCTCCTGTCTGGATCCGTGTCGGGAGCGGCGTCGCCGAGGCCGTGAGAAGCCCTAACGATGCCCTCGAAAAGCTAGTGTATCGATGGCCCAGCCAGAGCGGCACCTATTATTCGCTTGCCAAGGCGACCTGCCTCAAAGCTCTTAGCAGCCGGCTTGAATTGGATGCTTCGCGTGAGGTGTTCATTAAGGCGGCGATTGAAGCGCAAATGCTTGACTGAAATCATGCCGGCATGCCCAGCGAAAACAAGAGAAGCCGCCCCTCGCGAAGGGACGGCTTCTCTACTGCTTTGTTAGCGATCACGAGACGAAGGCTTCAGTCCCTCGCAGCGAAGCTGGTGAGTTCCAGACAGGTAGCGATGAAGATCGCCTACCGACATGTCTTGTGCCTAGGGCAGCTGCTATTGGTTTTATGAGGCTTGCATAAACCGCACGCAGCAATCCTAGTACGTTTCCGTTTGTGATGCATCATGATCTCCGACAGGTGCCGGTGCGCCCCGATGGCGCACGCGCATGTGCAGAAGATCGCTGATCAAGATGTCCATGTGACTATCGTAGACGCGCGCAACTGTTAGCGCAATCACACAGTCTCGCGTAGCCTCACACCTCGGCCGCTTGCGTCTTGGTCAGTAGCGTGACCGGATTATTGTCGTTAGCGGCTCTCATCGCTCTCCGCTTCGTAACCGTGGTATTGACGGCGCTTACTTTGGGCGTGGTCAATTTTTCGGTGGCAAATCTTATGGTCAATTCCAAAAGGCCGCACACAGCCCGGAAGGTCAATCAAGCCATTCACATTGGCTGCCGTCAATAAAAAAAGGCCGCCCCGCGCTCCAAGCAAGGGCGGCCAAAACGACAGGAGCGGAGGCAACCGCGCTGTCGCACCTTATCGAGAACACTCGATCGCCCGGTATTCCGTGTACTCACTCCGCCGAAATGTCTTGTGTAGCCAATCCGTGTCGCCGCGCTCGTCGTTGCAGCGTTTACAAGACATGGCGATGTTGGATGGACGGTCTGTTCCGCCGTTGGCTCGCCGGCGTATATGCTCGATTGTCGCGTTGTCTGGGCGTTTCAGCGAGTCACTATCCCACGAGAGGGAAACACATCTGCCGCAGTAGCAACAACGTTGAAACTCAGCTGGTTGAAACGGTCGGCGACTATCCTGCCGGCGCGAACCTTGGGCGGCTTATGGGCGTCCTCAATTTAAGGACACCGTCAATAGGACTGGTATGATCGGATGCGCGAGGCGGACGGGCTTCTCCCTTTAACCTGATTTTATTGCGCGCATGTCATCTTTGGCATCGGTGCCCTTGGCGCTATGAGAGGAAAGCTTGAAGCACAACGAATTGATCACGGAGCTCATCAGATCAGCAAACCTGATCGAGACGATTGGCGTCTCCGAGCGTCGTCAGTTACTCGAACGGGCTGTGGCGGAAATCTACGAATTGCGGGTAAAGGTCGGAATTCCTCGAAGTGTAAAGGGAAACGACGCTGTCACCGATCTAAAGATCCTGGCCACAAAAATCGATGCTATCCCTCTTCCAGCTGAGGAAGTTCGACGGGGGATGCTGCAAGCCGCCGGGATGATCCGTGACCTGTACATAGTTCGCGATAACGGAATGGAATTTTACTTTGGAAATCGCACATGAGACGTAAGCAGCAAACGGCGCAGTGGATAATCTTTTCAGGGATTATCTTTATTATCACCATCTCGGTGGCGGCAGTGATCGAGCAAATCTCTCTCGCTTCCGTGTGAATATCGCTCCTATACGAGAAGTGCATATGACGCGCGGGAACATTTTCCTGCCTTCATTATTATATAGCCGCCAGACTTTTGTTGCGTCCGCTCTAGAAGTAGGCAGGCCCCGTTGCGATCCCAAAGCCGCAGCGGGGCTTTTCGATATCTGGCGCTTGGTCATGGAGCGAGTGCATCACGCAAACATTAAAACATTGGGAACTTTGACTGCGTAGGGTAGTAAGATAGGTACTGCTGCGAGGGAATTGCAATGCGCGGTCGCATCCCATCGAATGTAATCCTTCGACCTGACGATCTGGCGTTGCTTGAACGCGTTTTCGCCCAAGTGATTCCGGAACACGATACTCACCCGGATGAGCTCGCTATGCTGCTGGTGCGGTTGTTTCAGGACGGATTAACCACTGAACCAGAACTCCTCAAAGCGGCTGAGCGATGGTTTCGGTAGACAGTTAAAATCGATGGGAACGAATCCCTTGAGTAACGATCGAGTCGCAAAACGGAGTACTGCGTGTGGACCTCAATCAGACCGAGCCATTAGCGTTTTCGCAGATGACGGCTCAGCAGCGTGATCGCGTGCTAGTCGAGCTCGCAAAAAGCCTAGCGTATACGGCCCTAGCTTCTCGAACTCTCTCAACGAACCATCATTTTCGCTTGGAGGAACTCGGCACGCAAATTGAGCGAGACCACGCTCTCCTTTCTGCCGACTATGAGGCTGCGGCAAAGCTTGTCTTCGAAGCAATCACTCTGATTGCTGATTTCGAATACGAGATGGGCAGAGGCGAGACGAAGCATTAGTTTGCTTGTTTGTGAACGCTCGCCCGGCACATGGCGAGCTTTATCCGCGGTAATATCCTTCGATTGATGTCAGGGCGGCGGGGTTTCTTTTTTCGACTTCAGCACTACGTAATTGGTATCGCCGGTTTCCCGGTGACTGGGAGATTGTTGAGCTCTCGCCTTAGCGCGGAGAGCCATATGATCACCACCGACCCCATCTATCGCGCCGTTCAAGAACCCGATTACAGCTGGAGTGTAATCGTGGTTGAGACTGGCCTTCCCTACCGCGTCTCTGGTTACCCCATGGATCTACTCACTGAGGACGTTGCGACAGCCTTGGCTGAGGTGCTGAATGATATCGATAACGACAAGCGTACGATCCATTGAATGGTTCGTATGAAGTCAGGGCGGTGTGCGGCGAACGTCCCGAATGAGTAGCGTCAATAATCGTTCTTCGATTGCAATAGTGCGCTCAACTCGCGCAATTTCCTCGTCCACCTCGGCGCTACCGGAACCATCACGGTCCCTTGACGACCAAAGCACCGCAGCCCTTGCATGGTTTCGCGCTAATCGCTCTTTCAGTCGCTCAATCAGGTCAAACATCGACGACCCTTACTCCATACTTGAGGGACGCTAGAAATAGCTTTCCGAGACCGGTCATCACAAATGTGGGTAAGACGATGTCAGGGCGGGAAGCTACGCCCCCGTTGAACAGACTAAACTAAAAATTGTATTTGAAGTTCCTTTCGCCGAGTAAGTTTCTCAGCCCATAGCTGGCGGAAGCGATAAATGACATTCGTCGATGTCAGGACGGTGAGGAAGCGGCCCTCTTTGCAAGGGGTCAATGAAGACTGCCGCCATTGGTTTGGAAACGGTGACGGCAGGGAGCGAAACAGGCCGATTAATTAAGGACCTCCCAAGTGGAACGTAAGCGGTGTTCTGCCGCCACATTGGCAGCCGCCGTCTGATCTGTGATCGCCTTTCCATGGATGACGAACGGGAGTTTCTCCATGGATACTACATTGGAGTTTCTCACAACCAGGAAGCCTGGACGTGAGGTGCACCGGCATTGGCCGGACGAGGTCAAGTCGAAGATTGTTTCGGAAAGCTTGAGGCCTGGCACGACAGTCAATGAAGTTGCGCAGCGCTATGGATTACGAGCCAACAGCCTTTCCACGTGGCGGACGATGGCACGGCAGGGCAAGCTGATCCTGCCAGCACCGGAGGATGCGGTAGAGTTCACGGCTATGGTTGTCGAGCCGCCGTCGCCTGAGCCGCTGACGGTCAAGGCCGCCACGCGCGCCGAGATTATCGTCGGTCCGGTGACGATCCGTCTTGAGGAAGGTGCGTCTGCTGCCAAGATCGCTGCCATCGCTCGCGCCCTGGCGGCAGCGACATGATCTTTCCGTCGAACCGCGTCAGGATCATGGTGGCGACCAGACCCGTAGACTTCCGCAAGGGGCATAACGGATTGGCGGCGCTGGTGAAGAACGAACTGCACAAGGACCCGTTCACCGGAACGGTCTTTGTATTCCGGTCACGCAAGGCGGACCGGTTGAAGCTGATCTATTGGGATGGCTCCGGGATCGTCATGGCCTACAAACGGCTGGAAGAGCACAGCTTCACCTGGCCCGGCATCAAGGATGGATTGATGACGCTGACCCATGCCGAGTTCGAAGCCCTGTTCGCGGGCCTTGATTGGCGGCGGGTTCATGCCGTCCAGACGAGAACACCGGAGGCCATCGAATAGCTGCGGCACGATGACTCAGCACCCCAAATTCCAAAGGCAATTCGGCTCGGGATTTGGTAGGTTCCCGCCATGCTTGATGCCGCCAACCTTCCCGATGATGTTGCCGCCCTGAAGGCGATGCTGATCGCGGCGCGGCTAAGCGAGGCGGCCAAGGATGTCGCGATAACCAGTAAGGACGAACATATCGCTCGCAAGGACGAGCGGATCGAACGGCTTGAGAAGCTGGTCGCCGCCTTCAAGCAGGCCGCCTTCGGACGCAAATCCGAGAAGGCCGATCCTGACCAGTTCGACCTGGCACTGGAAGACCTGGAAACGGCGATGGCCGTGATCCATGCCGAGGATGAGGCGGACATTCCGACCGGGCAAAGGATTGCCAAGCCCCGCGCGATCAATCGCGGCTCCCTTCCAAAGCACCTTCCACGTGTCGAAGAGGTGATCGAGCCGGAAAGCCTGATCTGCGCCTGTGGCGGTTGCCTGCATTGCATTGGCGAGGATGTTTCCGAGCGGCTGGACTTGATCCCGGCACAGTTCCGCGTCATCGTCACCCATCGACCCAAATATGCGTGCCGTGCCTGCACCGACGGCGTCGTTCAGGCTCCGGCTCCGGCGCGGCTGATCCAGGCAGGCCTGCCGACGGAGCGACCGTCGCCCATGTGTTGGTTTCCAAATATGCCGATCATCTACCGCTCTATCGGCAGGCCCAGATCATGAGCCGCCAGGGCATCGATCTCGACCGATCCACGCTGGCTGACTGGGTCGGTCGGGCAGCGTTCGAATTGCGTCCCGTCTTCGATGCGTTGAGTGGCGACCTGAAGCGCTCAACCAAGCTGTTCATGGACGAGACCCGTGCCCCGGTTCTCGATCCCGGCTCGCGCGAAACCAAGACCGGATACTTATGGGCACTTGCAAGGGATGATCGTCCTTGGGGCGGCGGTGCTCCGCCGGGCGTGGCCTTCACCTACGCTCCCGGTCGAGGAGGTATTCATGCCGAACGGATATTGCAGGGGTTCGAAGGCATCCTGCAGGTCGACGGCTATGCCGGATACAACAGGCTGATCGCACCTGACCGCATCGGCCCGAACATTCAGCTTGCCTATTGCTGGGCACACGCCCGGCGCAAACTGGTGGAGATCACTCGCATCGGAACAGCACCGATTGCCGAGGACGGCGTCAAACGGATCGGTGAACTGTATCGAATAGAGGCCGAATTGCGCAGCCTTGATCCAGAGGCTCGCCTTGCTGGACGGCAGGAGCGGTCAGCGCCACTGGTCGCCGACATGCAGGCCTGGTTTGTCCATCACCGTGCCCGTGTCGCGACCAAATCTCCGCTTGGCGAGGCGTTGGCATACATCGCCAAATACTGGGATGGCCTGAAGCTCTTCTTGACCGACGGTCGTATCGAGATTGATAACAACAGCGTCGAGCGAACCATCCGACCGATAGCCCTCAACCGGAAAAACGCGCTCTTCGCAGGTCATGATGCGGGAGCCGGGAACTGGGCGATCATCGCCTCCCTTATCGAAACTTGCAAACTCAATGCCGTCAATCCGCTGGCCTACCTGAGCGCTACGCTCACTTCGATTATCAAGGGCCACAAGCAGAGCTGCATCGACGAGCTTTTGCCGTGGAATTATTCGGGACGAACAAACGGCTGAAGTCTGCTGTCGGCCTTACCCGGACACGACAAAAGTCATCAGGTGACGTTAACCAGGTGTGTGGTATTTACTGAGTCTCGCTTCGGCGGCACCCCGAACATACGTGAATATTCGCGGCTGAATTGGGATGGGCTCTCGTAGCCGACTTCAAAAGCTGCTGTCTCAACCTTGGCACCTTCAGACACCATCAGCCTCCGCGCCTCCATTAGACGAAGCTGTTTCTGATATTGCAGCGGGGTGAGAGATGTCAGTTGTTTAAAGCGGCGATGAAAGGCGGAGCGGCCGAGCTTGGCAATGTCGGCAAGCTCGGCAATCGAGACTGTCTCGCAGAAGCGCTCTCGAAGATTTTGAACGGCATTAACGATGGGCATAGAATGGTGGCTTCCGAGTACCACCTGGACAATGTCCGCGCCGTGCGTGCCATCCAGAAGCCAGTAATAAATCTCCCGCTTGATCATCGGCGCGAGCGTTGGCAGAGCCCTTGGTGTGTCGAGCAAGCGAACAAGCCGTAGGACGCAATCCGCCAACGCTCCGTTCAGATCGGCGACCACCGCGCCACGACGAGCGCAATCGTCCTCCTCCGGACGCATATCCGTTTCCTCGATTACCGCACGCATGATGACGGGATCGAATTCTATGATGGCCCCAAGGAAAGGTGCATTTGGACTGGCTTCGACAACCCGGCCGACAGACGGCATCTCGACGCCTACGACGAGCGCCTGGCCCGCTTGGTAGTGGAAGCGTTTCTCGCCGAAACTTGTCCACTTGGCTCCCTGCGCCACGGCACATAGGGCGGGTTTCGAGATGATGTGCGAGGGCGGCTTGGCGTGGGATGACCGCAAAATGATCAATCCCTCAATGTCTGTCACGTAGGGGCTCTCTCCCGCCTGTCGGTCGGTATAAAACCTTAAAGCCCTAGCAAGTTCTTCCATCATGACATTCCCGAATTAAACTCAACGTTTAACGCACAGAGTACGATTAGGCAAGAAATAGCGACTTCTCGGCATTTTTGGTAACGACTGTCCACGCTATAAGGCATGAAAGAAAAAGGAGCCTCTCATGCCGAACACTAATATCGCTGAAACTTTCCCGAAAATCGCTATCGTAACGGGAGGCAGCCGAGGGCTTGGCATGAATACCGTGGTCAATCTCGCCAAGCGCGGCGTGGACGTGATCCTCACCTACAAATCCGGCCAGGCCGAGGCCGAACAGATCGCAGCGGAGGTAATTGCAGAGGGCCGCAATGCGGCCGCTCTCTATCTCGACATTGCGGACGCAACCACGTTCGAGAGCTTCGCTGACATGGTGCGCCAGACGCTTCAGAGCTTTGGTGCCGAGCGTTTTGACTTCCTCGTCAATAACGCTGGCACATCAAGCGGGATGAGCTTTCTGAATGCGGTAGAGGATGAGTTCGACGCGCTTTATAAGGTCCATGTGAAGGGTCCCTTCTTCCTGACCCAGAAGCTTCTGCCGCTGATCAGCGACGGCGGTCGGATCGTCAACATCTCGTCGGGCCTGACGCGGATCATCATGAACAATCGCGCCGCTTATGGCACGATGAAGTCGGCCGTGGAGACAATGACCAAGTACATGGCATTCGAACTCGGTCCGCGCAAAATCGCCGTTAACGTCGTTGCCCCAGGCGCTATCGCCACGGACTTCAGCGGCGGTGTGGTGCGCGACAATCCCGAGGTCAACAAGGCAATCTCCAACATGACTGCTCTGGGCCGCGCGGGATTGCCGGACGACATCGGCCCCATGATTGCCTCGCTGCTTTCGGAGGACAATCGCTGGGTCAACGCCCAACGCATTGAAGTGTCTGGTGGCATGTCGATTTAACTCTCAGACCTTCAGCGAAGCCGCCTCTGATTGTTTTAAATGCAGCCTGCCCGTAGCAGGCTGCATTCGCGTTCGACGAAGATTCTGCGGTGTCGCCTGTCGCGTCATTGCCCTCCCAGAGGAATGACTGCTCGTGGCGCATTTTTGTCATCAATGTCCTAGCGGAATTTTTTGAAATGCCCAATCGAGCTTGGTCAATGTGCGAGGAAAACACCGCTTACAGTGGAACCAACTCGGCCTCATCTGGTTCGGCTCACCTAATTGGGAGAGTGACACAATGGATCGTAAAGTTGTCGAGACTGGCACAGACGCGCGACAGGGCAGAACCGGTCGTCCGGTGTTGATTGTTCTTGTTGCTGGTTTGGCGCTGGCAATGATTGCTTGGCTTGGAGCGGAGATGTGGGGAGAGTCTACCGATGCTCCCGCCGAGAATACCGCGACACCCCCAGCTCAAAGCAACTCACCAACGCAACCCGCCCCGCCCAGTACCGGACCTGCTGTGTCGGCGCCTACTGACCAAAGCCCTCATCCGGACGGTGGGACAGGTGGGCCTTCTCAATCTAACCAGCCTGAAGGCAGCACTACTCGCCAGTGATGGCATAGTGGTGAGACAACGGCGGAACCTTATTCGGAACTAGCAGTTCCATGGCCGCCAAACTCTGTTGCGTCTGCTCCGGGGCTAGATATAAAGCCCCGCTACTTCCAGTAAGTTGTAGCGGGGCTTTTGATGTCAGGGCGAAGTGGGCGGAAACAAGCTTTACCGTTCTTCGCCGCCTCCCATGCCATATCGAATTAGAACGGTGCCCATGGCGACGGAAAAGCCGATGATGACAATCGCGTAGATCATAGGTTGTTACTCCCATTGCGAGCAACTAACTTAGGCACTCTCGAAAATCTTCAAGCCCCTTTGTTAGATGTCAGGGCGGTGGGGTCCGCTTTCGGCCGATTTCGTTGAAAAACTCGCTAGATTGGCTGCTCATCCGCCGATTTTGTTTTCCGGGCGGAGTGCCAATGGGTTTCTGCTCCGCGCTTCGGCGCAGGATCTCCATTCATGTCGCTCTCATGCGGCAATGACGCCATGTGTTGGCGTTTGCGGCCTGAGTTTGGCCAATCTCCTTAGATTTTGTGCGGTGGCTGCAAGCAAGAATTCGTCTTGCGCACCACACGGTCCTCGAAGCCGAAGACGCGCCATCCGTAGAATGCGTTTGAGATGCGCGAAGAGCATCTCGACTTTCTTTCGGCGGTGACGCGACAGTTCATATTCCGGTGTGGCTGCAATCGCTCTGGCAACATCGCGCGCATCCTCATTGAGATCGCGCAGCACCTTGCGCATAGGCGTGTTAGGGCAACAACGCTGTTTCAGATCACAGACATCACAGTCCTTTTTGCTGGCACGATAAATCCGTGTGCCTTCGGACGTGATCCCCGATCTTGGCGTATCGTAAGTGCGGTGGAACTGCTTCAGTTCGTTCCCGGCCGGACAGATGTATCGCTCGTTCTCGGCTTCCCAAGTGAAGTCCGAACGGGAGAAGGTGCCGCCCGTCCGGTTCGACTTGTCAAAGACCGGAATGTGCGGCTCGATCTTCTTCTCCTTGACAAGCCATGCCAAGTTGTCGGCGGAACCGTAAGCGCTGTCAGCAGCCACATAGCCCGGCCTCAAGCCAAAGCGATTCTCGGTCCTTTCGAGCATCGTGCGGGATGCCCCGACTTCGGCCCGGCGGATCGCACGCGTAGCCTCCACATCGACAATGACACCATGATCGGTGTCTATCAGATAATTGGTGGCGTAGGCGAAGAAGGCATGGCCTTCGTGAGCGCCGGTCCATTGCGCGGCAGGATCAGACGGGGAGATGAACTTTGGTGTCACTGGCGACGCAGCACCGAAAGCGGCATCCGCGAGCCGGTCCACTATGGGGCGGCAGATGCCACTGACAACCTCGATCTGTAATCGCTGCCCTTGGACTCGCCATGATCCGATGCGTTCCTGCTGATCCTTGTCTGCAAGGTGAGCGGCGCCCGAATGACATACATTAACCACCGTGCGTGCAGCACGCTGCCCTGCGCTTACCGGGCATCGTTGTGCAGGTGTCTCCGCCCAGATGTCACAGATAATGCACGGTTTTTGAAGTGTCCCCAAGGAGACCCCCATTCAACAGCACAACCTGACAAAGATGTCGGACCAATTGAACTTCACTTGCGTTGCACGTATGCCTTGAAAATAAAAAGGCGGCATTTCCGCCGCCCTTTTGTCGCTTTGGTACCTCACCTAGCGGCAGCATTCCCGACACGATTGCCGGCATCCTGGGTTGCGTTCACGGTGTTGGCCGTGTCCTGCCCCATGCCGCGGATCGTGTTGCCGCAAGACGACAACGCGACGGTAGCCAAAGCCACGGCGAATACAGTAGTGATTGCTTTACTCATGATACCCTCTCCGGTTTTCACTTCTCTGAGATAGGGCGGTAGAGCACTGTGACCATGTGCTAAAGCGTAAGTTCTGCGCCGGCGCCCTCAGCAGAAACTGACCGCACTTGTCTAGACATAATGTACGCCACAACGTCACCGTCGCAGGCCTCAACCAGACGATCTGCGCTGTAACCCGCGGCTTCGGCTTCCGCCCTAAGGACACCCGCAAGCATTGCGAAATCGTGCTCATTGCCTGCTGGCAAGGCCGCAAACCGGCGCTCCTCAAGACGGTCGTCAATCCAGTCGTGGATGATCATCATTGATTAATCTCCCGTGGTGACCGACATAATCGGTGGCCGCAAATTTCGTTCCGCGATCAAATAAAAAAGGCCGGAGCGAAACCTCGCGCCGACCTTGGTCTCGAGCTTAACCGGGCGCCATTACATCCGTGGTCGCCGGCAGAGCTCGATAATTACTTCTTCAGCTTGTCGTAGTCGAACTTCGGAGCCTTCGACAGGTCGTCCTTGTTGGTGTCGACGTAGGCCTTCCAGGTGCCGTTATCGTCTGCAAGTGCCATAGACGCCGGATCGATCACGACGTAGCTTGCACCAAGGCCAAGGAAGCCACCAACGCTCGCGATTACGCCGATGACGGACTTCCCGTTCCCGATCACGACGTCGGAGATCTCGCCGACCTCTTCGTTTTCCTTGTTGTAAATGTTCAGACCGACAAGCTTCGAGGTAACTAGGTCTGTGTCTTTGATCTCTACGGTCTTGAGCGGCATTGTTGCTGCCGTGCCCATGGTGATACCCGGACCTACCATCGTCGCATCGGCGCCCGAAGCAGCTGTCGCGGCAGGGGCGGTCGCAGCGGGAGCAGTGGACTGCTGAGCGAGAACAGCGGTGCTCATCGTTCCAAGAGCAAGGGCGGCGGCGATAATCGTCTTCATGAGTATTTCCTCGTATGCAATTGATCCCACGAATTTTTTCGTGGCGGTGAGAAACGACCCTGCCCTGCTTTGGTTCCGGCAAAAAAAGAAAATTATGACAAAATAAAAAACCCCGCCGATGAAGCGGGGTCTCGTGATTACCAACTCTGACGCCCATACCAGTCGTCAATGTCTTTGGTGGTGCGGTCCTTTTCGTAACCGTATCGCTCCTGGATCTTGCCTTCCAACTGATCGCGCTTGCCGGCTATGACGTCGAGGTCGTCATCAGTGAGCTTGCCCCACTGCTCCTTGACCTTACCCTTCACCTGCTTCCAGTTACCTTCCACGCGGTTCCAGTCCATGTCGTTTCCTCCTGTTATACGCTTGTCAAATAAACCGATGAGCGCAAGGAAGGTTCCGTACCGCTACGCGCGCCGCCGAATGCAGCGGCTCATAAATCTGTCAATGCGGGTCTTCTCCCCACCAAATTTATCAATTATTTGGGCAGCTTGAGGAATGTTTAGCTCGTAAGCCTCCTGCAGCTCTTCCAGAGTGTAATGCGCGGCTGGCCTTATAAGGTTCATTGCGATCTCCTTTCTGGATGGAAATGCGACACGTCTTCAGTTGTTCCTGATCGTGCTGGCACCCACCTATCTAACACCCCAGCGGAACGTTCAGCATAGTGCCCGTTTCTGTGCCGATCGAACGAAGGGTCGCAATTAGGTTTAGGAAGTTATCCACGCTAGCCGCAGCAGCCATGCCTGCCTCACTCTCGCAGGCTGCGTCAGCGAGAGCGGCTACTCGACCTACGGGCGCAGTTACAGCCGCTAGGACCGCCCCCCGTACGTCTACCGTGTCGACCGGCCACGTCGGGACTGGGATCGTTGGCATCACGACAGGCGCGATTGAAACCGTCACCGCGAGGCACGACGTGATGATCACCGCGACCGCCGCGATTGGGATCGCAACGACCGTCGACGATCTGAAAGGCGTGACCACAGGAACTACCGCAGCAACAACCAAGGCGGTAACGAACCAATCATTCTGCGACGGCCCAGATCCTGATCCCTAGAAACAAGAATAGCCGCCCCTCACGAAGGGGCGGCTTCCTTGCCGGTGGTGTCGGCAGAAATAAGGCCGGTGAAGCCTTGGTGCAAGAATTTATGAGGCCGATTCGAACTCTTGGCCATGTCGTAGATCCTCGTCGGTCCTGGCGTGCTTGCGCACGCGAGAGGCAAAAAACCGTATTAGCGCTATCGCTGTTGGACACCGCCGGTAGGGCTGCCGGACGGGTCAGACTTTGACCTACCCCTCAATCCCGCCTCGTCGGCGCGGAACGCCGAGGCATTTTGGCAGTTAGGCATGTAGGAGGAGTTACTAATGCACAGGAAGTATACGCGAGAATTCGCCCATTACATCGGTCTCATTGTCGCGCTTGCTCTGCTAATCTTATCGCTCGCGTGGATGGCGCATTAGCTCGCTAGCCTAGCTCGATCGGATACCCATCAACTCCGTCTACCGCGACGTTCTTGCCCTTATCGATGATCTGCTTCGAGCTGTCGTAACGATGATTGCAAAGCGACTGCAGGTTGTACGGGTTAAATAGATCGAGGTTGCCTTTGTGAGCCTTGCGATTGTCGACAACCTCAGGGCCGGAATATTCTCGGTGATCAGACAGAATTCGCGGAGTGGCGCTATTGCAAGCCGACGACGTGTAGCCTCCTCCATGCGGTCGTGTCGTAGCGACACTTCCTGAGGCATTCAGTTGAGGGGGCAGGATTTCATCTTAACTTGTGGGGTACGAACACCCGAATCGGTTACCTATGGTTCTGGCTGCCGAAAGGGGCATCGGCCTTTTTCGTAGTGCTGCGTGAACGTGGCATAGTAACGCTGCACTCCCCATCAATCTGGAAGCCGGATGTGCTCATCACCGCAAGCTCCCCAATCAGGTTGCTTTCAAGGACTCACCAGAAGCGAGAAGAGCCGAAGGCACGTCCGCCGTCGGCTTCAAGTACCGAGAGCCATGCCATCCTTACGGCTGTCGGAACCGCCTTCGAGCACGCCATTGCCGATGCGGATCGCCTGGCTGCCACCGATTGGGCTACTGGCGACTTTGAGGACATGGCCGCGGGCTTCCAGTTCGGCGCGGACCTCCAGCGCAATGGTCGGTTCGACTTCCAGCACGCCGCCGAAGCCAAAACTGCGCGGTACATCCATCGCTTCCTGAAGACCAAGACCATGGTCAATGACGCAGGACAGGAATGCTGCGTGTCCCGCCGCCTGATAATGTCCACCCATCACGCCAAAAGGCATCAGCGCCTTGCCGTCCTTGGTCACCATGCCCGGGATGATCGTGTGCATCGGGCGTTTCCGTGGGCCGATCGCGTTCGGATGGCCCTCGATCAGGCGGAAAGAAGCGCCTCGGCTATGGAAAAGCACGCCGGTCGCCGGGTCGAGACGGGTCGAGCCAAAAGCATGGAAGATGGAGTTGATGAAGGAGATCGCGTTGCCCTCACCATCGACAACGCAGAGATAGATCGTGTCCTTGTGTTCCGGCTCATCCCAGAGAACCGGTGGCAGGGCGCGTTTCATGTCGATACGGGCGCGCAGTGTGGCGATCACCTCGTCGGAGAGCAATTTCTCGGCAACGCCCGGGCAGTGCTCGGGATCGGCGATCAGAGCATCACGGTGATGATAGGCAATCTTGGTAGCTTCCGCATGCAGATGGATGCGATCAGCATCGGTCATTGAGGCGATATCGAAACCCTCGATGATTTTCAGGATCAGCAGGGCGGCAAGGCCTTGGCCGTTCGGCGGGCATTCGTGCACGTCATAACCGCGATAATTCGTGCTGACCGGCTCCATCCAGTTTGCACCATCATTGCCTGCGGCGAAGTCTTCCACCGTGTGCAGCCCGCCCAGCGAATTGAGATGGGCGACCATTTTTGCCGCGGCTTCTCCTTCGTAGAAAGCGGCCGCACCCTTGGCAGCGATTTCCTCGAGGCGTTCGGCAAGCAGAGGCTGCTTGATGATGTCGCCGGCGGCCGGCGCCTTTCCGTTCGGCAGGAAGACGGCTGCGGCATGGGCGTCGCCCGCTATGCTTCCCTCGTGGTTGGCCCAGTCCATGGCGACACGCGGGGTGACGACAAAACCCTTGCGGGCATAACCGATGGCACGCATGAACAGACGCTCCAGCGACAGTGTACCGTGATCGGCATGCAGGCGGCACCAGGCGGAAATCGCGCCGGGCACGGTGATCGCATGCGGGCTGGTTTGCGGAATTTCGCCGGAAAGACCGAGTTCCGTCAGTTTGGCTACACTTGCTGCCGCTGGTGCGCGGCCGGAGCCGTTCAGCGCCTTGACCTTCTCTCCAGCAGGCGCGTAGAGCGCAAAACAATCGCCACCGATCCCCGTCATCAGCGGATCAACGACGCACTGGACCGAAACGGCGGCGATCGCCGCATCCACGGCATTGCCGCCATCCTGCAGGATTTCCAGCCCGGCTGCGGTCGACAGCGGGTGGGAGGTGGCGATCATGGCTTCGGTGGAGAGCGTCGACGGGCGTCGCGCGGAGAAGAAATCAAAATGTGACATGCGGTTCCTTGGTGCCCTCAGGCGATATGTTTGACATTGCGTATGGGTGGTAACAGGCGACGGCCCGGTCGTGCCCCCTGCGGGTCAGGACCGGATCATTTGCCAGACAGTCGGATTGTGCAACCGCACAGCGACCGGAAAAACGGCAGCCGGGCGGAAGATCTAGCGGGCTCGGGATTTCGCCGGGCAGCGGGTCGGAGATCGGCTCGAAAAATTCCGGCGCGGAATGGCGGAGCGCCTTCGAATAGGGATGCGCCGGATTGTTCAGCACCGCCTGTGTCGGTCCGGTCTCGACGATGCAGCCGAGATACATGATGGCGATTTCCGCGCAGAGATAACTCGCCACGCCGAGATCATGGGTGATGAAGATCAGCGTCAGCCCCATTTCCTTCTGTAGTTTGCGCAGCAGATTGAGGAGTTGTGCGTGGGTCGAGACGTCTAGCCCGGAAACGGCTTCGTCAGCGACCAGAACGGTCGGGTTGGAGGCAAGTGCACGGGCAATCGCCACGCGGCGGATCTGCCCGCCAGACATGGCGGCCGGATAACGCCCTGCGACATCGGCGGCGAGGCCGACGCGTGCCAGAAGCGATCTTGTCTGCTCCGCAATGTCGCTCTCCGGGCAGATGCCGAAATGGCGCAGCGGCTCGGCGATTAACTGGCCGACCGTCATGCGCGGATTGAGCGAGCCGCGCGCGTCCTGGTAGACCATCGCCACGTCGCGGGCAAAGTCCGGCCCTGTTTCGCGCATCTGGTTGACCGAACGACCGCGATAAAGCGCCAGCCCCTGTGTCGGTTCCGTCAGGCCGAGAAGCACGCGCAGAAGCGTGGATTTGCCTGAGCCACTCTCGCCGACCAGCGCCATGCTGGCGCCCTGATCGATGCGCAGGCGCACACCATCGAGGGCCGCGAGTTTTCGTTTGCTGCGTTTCAGAAACCCTTCGGATTTGGTGACCTCATAAACTTTTTCGACATCGAGAAGCTCGAAGATAGTTTGGCTGTCGGCACCTGCCTTTTCCTTCGCCGGATCGATCATTGCATTCATTCCGGGTTCCAGCATGCGAGCGCACGTCCTTCCGTCTCGACAACCGGCGGGCGTACTGCCCGGACCGCTGGATGTCGGCGAGGCGCTCTGGAGCCATTTGCAGGACCCATTCTGGCGCGCGAGATTGGAAGGGGGCGGAAATAGTCACCGGGTGGCCCTTGCGATGAGGGAGGTTCCGACACGATCTCAAAGAAATTCGCTTCTGACGTTTTCCTTTGAAGTTGCATGGAACTCGCCGGGCTTCGCCGGGTTAGCGAGCACCGCAATGGCGGAGCCAATCAGGAGCACTCCGATGACCCTACCCACTTCCACTCATCTCCACCACGATACGGTCCATACGCTCGATCCCTCGGCCACGGCCGCGTTGAACAAGGTCTCGTGGGGCGCGATCTTCGCCGGAGTCGTCATCGCACTCGCGATCCAGTTCCTGCTCAATCTGCTCGGGGTCGGCATCGGTGCTGCAGTTCTCGATCCGGCCACCTCCGACAATCCGGAAGCAACGACGTTTTCGATCGCCGGAGGCCTCTGGTTTGTCGTCGCCGGTATCGTCGCGGCTTTCGTCGGAGGCTATGTCGCCAGCCGACTTTCTGGTCGCCCCAGCAAATCGACCGGTGGCTATCACGGCGTGACGACCTGGGCGGTCACGACTCTCGTAGTTCTCTACATGCTGACGACCTCCGTCGGCGCTCTAATCGGCGGCGCGTTCAACGGGCTGTCCAGTGCTATAGGCGGCGTAGGGCAGACCGCCGCGACGGCGGCAATGACCGCAGCACCTTCGCTCGCGAGCGCCACCGATCCTATGGCCGGCATCGAACGTCAGATCCGAGGCTCGACGGGAAGCGATCCGAAGGCGCTTCAGGATGCGGCAGTCTCGGCCGTACGGGCGGCCATGACTGGAGATCAGGCAACGGCTGAAGATGCGAGAACGCGCGCCGCTGACGCGATCTCGCGGGCACAGGGCATTCCGGTCGACCAGGCGCGCACCCAGGTCGAACAATACGAAAAGACTTACCGCGAGAACATGGCGGCAGCGAAGCAACAGGCGGTCAATGCAGCCGAGGTCGCAGCCACGACGGTCTCGACGGGTGCCATCCTCGGGTTCCTAGCCCTCGCGCTTGGTGCGGCTGCGTCATGGTTCGGAGGAGTGGCAGGTACAAAGCGCGCTGTCCTCACGATGGAAACATCCGGCCGCCGGTCTGTCTGACCGTCATGCCTGGGCACTGACCCCAGTACCGTCGTCGCGACACTCACTCGCGAAATAGGGAGAAAGCAAATGCGCTTTATACCGACGCTCGTGCATGGCGTGATCGACTATATCGTCTGTCTCGTTGTCATCGCGCTGCCGTTCATGCTGGGTTTCCAAGGCGCGACGAGGCTGACGTTGGTTGCCTTGGGGATCATTGCGATTCTCTATAGCCTGATCACGGACTACGAACTTGGGGTGGTTAGGTATCTCAGAGTTCGTTTTCACCTTATGCTGGATATCGTCTTCGCCATCGCGATGCTGACCTTGCCGTCATTTCTCGATTTCCCGGCGGATTTAAGGTGGCCCAACTATCTTATCGGCATCGCCGCACTTGTCCTCGTAGCGACCACGGAAATTCGTGCGACCGGTACGGCCGTCCAAGACAACAACAAGGAGATTACCAGATGAAGGCACTTTGCTGGCACGGCAAGGGCGATATCCGCTGCGACAGCGTCCCGGACCCCACGATTGAGGACGGCCGGGACGTCATCATCAAGATGACCGCCTGCGCGATCTGCGGATCCGACCTCCACCTCATGGACGGATACATCCCCTTCATGGAAAAGGGCGACATCCTCGGTCACGAGTTCATGGGCGAAGTGGTCGAAGTCGGCCGCGACAACAAGAAGCTGAAGGTTGGAGACCGGGTTGTCGTGCCGTTCACCATCTGCTGCGGCGAGTGCCAGCAATGCCTCAAGGGCAACTGGTCGGTCTGCGAAAGGACCAACCGCAACGCCGACAATGCGACGAAAGCATTCGGTTATCCGACGGCGGGCCTGTTCGGATATTCGCATCTGACGGGGGCCTATGCCGGCGGCCAGGCGGAATATGTCCGCGTCCCCTACGCCGACGTCTCGCCGATCATCATCCCGAACGGCATGAGCGACGAACAAGCGCTATTCCTCGGCGATATTTTCCCGACAGGCTGGATGGCGGCTGCCAACTGCGAGATCGAGCCTTCCGACATCGTGGCGATCTGGGGCTGCGGCCCCGTCGGCCAGTTCTGCATCAAGAGCGCCCTGATGCAGGGAGCAGCACGCGTCATCGCGATCGACAACGTGCCGGAGCGCCTTGCGCTGGCACAGCAAGCCGGCGCGGAAATCATCAACTTCGACGACGAGGATGCGACCATTCCCGACCGCATCAAGGAAATGACCGGCGGTCACGGCGCGGACAAATGCATCGATGCCGTCGGAGCCGAATCCCACGCCACCGCGTCCTTCGACGCCGTCATCGACAAGGTCAAGGCAGCGACGCTCCTGGGCACGGACCGGCCACACGCCTTGCGCGCCGCCATCATGGCTTGCCGCCCCGGCGGGATCGTCTCGGTTCCGGGCGTCTACGGCGGCTTCCTGGACAAGATCCCGTTTGGCGCGGCGATGAACAAGGGCCTGACCATCAGAACCGGCCAGACTCATGTCAACCGTTACTCGCTCGACCTGCTGCGCCGTATCGAGGAAGGCGAGATCGACCCAAGCTTCATCATTACCCACCGGGCAAAGCTCGAAGACGGGCCCGCCCTCTACGAAACCTTCCGCGACAAGAAGGACAACTGCATCAAGGTGGTGCTGACCCCATGATCTACCCGCAATGAATTATGATTGCGTAGTCATCGGCGGTGGGCCTGCAGGGCTCACCGCCGCCATTTACTTGGCACGCTTCCATCTGGCCGTGATCGTATTGGACCACGGTCAGGGCCGCGCGGCGTCCATCCCGATCACCCACAACCACGCCGGTTATCCGGAAGGCATAGCCGGGTGCGATCTCGTGCGACAGATGCGGCTCCAGGCCGAACGCTATGGAGCAAAGTTTCGGGTCGCCGAGGTGACGTCCCTGGAAAGGAATGGGGACGGTTTCATTGCAATGGCGGATGGCGAATTCGTCGAGGCGCGCGCCCTGTTGCTCGCCACCGGCGTTGTCAACCATCGTCCGCCGATGCCGGACGACCTGCACACGGAGGCTCTGGAGAAAGGCTTGATCCGGTACTGCCCGATCTGCGATGGTTTCGAGATCACCGACAAGGATGTCGGCGTTGTCGGTACCGGCCAACGGGCTTTGAACGAAGCGCTGTTCCTGCGGAGCTTTACCTCCCGAGTCAGCATGATATCACCTCGAGATACTCACGACCTGAGCCGGGAGCAGTTGGCGACGCTGGCGCGACATGGAATAGAAGTTTTCTCAGGTCCGATCAGCGGAATCGACTTGAAGGAAAACCGGATCATCGTCGGCCTGCCTGGGGCATCCATGACCTTCGAGTCGATTTACCCGGCAATGGGATCGGATATCCGGTCGGAGCTTGCAGGAGCACTCGGAGCCAAGCGAACGGAGGTCGGATGCGTCGAGGTCGACTGGCAGTCGAAGGCCTGGCCAAGCTTTCTGGCAACGAGTTCAAAGAGGAATATTTCGACGTCGACGCGCACGAGGACGCGGTGGTTCTCTTTAAGCGCTATGCTGAATACGCAGCTCGACGGTGCCCGCCCGTGTCTCCCAATCCTGGTCGCGATAGCCGTTACGCTGCGCCAGTCGGATGCCATTCTTCTCGCCATAGCCCGCACCGGTCTTCGTGCCGACCTCCAGCGCCATCAGCTTCTCGGCAGCAAAGCCGATCATCTCGCGCAGCAAATCGGCGTCGGCGCTCTTCTCAACGAGTGAGCGCAGGTTCATCATGTCGTCGGTCATCGGTGGTGTCCTTCAGGTTGGCTCTAAGCAACCCGACCCTACCGGAAATCACCGATGGCTATGAAATCCAGCTACACCACTCGACGGGACACGATCTTGGAACGCGGGCAATACATCCAAGCTCCATGGGTGCAAAGCCGCCGCGCTAGGTGGCTGAAACCGTTACTCGTCGACCCGCATATGATCTACGAATTTTCGGCACAACAGACATGCCAGGGCCGCTGCCACTTCGAAACGGCCCGAACATGATTAGAACCTATCTATTCAAGGGAATAGCATGTCGCAGACTATCGTAAATTAGCGTGGTCTAGCGTGCTGTAGAGTGGTTGCGGGGGCAGGATTTGAACCTGCGGCATTCGGGTCAGGAGCCAAGCGAGCTACCACGCAGCTCTACCGCATCACTTGGAATGACCGCCTCTAATTCCCATATGGTCACTACAAGCGGCCGCCACGGTGCGTGGCCATCATCTGGCCGCTCCATCTCAAGGAGACAACCCATGACAGACCAAGGAGTCGCTTCGGCGGCAGAGCCCGCCTATGAACCAAAGGTTCTAGCCAAGAAGTTTAGGATACCTGTCGAAGACGCGGCCAAGATCATTGACCAATATGGCTCAGACCGTAAGGCCATCGACAAAGCTGCCCGCCGTATTGCGGCCTAAAAACAAAAGCGGCGATCTCGACCCAATGGGGAGACCGCCGCAGGATTACCCGTTGCTGAGAGGAGGCAGCGCCAGGCGATGGAAGACGCCAGCAGGTGCGCATTGGTATGAGGCGTCCGGCGTACCGTTGGCGGTGCCGCCATTGTCCGCAGCGCGGCTCGACATTGCAGATTGTAGTTACGATGGAACAGAAGCTGTGCTGCTGCATTCTCGCTTCCGTTAGCCACTTACATTTCAAAGGAAATGATTATGAACAACATTGTTTGGCTCGTTGGAGCCGTCGTCATCGTACTCGCTATCTTGGGCTTCTTCGGACTGCGGTGAAACTTACACCTTGCGTTCAGAAGCTGCAACAACGTGCAGCGTGACGGGGCGTCCGGTCCGAGTTCTGGGCGCATGGATGATTGGGATCGCGCTAAGTGCGCGACCCCTTCACCCATAAAGGGGCACCAGTTGCCGGAAACCTCCCTTGAGTCTTCGCCGATACTCCGCCAGCCTCCTAGCCTCCTCGAAGTTGTTTTGGCCGCGATCAGCAGGCGCCTCCCGGCGTAGATCGCATGTCGCCGTTCGCGGACCTCTCCGAGCTGCCCATGCTCTTTGTCGTGGCCGCCTCGGTCAGCACGCGGACGTATTCATCCTGCATCACATCGAGCGCACGACCGAACGTGTCGCGGTTTTCGTGCTCGTTGAAGATTTCCTGCTAAGCTTGCGAACCGCTCTCAACATTCGCTCCCTCTCGGCGACCGATCAAGAGCTGGCGAAGGTTGCTTGGGCCATACGGAAAGCCGTCTTCGCATCGCTGCACTCCCGATACGCCTGTTGGGTTAGTGTAGGCCGCAGCGAGTATTTTCCTAGCCTCGGCTTTACTAATTTTTACGCACTCACCTTTCCGAAGGTTCAGCTTAGCGGCTCAGAATCCTCCGCTTTGACCATCCATCGATAGTGGCTTTTTGCCTGACGCCTCGAAGCTGCGGAGACATCGTGACCGACAAACTTGACTGCATCTTTCACAGCTCCGATGAGCCCATCTCCGAAGATCTCGCCATCATATTGGTGGAGGAGAGATTGCAGTGCTCGCGGGTATCAGTCGACGTCCGCTTCCCCCCGACGAGGTGTGGGATGTAGCCAAGATGGTGTTCAAAGATATTGCTGGCTGGCCTCATGTTTCTCCTCTTGCTGCTGGAGCGGCTCCGGCCCTCATGCGGGCATGTTGTCTCGGAACCATTGACCTTCGCACGAGTTTGGTGACGGCAGACTAATGTCTGAAACACCGCGTGAAGGAGCCGGCTATGCAAAACGTTATTTGGGACAAGCCAGTCGTCGTGGGCGGCAAGTTGGTTTTTGGTCCTCTTGAGGCCCGACGGTTTCTGATGACCGACTGGCCGCACAAGAAGGATTCGAACTTCGCTGCAGCTGATGCGTGCATCCTCCGCGCGCTGGATGGCCGAGCCTCACCTGATGAGGCGCGGGAGCTCTTTGAGGCAGCCCTTCATTCAGCTGCGCTGGTAACCACCTTTGACTACAAGCTGGCGGGTTAGGCCGTGACATCTCTCACCTTTCTTCCCATGCTGGCGCTTGCTATCTTTCTCATCCTCGCTCTCGGAATTTTCACGTTCATCATCCTCCGTCGCGGAAAGCTGCGAGAGAGGAATCCTGGCCAGGTCGATCCCGACAAGCCGACCGCCGAATGGCTGAAGCGCGAAGCCGCTAACGGGAAGCGACCGCTCTGATAGACCAATTCGGAACTTGTGCCGCGGTCCGCCGTTTGCAGTGCAGCAACCACTGGAGGCCGCATGTCGACTTATCTGCCCATGAGCATCCTTGCCGCGATACTCGTTTGTGCTCTCGCCGCAGCAGCAATTGCGGTCTACAGCCGCTGGAGGCGGAGCCGAGCTCCCAGTAAGCAGGTTCCGCCGGAAGAGCCAACCTACGACTGGATCTACCGCGAAGCTGAAAACGCTCACAAGATCGGCAAGGGCCCCGAAGCCTGAACCAATATGGGGCACGGCGGTAACTGATCATTAAAGATACTGCCAGCATAGTCACCGATAGGGGACGACTTTGCTGGAGTTTATGATGCGTATTAACGGCGCTGTCCTCTTCGTAATACCCTTGATGGCATTGGTTGCGTTGGGCGCTTCCATTCTTTGGGAGCGCCCAACGTCTATCGATTACACGTTTACGAGCAGTATCCCATAGGCTGCTGCCGGCCTGGTTGCCGACCCCTATTCATCCGCATGAGATGTGCCGAAAAGCGTCGTATTCACCGAGCGCAAACGGGATCCCCTTTACGTCAGCGGGATCGTGACTCTCGATGAGGCCCAGCGCGAAAGTCAACTTCTCAAGCCTGGCCTGACCGCGCTCCTGCGTCCCTTGATCGTAGCTCCCCAATCACAGCCGATAAGCGCTCGATCGTGTCTTTGTCTTGCCTCGAGGTTGAGCCAAGTTTCACCATGATCCTCTTCGACGACGCTCTGGGTGACTTGTACGACGCGCTCGACAGCCGCCCGGGCCAGCGCATGCCGTAAGGCAGAGCCGCCCGTGCCCGGCGCGGATGTTTCTTTTGCTTGATCCCTGCTGTAACGGAGAAAGTAAGAGGGATACGGTATCGCCTCAGTATCTTTAGAGGCTCGTCAGAAATTGTCGGCTCATGTAGTGGAGCAATGGAACTGCCGACATGCTCGATGCGGTTTGGGCGATCGGCAGCTCCACTTGCAGGATGGTGCACATGGTTGGCTCGTGATCACCACGCTGGACCCGGATCTCAACCTGGCGGGTCGGTGATAGGCGCTTTGCCGTCTACAGCGCCAAACCGGTCGGTCATCCATGTCTGCACCACAAAGACCGACAAGATTATCGCGGCAGAGAAGAGAAAGGTCGTAACTAACGGGCGTCGTTCCAGAAATCTCATCAGGGCGCAACGTTATCGTTGGCGACCAGTTCCAGATCGATGTGGGGAGCATAGCCGATGAGCCAAATTTCCATCCGCTCTGGGTTTTCGTCCTCGGTAAAAGGGCAAACAGATGCCGGATCGCCACGTTCCGCGGCTTCTCTGCCCAGATGAAATAGATGGATACGCTCCACCGGTATGATCTCGGAATTGTTCACTGTCTCGAAGCCTTCGACCCAAGCGTCCAGCTTTATACCACTGCAGTCTATGTAGGGATTGGTGTGGCGCGGCATGCCTATGCAAGCGGCTCTTCTCCCCTGATTAAAACAGTGCGAGTGCAAGACATCTTCAGCGGACATATATGGTAACCCCGGTTTCTTCCACTAAACTAAAGATTGCGAATGAAGTTCCTTTCGCTTCCCAAATTTTTTGGAACACGCGACTGGCGAACCGGACGCAGGGTACGATCAATTAAAGGGTGAGGTATATCACGCACGCCAAACCGAGCCTCCGCACGGTCACCTCATGAACAAAGGTCAACTTTTGTGATTTCTTGGTTGCAAGGCGTTTTTGGCGCGACTTTGACTTGCATGGAATCATCCGAGAGGCGAGTTGCGTGTACAGTGTCGTTTTCCTTTATCCGCGAAGCATGCCGCCTTTATCGATGCCCTGGGGGTGATGGAGGCAAGTCTTCGTCAAATACAGTTCCTCTATAGGCAATTCACATGTTGCTGCATGCAACCGAAGCGGTGCTGGCACCCAGTCGGTGTTGAGACAAACGATCGCGGTAATGAGCGAAATTATTCACGCTGGCTTCGAACGCCCGTCCCGATCATTTATCCGGGATCCAACCGGTTACGAGCTCATCGAATACATCGCCGATAATGTCGATCTACATGGTGCGGCAATAGAAACAACGACGATGCTCCAATCGAACCCTATTTCCGGGATGTATCGAGTTGCCGGCTGGCGCGTCTGGTTCTGCGGCGAACATCACCCGTCAGCAATTCAACGTGTCGATACTCGTTAGACATAAGCCTGTCCTCAAGCCTGTGCTTGAGCCTTTCTGCTTATGCCGACTGTCCGGTCGAAATGGGGGGCAGTTCAGGGCCATAATGTGAGTGATTGACGTCATTGAGCAACTTGAGGGCGCCACAGAGGGTTTTCGCGAATTAGATATGGAGGTGGCTAAGTTCTGGGCTGGCGACGTAGCAGTCGTGCGGTCACGGATTCTTCTACTAACGCGACTAAGATTGAAACCATCTGGATTAACCCCTCATCGGAACAACCTGGCCGCGTGCCGCGTTATACGACAAATGTCCAATCGGCCTACGGATTGGCAATGCAACTGCTTCCATCGTCTGTGTGTGCCGTCAAATGGGACGGCACCCAAGGATGGGCATGGATGGATTCGTCAGAGACGCCAATAGTCGCGGCCACTCCAGCTCTAGCTCTTTGCGCTGCCACCCTGCGCGCTTGCGGGAGTCTACCTAGCTGAGGTCGTGAATTCCCGCACTAACCCCGTCCGAACTCATCGACAATGCGGATGATGTCGTCTTCCCCGAGATAGGAACCGGTCTGCACCTCGATCATCTCGAGCATGATCTTGCCGGGATTGGCGAGGCGGTGGACTTCACCCTGCGGAATGTAAACCGACTCGTTTTCGCGCACGATCTTGATCTCGTCGCCGACCGTGACTTCCGCCGTACCCTTGACGCAGATCCAGTGTTCGGACCGATGATGGTGCTTCTGCAGCGACAGCTTCTTGCCCGGTGTGACGAACAGCCGCTTCACCTGGAACCGGTCACCGTTGAGGATCGACGTATATCCACCCCAGGGGCGATAGGAGGTCGGATGGGTCTGGGTCAGTGCTGCGGTGCCCTTGGTCGATCCCAGAAGCTTGACCAGCGAGCCGACACTCTGGCTCTCGTCCAGCTTGCCGACATAGACGGCGTCCTCGCTGGCGATAACGGCAACGCCATCCAATCCCTG
>Ga0268255_10000135_pt1 | contig 62450 bp, 39 predicted proteins | sample AgamicOrMarz_FD_200256 | JGI IMG/M metagenome (GOLD analysis project Ga0268255, IMG submission 200256) | Agave microbial communities from Guanajuato, Mexico - Or.Ma.rz (v2) (version 3) | ecosystem: Host-associated > Plants > Phyllosphere > Phylloplane/Leaf | place: Guanajuato, Mexico...
ACCTTTTTCAATTGGTTTTTGTGGAACCTTAAACTGATCTTCTTCTAATTTTCCCTTACCTTTTTCAATTGGTTTTTGTGGAACCTTAAACTGATCTTCTTCTAATTTTCCCTTACCTTTTTCAATTAGTTGTTGATCTTCTTCTAATTTTCCTTTACCTTTTTCAATTGGTTTTTGGTTTTCTTCTATATTTTCCTCTATGTTTTCTTTACTTTGCTCTTCAGCGGCTTTTCTATTAACATATTCAGTTTTAATCTCCTCAATATCTTTTTTTAATTTAGCACATTTCTCCAGATAAAGTTTTCTTTCACCCCGTAAAAAATCTTCCAATTCTTTAATACCCTCTTCTCTAGTATTACCACTATCCTCGTCAAAAAAAGAATCAAAAAATTTAATTATGTGGTTCATATCTCAATTTTTTGATTTATCAGGAAGTTTCGCATCTAAGTCCTTAGCTTTAATTAGATTCATTAACTCTTCATTGGCCTCAGAATATTGCTTTACATTATCTCTATGTTCCCGCAGTAATTTTTGTCTTTCTGATAGAAGTTCTCCAATGGATTTCTTATCTCAACCACCTGATTTTAATCCAATGTTACAAAAACTATATGGTTTTGGTTCAGACGTATCCGGTGTGGTTGCTATTAATAATACATAATTAATATTATAATACAATATTAATAGGGAAGACTTAAATAACCTTATTGTGCACGTAATCATGTTAAGAATTTTTCTATTGATACTGATTCTACCACGATGGGCATAGAACTGTGTAAAATACCACAAATCTCCGAACATTGACCATAAAAAGTACCTAGTCTGTTGATTAAGATTGAAAATTGATTTAGTCTTCCCGGATACGCATCACACTTTACCCCTAAGGCAGGTATTGCAAATGAATGAATAACATCTGCAGCAGTAACTATAAACCTAGTGTGTGTAATTTCTGGAATAATAACTCTGTTATCTACTTCTAACATTCTTAAAGCTCCTTTCTCTAAGTCAGATTCTGGAACTAAATAAGAATCAAATTCTATAAAATCTCCATCACTATTTAAAAAATCTGGATATTCATAACTTCAATATCATTGGTGCAGTTATAATTAATAACTGATCGACTGTACATTAAGCAGCTAAATTGCCACCCACAAGTGGCCCAGTCTGTGGCAATAAACTAAAAAAAACAAATTGTTTACTGACAGTCTTGTATTATTAAATAATATGTTAACTGTTTTCACTCGTGTCGCCTAAGAAAATTTAAGTTTTCTTAAAGATCTCCGCCGAGATCTTAGATATTAAAGGATTGAAACTTTACCTAATTAATTATGGCTCTATTAATTAATTAATTCTTTCTATTAATATCACGACTATTATATATATATGTTAAGGTAATTTTACTATTACAATATAAAAACCTTGAGTTAAAAGAACTTATACTTATTTACTATTTATATTACCTAATTTACTATTTATACTACCTAATTTACTATCGTTAATGCCTAATTTATATGCCATACTAGGTAACATATGGGGTAATACTATATTTTTTAATTTAGGTATAGATTCTTTTGTAATATATATAGAATATCTACCTTCTATATTTTGAATTGTACAATTTAAATTATAAAGTTTGGTAATTATATTAACTAATATTTTAACTTCTACTAACTCAAAACAATTAGTAGCAATTCTAACACCGCTTTTAACTCAAGAGCCATCATCCATAATTCAAATAGATAAAGCTAAAGGAGTTAAATAATCTTCTAATTTAAGATTTATATATTTTTTTCCTTTTTTATAAAATAATTTATGAATTCAATTAAAACTTCTAAACGTAAAGGTATTAAATTCATAACCATAATATTCTTTATCTTTAAGTTTCCTTATATATCTTCTAGGTTTTAAGTTAGAACAATAACCTCTTTCATAATAAAAATTGTATAATCAAAACAAATACTCCTTATGTTTTTCACTTTGTCTATAACAAATTCTAGTTCCTTCTATTGTTCTTGCATTAGCATAAGCATCACCTAATAAAGAACCAACTATTATAGATATTATATCTTTATTATGAGGCCCTATTCTTTTAGAAGCCCTTACTTTAGTATGAAACATTCTATAAAAATTATGGTTATTTAATTTTGTAAAATTATAATTTAATTTAGTAAAATTAGAATATAAATAGCTTGTATCCTTGACTTGAGCTAGTTCTTTTGAAGATACTAAAGTATTGTTTTTTTCTCCAGATATTAAATATCTGGTATCTTTTATTTTATTTAATATATATAATATAAGGCCACCTAAAAAGAAACCTTCTGCTAAAACAGATAACGATGGGTCTGTAACTTCGTCCATTAAGTATAATAATTTAAAAGACGGGAAAGCTATTAATACTAATATTAATGCAGGAGTAATAGTTCAGATCAACTCTATAAGTGTACCATGATTAAGGTATTTATTACTTATAGGAAACCTTTTATTATCAAAATTCTTAATAATAGATCCTTGTATTCAACCTACACTAAATAATATAGCAGTTAAATAATACATTATATTATCATGTAATTCAACAAGAGCTTCCATTTGTGGACTAGCACTATCTTGGAAATAAAGTCCTCAAGCCCGAGGTGCATCACAGAATATATTTATATTATTAAAACACACAATATAAAATACAAATAATATAAAAATACAACTTAAATATAATAAAATATTATTTTTATTAAAAAAATTTTTTAATTTAAAATATAATTTATTTAACAATGCTAGAACTTTATTTTCAAAAATTACTAAATCGCTAGAGTAAGTTGAATATAATTTAATATAACGGTATAAATTTATTACAACAGTAGTAATAGGAAAACAAACAGGTACCAGATTATCCGTAGAATCTTCAGAATCTCCATTATCCGTAGAATCTCCAGAATCTTCATTATCCGTATAATCTCCAGAATCTCCATTTAGAAGTCTAGTTAGTTCATCCTCTAAGTCTCTAGAACTAGGCTTTTCGGTAAGATTACTAAGATCCTCAAGATCAGTACCAACACCTCTAGCATCATCCCATTTTCTTTGGTCTTCTTCAGTTATTACTTCACCTCTATCACCTTTTTCTGCTATCTCTCTTATCTCCTGATCACTAAGATTTTCTACTAGAGCTTTAGTATCTTCCTCGATGGCATTCTCTATATCAATATCACTATTATCGTCATCATCGTCGCTCATATTAACATCTTCATCATTATTGTCATTATTATCATCGTCGCTCATATTAATATCTTCATCACGGTTAGGAGCAGGAATTCTACTTTGTAAAGGTAAGCTAGTAAATGCATGAGGTTTAGGTGGATTATCTAAAGCTCATTCTAAACCAGGAGAACTTTTATCTTTAAGTATTCTTAAATAATCAGTGAATAATTGAGGAATAGCTCAAGGATAGCCAAATACAGCTTTACCTTCAACTAATTGTAAATATATTATTTGTAAAAACAATCCTAAAGAAACTACAGATATTACTGAACCAATACTACTTATATAGTTTCAACCTGTAAAGGCATCAGGATAATCACTAATTCTTCTAGGCATACCTTGTAAACCTAAGAAATGTTGAGGGAAGAATGTAATATTAACTCCAGCAAAGAATACTCAGAAGTGTACTTTAGATAACATTAAATTATAATCTAACCCTAATATTTTTGGTATTCAGAAATATCATCCACTAAATAAAGCAAATACTGCTCCCATACTTAATACATAATGAAAATGAGCGACTACGTAATAAGTCAAAAAAAAACTTCCTATTATATTATTAATTTTTTATATTGTTAATTATTTATATTGTTTATTTATACATAGAATAGTCCGGCCTCTAAAGAAACAAAATATGACAAAGCATTATTTGCAAATTCGTTACACGTCAATAATGACTCAGCACGACTACAAACCTTAGTACAACCATACATTTTAAACGCGAAGGCTGTACCAATACCAACAAAAGAAGTTGAATGTACTTTCACTAGATCCATAGCATGAGCATCTTTACAGGAACCAAAAATATTACTGATACTACTACCACTATAAGCAACTCCTGAAGAAGAAATCCCATCGCAAAGCATATGAGAGATAAAACGTCTATCTAGATCAATTTTATCACAGGCTAATAAATTAATGAAACTAAATAAAGCATATGCTCCACCTCATCCAAAATGATTTCAATTACATATACTTTCTTTTTTATTAGTACCTTCTGTAGGTACACTAGATTTTGTATCTGTTACTGTAACTGTAGCTGTTACAGTATCTGTAGTTGTTACAGTATCTGTTACTGTAGATGTAGTATAAATAGTAGCTTCAACAAAATTCCTAATATATCTAGTCTTACCTGCACAAGTATCTGTTTCATTTGCAGCTAAAGTATATTTACTACAAACAAAATCCCCTGAGTGAGTAATCAATTCAGAAGTTGTTGGCAAATTCATGGTGTTTACTACTCCATTAACATCAGAATAAGCTAATGCAGGGAATGCTATTAAAATACAAAATGCTTTAGTCCATCCCATTCAAGACATATAAACATTATCTTGTAAAGGCCCCTTTATAGAAAAATCTTCCCACTTGTATAAAATATAGACTATAAACAAAACAATATATATAATTAATAATATAAGGAAATTCATAAATTTAAGCACCGCTCACGCGGTGGATCGGACTATAACTTATCTACTAATTTAACTTAATAAATTTTCGACTGTCACGTTTAGTCTCTACGGATCCTACTAACTAATAACTTAAAAAATTACTTTAATTTTTTAACTATAACTTTATAATTTAAGTATTTTAGCTTTGGTTTCCACGGTATTGTCTTATATTTTGTTTATTTCCCGCATTAAGGAAACATATAAGATTCCACCGTTAGCAATAAAAAAAAATATTTTTTTTTTCCTTTTCGAAAAATTACCGCAAAATAAAGTTTTTTTATTACCGAAAAATAAAGTTTTTTTATTACCAAAAAACATATAAAATTTTTCATGGTGACAAGACAACACGACACTTATTACATCATTTTATTAAATTTTTTTAAAGATTCTAACTTTTCACCTAACAAAGGATAGTTTCTACAATGAGTGATTATTTTTAATAAGATTTCTTTTTTATATACCTCTAAAAAATAAAATTTACCATACGATTTTCTAATTTCATTAGTTATTTCAAAATACTGTTTAATAGCATGTATTAAGTAAATATCCTCGTTTTGCCCTATTGAAAAAGAATGGTTGTTAGATTTTCTTATTGAAAAAGAACCTTCAGCTTCAATAAAACCAGATAATCATTCTTTAAAATAAAAAGGTATCTTATAATTAATATTAGATTTTATTATAGTAAACTGTTTATCATATTTAAAATTTCTATTTAATAAATAAAATTCTACCGAAGTTTTAATTAAACATGTTTTTAGAAATGCAAGTTGACAGATTTTTTTCGAAGTTAAAGGAGGATAAGTATCATAAATTTTTAGAATTTTTTCTATTTCTTGTTTTTTATTAACTACTCATATAACATCTGCACCTTTACCTGTTATTCTTACCGTTCCACCTATTACCTTAGCAATTTTTACCAGCATATTATAATTAGATCTAATATTAGATAATTTTATAACTAATCTATATTGCAGGTATTTTTTACGTCAATGGTTTACTTGGATACTACCATCACCGTCCATTAAACCAACTCAAAACATTTTTATGTACTCTTCATAGTCATACTTATATAATATATCACTTGGATTGTAGACCTTATCTAATTTAAGGCTAAGATTATATGGATATAATTCTGTATAAACCTTTTTAAAAAAAATTAGTATTAGAATACCTAATACAAGAGTAAAAACTCTATCGTGGAATGCTACATCAAGTGAAGCGTTAGCTAAAACAACACCACTTACGAATAAAAATTCCTTAATTTGTTAATCTTTCATAACTAAATATATATCCATTATAAAGACCACCAACTGTTGCATATTTCTTGATAGTAAGATGATTTATTTTCAAAACTTTACTAGCATCCGTTACTCCTTCATATTTAGCAATAAAATTTTTATTTAAATCATATACAAATATTCCTTTTTTAATATGAGAATTATTGTTAATATTTAATATTAATTCTTCACATTCTTTGTGATGCCAAGCAGCTATTCGAGGTCTGTCACTTATATTATATGGTATATTATTTAAATATCATTCACCTCTAAATATCGATTGATTTTTGATCACATCTACTAAGGTAGTATGATTTGATTTAATTAATTTAGCTAAAGTTAAAACAGAGGGAAAAATAACTAATAACTCTTTAAATGAGTTATAAAGATAAACAGGGTAAGCTGAATTAGCCTCAATCATTCTTATTTTATTTTCAATTGAATGACTTTTATTATAAAAAGGATTATTTTCACCTATTAAGGCCCTTGATATTAAAGTTTTAGTTTTATCAGAATGTGTTCTATTTCTAGCTAATTCAGATAGTAGTTTCTTAGTCTCATCTGTATGTTTATAACCTAAAGAAGAGTAACCCTGTTTTAATACATTATAATAAGGCATTACATGAAATATATACAAAGTTTCTCTAACAGTTAGAGATTCAGATTCAACATATTCTAAAACTGAAAGAGAAAAATTAGACTGACCATACTTAAGTAAAGCTTTTACAATAGGCATATTAACATTTTGTTTACTTTTTAAAAAAGTGTTATTAAGATAATTTTTCATTCTAGAAGCCAAATTTATAGAACTTCCTACGTAAGTATGGCCATTAATATTATTAATTAAACAATAAACACCTGATTTATCTCTTTGTTCTTTTAATATATTAACCTTTTCTTCTTTAAAATTATTATAAACTTTTATAGGTTTTAATCTTTTTGTACTATCTTCTCCCTCAGATATATATTTTTCCTCAGGATGATCTTCTTCCTCAGGATGATCTTCTTCCTCAGGATGATATACCCCCTTAGGTTTATCTTTCCAATCTAGTTTATCTTTCCCATCTAGTTTATCTTTCCCATCTAGTTTATCTTTACCCTCAGGTTTATAACTAAAGATAAAATAAGCTCGAAATATAACGGTTGGTTTTATATATATATAACTAAAATATAAGTTACAATTAAATAAATAAATTAATGAATATTTTATTACATGGACTATATCTTCCACCCATAAAAAAATTTTTTTTTGAGTGGGACTACGTTTAGTCTCTGAGGTTCCTACTAATATAATTATCTTATGCATTTGCGCATAAAAATTACGTAGGTTACCTGCTGATTGTTCAAAATTATACATTTTCACTGAGAAAACCTCGAGTAGTATAATTATTAGAAGTTCCCAGCATATGGTAGTCTTTAAAGGGAGAGCCAAGTGGTTTAATAACCCTCCTACTGTAAACATAAATACGAAACCTAATGCAAATAATAGTGATGGTATGAAATTTAAAGAACCACCATAGCAAGTTGCTAATCATGAAAATATTTTAATTCCAGTAGGTACTGCAATTATCAGTGTGGCAGCTGTAAAATATGCTCTTGTGTCCACATCTAGGCCAACGGTGTACATGTGATGCATAAGGTTAATAGATACTTCTTATATCTACCCACTTAATATTAATGATTAAGTGCTTCTATCACTAGAAGAATCGGACTATATCTTCATCTTATAATTTATATATCCTCATCTTATAATTTATATATCTTCATCTTAGAATTTATATATCTTCATCTTATAATTTATATATCTAAGGATGCGCAGAACCTGTCTTACCTGTCATACTGTTATTTATATTAATCTCTTTCTGTAGCACTCTTACTTTAGCTAACCCATCTTCAGTTAGATGTAACTTATTAGAAATAATATCATAAATAACTAAGCACTTATTATAAGAAAGAGCCTTTTTAGTTAGTAGTGGAAATAACTTAAAATAAGATAATACATCATTCATACATTTAAACCCTGTAGCTGTATACCGATATACACCATCAGTTTTTGATCTTAGAGATACTTTACCAAATCCAAATAGGTCTCGTATAGTATTAAGAATAACTTCATCTTTTTGATCAAGAATAAATCTCATTTTTATAACGTGAGTTAATATATATCTTGCGTTTGGTGTAATGGATATGTTAAAACAACCCTCAGCATCGGTAAAACCAGATAATCATGCATCTTTTAATGTAACGGAAACAGCTTTATTGATTAATACTATTGTGTTTTCTCCAAATCGTTTATTTAAAACTTTAACTCATAATGATAATTGCTTAATTCTGTGCGTAAGAGCCAGATTACCATTAAATAAAAAGGCTAGCAAAAGAATATGTGAAGGATTATCTACAATTAATCTGTAGAAATCATTTTTGTTTCCACTCCTACCCTGTGGAAAATGTCTAATAGTACCTATACCTAATTTTCTATGAATATAGTATAAAATATTACTTTCCTTTTGAGTTATAACAAATCGTACTCTAGTACCATTTGCAAAAGTTTGAATAGCTCCATCACCTTCTACATACCCTATAAATCAAGTTAATCAATTATTAGGTATATACTCCGCACCCTTTCCAAATAAAATATTATAATAGCGATGAAAGGATAAAAAACTAAAAGATGTTTCGCGTGTAGTCTCTGAAGCACTCTGTATTTTACTGTTAAAAGAGTACAGGGACAGATTGCCTGCTGATTTGGTATAGCTAATTGAATTTTTACTATTCAAAGTATCAAATAGCACTAAACCGTTCCAGCATATAGCGAAATAAATATTATAAAACCCCTTATCACTAAGAGGGGAAGCCAAAACTCAACTTCAAACTACAAAACCTAAAATTCCTATAGAACACATAGCGTATACCATCCCTAAATACCCAAATACGCCTTTGTTAGAATTAGCGGAGATTGTAGTACTTATTATACCAAATCCTGGTATAATTAATATATAAACCTCTGGATGACCAAAAAATCCATTTCTTCAAATTTAACTTATTTAAACTCTCTTGTTAAATCCAGGTACCGGTAGTTTAAACTCCGGGCTTGTGTATCATTCATAAATGATAGAAGAAACCGACTGTACATTAAGCATCATTTCAGACACCTACCAGTGAACCAGTCTGTAGCGGTCACTTATATAACCGACGGTCTTTAAATGAGAAACTTATTGACCGTAAACACTAGTATCGCTAATATTTATATTACTTTTCCTTATATTTATAAAGATATATAAATTTTGAACAAGTATTTATAGAGATTTATAAATCTTGAACTTAAGAGTTGCAAGTAATAATAACTAAATATTAACTAAATCTAAGGTATGTTTCAAAAACATTTACTATTTCGGATCTTATAGCTTTTTACATCTGTCCTAATAGTTTAATAACTTGCACGTTAAACCTTGACTTTTTTTCCCGTAGCATTTAAAAGATTACTTGATTTATTTATCATTTTAGCTTTTTCAATCATTACTTGTCTTTTAGATTTATCTAAATGATCTTTATTAACAAGACCATTATGAATATTTTTTCACAATACATAAGATAAAGATTTTTTAGTATATAAAGTATATTTATCAAAATAAGGAAAAATGGTTTTACAATTATTGACTCCTCCTATTCTGAATTCATAAACATTTTCTTCTGAATGCTTAGAAACAATTCCACCATTAAACAATACGGAGAAATATTCTAATACTTTTATGTTTATCTCTCATTTTTGAGAAATATTGAAATTGAAACTAAATCCTTTATTTTCACCTATTGAACATGTAAAACAACCCTCTCCGTCAGTAAATCCTGCAAATCAAGCATCGTTTAAAGTAGGTAAAACAGATCTATTCTTAATAATTGCAGGTTCTAATAATATTTTACCTTTAGTAACTCATTTATTGAATCCTTTTACAAAAACATAAAATTTTTCTTGTCTTCTTGGTAGAACTAAGTTTCCATTAAATAAACTAATAAGAATATCTATTTCTTTCTTATTTTGCGTTACATATCTAGTAGTTATAGACGATTGAGCTATAACTTTACCAAATCCAAGGATTTCTTTTATAAAGTCTAAAACTTGTTTATCCACTGTAGCTTGTGAAATAACAAATGCCAAATCTCCTCTATTGTTAACAATAAAAGAACCCTCTCCTTCAGTAAAACCTACTAATCATGTTAAAAATTCATCTGAAGGAACTTTATTATTTGGCAAATGATTATTGTATTTCTCATAAAACATGGAAAAATCAAAATTATTATTAATTGAACTAGATGTATGTCTTTTAAAAATAAATGAAATAAAAACAGGAAAAATAAATAATGTTGAATAAATAAAAGAATCTTCAAATGCTTCTTTTGAGAAAAGATGTTGGTATAATATAGGGTCACCACCACCTGCTACTTCAAAGAATGAAGTGTTGAAATTACGGTCTGTTAATACCATAGTAATTCCCATTAAATTGTTGACTTACTGGATGAAATCCCATAGTTTAAAGTGTAACACTTTAAGCTTAAAAAGTTATTAAAACTTAGTGTAAGTACGCAAACATTCTCATGCTTGATCGGACCATATCTTATATTTTTACGCTGTAGAAGTTTTGTAAATGATCTCAAGTAAATTCAGTTCTGAAATTGTTCATACCTGATTTTATCTTTACTATTTTTTTCTTTCCTTCATCTGTATTATGCTCCTTTCTATCAAACATGTCTACTACTTTCATTCAATCTAACGAATCTAAATGTTTAGTTCCAAATAGAGGAAATTGTAAAAGATAATTTTTAGCATTAATATTACCTTTAAGGTTAGTAGTTCTAACTCTATACTCAGGTTTTGGTTTATCCGATCTTATTTTTTTAACTTCCGTTTCTAAAAACTTAGCAATATAACTTAAAAAATATATATTATCATATCCTTTGTGATCTTGTCGTCTTTGAGATATTTCTAATTTACATTCAAGTTTAGGATATTTACCTGAAAGAGTAGTTCTTACTTGGAAACAAGCGTCTGCTTCTATAAACCCTGACAGCCACGGATTGGAATATAAAGGCTCTATAGATACAGAATATTTTTCAATATTTGTTCCTTTAGTTTCATTTAAAAAATCTATTAATGCATTAAGACTATACATTTTAGGTGTTCTCATTTTTCCATTTAGTAATGAAACTACTAATAATATACCTTCATAACTATTTATAGTTAATATATAAGCGTCTACCCCTTTTTTTCTAGATAATGAACCTACACCTAATTCTTTTTGAACAAGCAAAGCTAAAGGTAAATCTTTTAAATGAAAAACTATTTGTATAGCAGGGTAATTTAACTTACCCTGGGAATTTATTAATGTTTTAGGTGTAATTATTGTACCATCACCTTCAATAAGCCCGGTAAAATAATAACTAAAGAGATCTTTATTTAACTTTTTACCTTTGTTGTCGGTATGAACAGATCTAAAAGTTGTACATAAAGGAAAGGTTAAAAATTCTAAAATACAACCAAAATATTTTGGCGTGTGGCCTCTGAGGTTCTCTAAAAAGTTAAAACTTAATAAATTACCTGCTGATTGCGATATATATTCATATAACGGTTCCCAGAATACAGCCAAATTTAGAGCCGGCAGATTTACTTTACCGGCTAAAACAGGTAGAGATAATAATAATAAAACAGCTGTTATAACAACTGCTCATGCAAATAAGATTAATTTATGTAATCTTATACCAGGACTTCTCATATTAAAAGTAGTTGTAATAAAATTCATAGCTCCTAATAGAGAACTTACACCAGATAAATGTAATCCAAATATAGCTAAATCTACACTAGGACCACTATGGCTTTGTATACCGGATAAGGGTGGATAACAATTATGTTGGTAACTTCATTTAAATTCATATAAACTATGGTTACACTCAGTTAATCTCTTAACTGTTCGGACTATACCTTCATCTTAAATTTCTAACAAATTTTTTCTTAATTTTCTAATGATTTCTCTTATACCATATAATTTATCATAATTTCCTTTATGTTTTCTATACGATCTGGCTCATATTTTATATTCTACAGACTTCATACCTTTCATAGTATCTTTAAAAAAGTCTATTATATTTTCTATTGCCCTAGAGTTAGTAGTATCTAATATATAATGATTATATAATTCTTTATATATAACTTGATTTTCAATATGCAGTATACTTTTTATTGCATCTAAAACTATTTTGTCTAACTTATGTGTTAAACCAAAACCGTGTACTATTCTCCTGGAATCTTTTGTTGTTAAATAAAAGCTACCTTCAGCTTCTATAAATCCTATTAATCAACTTTTACTCATAACACTTTTGTATGTATTAATATCTAATGGTAAAGTTATAGATTTTCAAACAGGTGATATGTAATTAGTTGTTAATTTAGAATTTTTAAGCTTCAATAGTTCAGTATGTTTATCGTTTTTATTTAAATCTTTATTATTTAATATAACCAATGCTTTTTTAAATTTAACATAATCAAAATATTTACTAGTAAGTAAAGGATATTTATCAAAGATAGGTAACAACTTGTGTTCTATAATTTTTCTATCTCTTATAAAATACTGCCCTTTAGTTCCATCTTTAGTTATAGAACCTGCACCTAACTCTTTCTTTATATAATTTAAAACTCTTAAATTATACCTAGATTGAGCTAATTTGAAACTTAAACCTCATTTATCTCCTTGGTTAGTTATAGAAAAATTACCATCTCCATCAGTAAATCCTACTAATCATTGTTCAAATATTAATTTGTCTTTATCAAGATGCTCTTCGTTTAGTCTCTGATGACTAGTAAACAAACGTTTGTTTACTAATCAGGCGTATTGTCCCCTTGATATTCATATTGTTACGTATTTATGATTTAATATATAATATATTAAAAACATATATGAGTAATGAATTACGTGTAATACTAAAAAAATATAGTATACTTGAGGATGTTCACGCATCGAGAAGAGTTTGCTTTTATCTATGTCACCATAAATTAACTCCCTATTTCCTTTAAGAGTTCACCCTGTACCCACACCATTTTCTATTCCACCAGCAAATAAAAATAGTACAATACTAGGTATTAATAATAAATAACTAATATTATTAAGTCTTGGGAATGCCATATCAGGACCTCCTAGACCTAATGGAAGTAAAAAATTACCAAATCCCCCTATTAAAGCTGGCATACGCTTTATCATTAATTTTCATTAATGCGCGGACTATATCTTTACCTATAAATAATAAATATTTACTAAGGTATTCACGTGTAGTCTCTGAAGAACCTACTCAATAAAAGCGTTTAATGCTACAATGAGCCCTTTTATTTTTGGTTTCCGGCTGATTGCCTAATTCTTTGAAATGTTACTGTATTATGCTGCTTTTATATCGAATAAAGTCTGCATTACTAGTTTCAAAGACTCTTAAGGGATCCCAGCAAATAGTGAATGTAAAGTAAGATGTTTCCATCTTACCCGGCCATGCCCTTTTCATACTAAATTTTGTAAGTAAATTTCCATTTACCTCGATAATAACCAAATTTATCACCTTTTAAGTACTCTCTAATAACCTGACGATCACCTTTTAAATGTTTAGCTAAACTATTTAAAGAATTAAATTCTATATTTTTTTTAGGATCATCTTTAAATTCTGCTAATATAGATTTAGCAGCAGGATGTTTAACCTCATATGTATCTCGTTTACTCGAAACTAAGCTTTTTATTTGATCTAAACTAAGTAAATTTATTTCAGGGGATTCTTCTATTAAATCTATTGAAAAAAAGAAAGTATCTAGATAAATATTACCTAAGTTTAAACAATCATTTAAAGTATTATGATGCATATTTATTAAGTTATACAATTGTTGTTTTGATTCAAATATATATAACAAAGTAAAATCATTAGCAGTATAAACATATACTGGAACACCTCTTTGTTTACGAAGCTTTTCACGCATTTCTTGACTCATTGGTTCATGATATCCAGAACTACTAGCCACTAAATCTACATTAAGATTGGGTCCTAAACTATCAATAAAGTGTTGTTCCAATTCTATTACTTGATCCAAACTAGAATTTTCATTCATAATATAAATAGTTAACTTAATATTACTAAAACCATATTTATATAGATAACGTAAAACTCTTCGTGCTTTAGTTTTAAGTATGGATGGCATAAAATAAGAACTTATTCTATTATATAAATTAATGGAATGTCCTACATACATATGTTTTCCATCTATAGTTTCTCATATATAAATACCTTTTTGTTTTTTAGTAACTTTAAGTATAATATCCCTATTATTAAAAGGATCATCTACTAACACTTTTACGTAATTGATTTTTTTTTCATAATTATTTTCGAATTGATTATTATCATCATTATACTTATGATTGTTATTATCTTTACTTAAAGGTGAATTGTTATTATCTTCACTTAAAGGTGATTTGTTATTATCATTAACCTTGTTAAATAAATTAAAAGATTGCGATTTTAATATGAAATATTTTTCGACCATAAAGAATATCATTATTATAGCATGAGCTGTTATAATACTATTATATAATTGATTGTCAGCTATATATTGTACACCTGGCCCCGATAATTCTAATCTAATTAAAACAGAAAAAGCAGTACCTACTAGACCTGCAAATAAGGCGAAAATTAAATATAGTACTCCTATATCTTTAGCATTAGATGATAAGAATCATCTTTCAAATCATAAACTTATACGTGATGTATAAATTATAGAACCAATTTTTATGAAATTATTACCTAAAGAAACAAGGATATTAGTTGTAAGTATTTTGTATAAGGAAATTTTATTTGTATACATTAACATTTTAAATTTAATAATATTAAGAGGTGTTTATAAAAAAAAAGCTTTCTAGAATACCCACTAATTATAGATTATTTCATTTTATTAGTATATTTAACCAAACTTTAAACCTAAAGTGACCAACCTGTTTTTACCTAAAGTAATCTCATATATAAGCTTTTATAGAAACAATATACTTTTTCATATATAAATAAACCTCTTTAGGTTTATTTATTTGTGCTGGAGGTGTTTTATATGATAAATCATCTACTAGATTAATCACTTTTTATAAAGGTATGACTCAAATAATTTTAATGTTTAATCTTATAATTTTTTATAGAATTATAGAGATAGTCCTAGACAAACTACTTTAATAAGATTCATTAACTCTTCAGTACTAGACAAACTACTTTAATAAGATTCATTAACTCTTCAGTACTAGACAAACTCCTTTGAGAATATATTTATAAAACAATAGGTGGATTATTGCAATAGTAATAACTATATAATAGACATACCTCTAAGTAAACTAATTTATATAACTATATATAAATACTACACGATACAATAATAGTAAATAATACTAGGACTTAAAAAAAAAAGGGGATTAAGGTAATCTTGTTAGTTCTCCAATTATCACTCAACTATTTTGCTGTCTACTTGGGTTTTTAGTTGGATTTTGAGCTCGGTAATATCCTTCTATTCATCGCTTATCATGAGGATGTAAATTAGAGTTGTAAGCAGGACTATCACGATATCCTCCTAATCTTAAATCTATAATATCTTGTAATCGATTAGCTAAATTTGTAGCATATGGTTGATATGATCCCCTCTGTACATATCCGTTGATGTTTACACCTGTAATGTCAATCACAGCTTTAATTGCCAGACCTGATCAATTAGTATGAGGAGCATGTTGAGGATTAACTGGACCACCAGCTGGAGGAAGATTTTGAGCATTAACTGGACCACCAGCTTGAGCAGCAGGTTGAGCAGCAGGTTAAGCATTAACTGGACCACCAGCTTGATTACCAGCTTGAGCAATAGGTTGAGCATTAACTAGACCACCAGCTTGAACACCACCTGGAATACCATTACCACCAACATTAGCAGTACTTTTAAAATTAAACTCTAATGCTCATCTTATTGATTCTTTAATCACATTTATATTGAAAATATTAATGTTTATACCAGGTAAGTTATTAATATAATTAGAAAATAAAGCCATAAGCCCACAATCAGTTAAATATATAATACTGATATAATCTTTAAATGTATTAACGTCATAAAGATAATTAAAAGCACCTCTAAAAACCAAACCAACAAATAAAATAACCAAAAACTTATTAAAACAATCCTTAAAACTTATCTCAGGAAAACTATGAACAACAACAGAAAATAGAGCCATAGATCCATAATATATTAAAGATATCCCACTCATATAATCTTTAAATACATTAACGTCATAGAGATCATTAACAACACCTCTAGAGATATATCCAACAATGAAAAGCAATAATATCTTATGTAAAGCTCGAGTAAATACAAACTTTGATTTTAAAAGATGTAATATATTTCTATAACCAAACAAAAAAAAGGTTTTATAACATAACTGGAAAAAAAAATGAACATATCACTGCCTTTTATATATATAAATCTTTATAAATATACCGATAGCTTTTATAAGATTCATATGTTATCTTATAAAAGGTAGCGATTAATTTATATTATTAAAACACACAATATAATAAAAAAAAATGTAAAAATACAACTTAAATATAATTTAATAACATGTTTAATAAAAAAATTTTTTAATTTAAAATATAATTTTATTAAAAATTCTAGAACTATATTTTCATAAATCTCTAGGTCTATAGAATATACTGGATGTAATTTTATTAAACGATAAATATGTAATATAATAGTAGTAATAGGAAAACTAGTTGGTACTAGAAATTTATCTTGTGGATCTATGTTACTTTCAGATTTTAGTGTTCTAAGTTCTGCTAATATTTTGGATACATCAACCTCAGATGATTTAATGTTATTTTCAGATTTTACTCTTCTAAGTTCTGCTAATGTTTTGGATATTTCAACCTCAGGTGAATTTATGTTATTTTCAGATTTTACTTTTCTAAGTTTTGCTAATATTTTGGATTTTTCAATCTCAGGTGAATTTATGATATTTTCAGATCTTTCAACCTCAGGTGAATTTATGTTACTTTCAGATCTTTCAACCTCAGGTGAATTTATGTTACTTTCAGATCTTCTATTAGCTCCTAGTATTGATTGTAAATCAAACTGAGGTGGATTACTGTTAAGTAACAACATTCTATGTTGTTCTTCATTACTCCTACTTATAAATATTCTAGATTCTTCTGGTGTCATTCTGTACTCCATAATAGGACCATTACCACCCCTAGTATTATTATTATTAAGATCAATACCATTAGAAAGTTGTACCATACGATCCCTATATGTTAAACCGTGCTCAGTAGCTCACTCTCTCTCTATGTTGGTGACATGACCATCCAGATTAGGGTAAGTACCCATAATAACAGCTTTTACATGTTGACCATCCGCGTTACGTAATAAGTTTAAACCACTCATATCTAAAATTCCCACTATTCTTCCTCTTTCCAATAAATTCATAGGTTCTGTCATAGGATTGAACGGTGGAAATTCAGGTGCCACATATACTGGTTCCTGACCTTCGATATATGCAATAACATGGGCATCTCGCTGGTAATATCCAACTACACTACCATTTTGATGAAGATCAATTAATTGACCTCGTCTGAGGTTCCATAAACTATATTGAGAATTACTTCACTGTACTTGCATTGCATATCTAGTATTAGATAGCTCTAAATTAGAAGTGCTATTATTAGAAGCACCAGGCATACTTTGTAAAGGTAAGTTAGTAAATGCATGAGGTTTAGGTGGATTACCCAAAGCTCACTCTAAATCAGGAGAACTTCTATCTTTAAGTATTCTTAAATAATCAGTGAATAATTGTGTACTATAAAACCTTTTATAGACCATCTTAGAACCAAAACCTAACCCTAAAAAATAGGTACTATTTTCAATAAGATCTGGATATATAGAGTTGACATTAAATTTGTCATTAAAATAATTAAATCAAACTATAGGTCCATCACAACTAATAGATTTAGAATCAAATAAATAAATAAACGCTGAAACTGAATAGTGTAAACCATCTAATAAAGGTACAGTATAAATACCTAACATTACAGTTAATATAACTAATGTTAATAATAAATTAAATTCACGTTTATTTAAATCAGATATATTTACTGTAAAGAATCTTGATAATACACCTCCAAATGATATTCTATTATACATATATATTGTATATGCTGCAGCAAATACTATAGAAGAGCTAGCAAATACACCCAATAAAGGTAATCTTTCAAATGATCCATATAATGACAAGAATTCTCCTATAAAGTTTAAAGTTAATGGAGCCCCACAATTACCAAGAGATAATATAAAAAATAAAATAGCAAACAAAGGCATTATTTGAGTCATACCTTTATAAAAAGTGATTAATCTAGTAGATGATCTATCATATAAAACACCTCCAGCACAAATAAATAAACCTGGTGAAACAAATCCGTGAGCCAACCCTAAAACTATACTACCTTCAATTCCTTGTATAACATTACTAAATACACCTAAAATATAAACAGCTGCATGAGACACAGAACTGTAAGCTATAAGTTCTTTTACATCTATAGTTCTTATAGTACTAAGACTAGCATAAAAAATAGTTATAATAGCTATTAAATATATTATATAGGTATATTCTATAGAAGCCTTAGGTAAAATTCCTAATATTAATCTTATAATACCGTATAAACTTAATTTTAGAACTACACCAGCTAAAATAATACTACCACCTAATGGTGATTCAACATGAGCCCTTAAAAGTCAAGTATTTAAAAATATAGTAGGGGTTTTAACTGCAAATGCTATAAAAATACCATAAAATAAAAAAAGTTGTATTAAATAATCAAAATTTGATTTATATAAAGTATCAAAATCAGTAGTATCCATAATAGAATTCATAGATAAAATAGATAATAATAAGAATAAAGAACCTAAAAGTGTATATAAAAATAAATAAAAACTAGCTCTTACTCTGTCATATGATCCCAATAAACCTATTAAAATAAATAAGGGAGGTAATATACTTTCGAAGAAAATATAGAAAAGTAACACATCTAACACTAAAAATATTAACAATAATAGAGTTTCTAATGATAATATTATTATTATAAAAGATGATCTATTTTCTGAAATTGATCATCAATTAGATAATATTGCAATAGGGATAATTATTACTGTTAATATTGTAAAGAATAAAGATATACCATCTAAACCTAAGTAGAAATCAAAAGTATAAAGATGTACAGATTCTTGTACAAACTGAAATTGATTTGTAGAAAAATCAAATAAAGTATATAATACATTTAAGGATCAAGCAAACGGAAGACTAGATATAATAAGAACCATAGATTGAGAACTTAATGATTGAGAACTTAATAATTCTGATGTATTAAAGTTTTTCTCTATCAATCCATAAAATATACCAATAGTCGGTACTACTAATAAAAAAAATAGTAACATATCATATAAAAATATATTTTTAATTGCCTAAAACATTTAAATGATAATATATCATTAAATTTAAAAATTTGAAAAAAAAAATGAATACTATATGATATTATATATCCTTTTATATAATATAAATGATAACATAGGGATATAAATGACAACATAGGAATATAAAGTATAACATAGATATATAAAGGATAATATAGTAATATACTTAAAAATATATTTAATATAAGAAAAAGTATAATTATAAATGGAGATATTAGGACTCGATCCTAAAATAACGATATGCAAAATCGCAGTTTTACCAATTAAACTATATCCCCTTTTTTTTTAGATAATATTTGTATAGTTTACACTATACAAATATTATCAAAGGAATAAAAAAAAGTAATAAGTATAAAAAAGTACTCATATTAAAATATAAATTAACATTAAAGATTTTTTATACAATTATCTTTTATATTAGATAGAATTATTAAAATATGAGGTGAATATAATAATCTTAATAAGCTTAAAAAAAAAGAATGTTAAACCTAATGTAAAAAAAAAATGACATATTTAATCTTAACCCTACTACTAGTAATAGTGAAGGTCTAAATTTAAAAGAATGAACATATTACTGCCTTTTATATATATAAATCTTTATAAATATACCGATAGCTTTTATAAGATTCATATGTTATCTTATAAAAGGTAGCGATTAATTTATATTATTAAAACACACAATATAATACAAAAATGTAAAAATACAACTTAAATATAATAAAATAATATATTTATAAAAAAAAAATTTTTTAATTTAAAATAGAATTTATTTAATGATCCTAGAACTCTGTGTTCAAAAATATCTAAATAGCTAGAATAAGTTGAATGTAATTTAATATAAATATATAAATTTATTACGACAGTAGTAATAGGAAAACAAACAGGTATAATATTTTCAGTAAAATCATTATTAGCACTACCTGTATTAGATGTATTTACCCCAGCCGTATTATTACCTGTATTAGATGTATTTACCCCAGCCATATTATTACCTGTATTAGATGTACTTCCCGCACCCGGAGTATTATCTGTATTAGATGTACTTCCCACAGCCGGAGTATTATCTGTATTAGATGTACTTACCGTACTATTTTGGGTCTGTACATTAGAGTTTCTAATTTCGGTTTGCGGAGGATATATTGTATCAACTATACGCACGTCCGAGCAATTCATCCTATTTGCCAGATGTATTAAGCGCTGAGTATTTTCTCCTCATATCTCAACAGGATTACCATGATAATCTATACCTGTCAATTTATATCTATGTATAGCAGGAGTATAAGGCATACTTTGTAAAGGTAAGCTAGTAAATGCATGAGGTTTAGGTGGATTATCCAAAGCTCACTCTAAACCAGGAGAACTTCTATCTTTAAGTATTCTTAAATAATCAGTGAATAATTGAGGAACAGCTCAAGGACAACCAAATACAAATTTACTTTCAATTATTTGCATATCTTTATATGAATACATATTATAGGTAACACATATATTTATTGTAAAAATTAGAGATATTAATAATAGTAATAAACTAATGGAACCATCAACATATGTATATAATAACACATAAAATACTAGTGCTATTAAAATATATAAAGCATAAGATGTAATAATTCCACTATCTAATTTAGTGATATTAGTACTTAGATTTAACAACCCCTTCTCCAAACCATAAGGACCTAAAAATTCAACAGATCCTTTATCAAGCACTTTAGTAGTTTGACCACCTAGTTTTAATATAAAATTAGTAATATATTTATTATAAAATAACTCTATTAAGAATCGTTGATTGAAAAAACTGAATATATTGTAACCAATTCTAGATAATTTAAAATAAATCAATAAACTAGATAAATACTCAGAAAGTATTATAGAAATTATACTTAATAATAAAGTAAACACTAAAGGTAATAATTTAAATATTACTGGTGTACCAAATTCAGTGTCTAGCATTATTTCATGAGACGGATGTATAAATAAAGCATTATCTCCAAAAAATCCTGAACCCAAGCCTATAAAAATATCTTTAGTAATATACCCAAAAAAAATAGAAAATATTGCTAGGATAATTAAAGGTAAACTCATAAAAATATCACCTTCATGTGCTTGTTTATAGTTAACTATAGGTCCATTAGGATTAGTTAAGAATGTTAAATACAATACTTTTATAGAGTATAATGTAGTAAACATCGCTCCTATAGTAGCTATTATATACACAACAGTACTAGAAAAATTAAATTGACCATAAGCAGATTCCAAAATAAAATCTTTACTATAGAATCCAGTCATAAAAGGGAAGGCAACTAAACTTAAGGAAGCAATAAGCATTACTGAATAAGTAAGAGGTAAGAAAGACCTTAATCCACCATATCTTCTAAAATCCTGATTATCAGCTACAGCATGAATAACTGATCCAGCTCCTAAAAATAAAAGTCCTTTATAGAAAGCATGATTAATTAAGTGAAATAATGCTATATTATAACAAGATAAACCTACAGCTATAACCATCATACCTAATTGCGAGTACTGTGCCTAGCCTTATATAAAAGGGCTAATCATGTACTTTGGACCATTTCTTTATTTATCTTGGTATTTTTCTCATCTATCTTTTAATTTAACTCATTCATTAAATTTGTTTATGTCTTGACTATTTCTATGTATTCTTAGTAAATAGAAAATTTTTATTAAATTAACTCTTTTCATTTTTTCTGTTTTTAATGGATACTTGGAAAAATAATTATCTATTAAGTTAAATAATTCAGCTTTTCTATATATAATATATTTAAATGCTTCTATTTTTGGACTAAGTATATCAATTCTTCCTCCATATATATCTATCAACGGTTCTAACAGATATTTATTTTTTTGAGTTAAACCTATAAAGACTTGTCCAGATGCTTCATTATAATAAATAGATCCCTCACTATCTATAAATCCACTTAATCATCCATCATTAAAAGTTAACGGACCAGGATATTTAAGGTTTATACCATATTTTACACATAGTTTATTCATTTGTAATAATCGTGACGGATTTCTTATTAATCCATTTATATCATTTATTAATGAAATTAAACCTTCTTTATGTCTTAACTTATATCTTACTGCAGAAGCATTTGAAATAGGTTTTATGATTCCACCATATTTGTGTTTTATTTCATATAATGCTTTTGCATCTCTGGCATCCATAGTTATTTCGCAACTACTATATCCTTTTTTAGTTAATAAAAAATATCCGTCTCCATCTATTAAACCCGCTAACCATTGATTAAAGGATAAAGAGTTTTCTTTTATATGGCTATCTAATTTAGATTCTGATTCTTTTTTAGTGTGGATGTTTTTAATTTTAATGTTATCATTAATAATTAAAAAAGACATAAAGTAGATATATAAATATTTACTTAAGATAAATGTTACTATTGTTAAATTAATAATTATTAATTTAACGAAGATTAATATCAAACGTATGGCCTCTGAGATTCCTACTAACTTACTTATAATTGTAATCTTTCACTTTACTGACATATTTACACTTATATAAGTATAATAGTACAATCAATTAATGAGAAGTGAATTAAAAAGATTAAAACTAATATGACTATTTAATAAATAGACATGAGCTTTGGTTATCTGCGAATTAATCATATTAATAAAAATTTTTAATTTATTAAATATTTTTAATTTATTAAATATGAGCTCTACGCATATAGTTTGATGCCTGAATGTAATTGAATGAATGTTACATTCTCGAGCCAATTGACTCATAGTAGAATAAGCTATAACTTTTTTGATATCTTGTTGAAATAATCCTATTAAAGAACTAAATACAGTTGTAATAGCACCTAATAATAAACATAAAATCAGTACTGTTGAACTATACTCTATTAAAGGAGATGAACGAATTAATAAATACACACCTGCTGTACATTTGTGTTGGCTATCCTTAACTATAAGGAATAGCACGCCATATTTTACAATATGGATCGGACTATATCTTTAACTTATAAATTTGTTTATATCTTTAGTTAAAAGATCTATTTTATTTAAACTTTCTAATGTAAGATGTTCCTTATTTAATACCATATCATGTATTTTACATCATTTTTTATATGAAAGAGATTTTTTGGTTTTTAATTTATATCTAGATAAATATTTTCTAATAACCTTAAGCTTAGTAAAGGATGAACAATGAAATGTTCAACCATCTCAACTTTTGTCATATCTAAGATTTTTTAAACCTAAAGTATCATTATTTAAAAATATATCTCGAAGTGCTTTAATTATATCAAATTCTTTTTGAGACACTTGGAATGTTAAATGCGGAGCTTTTCTAAATTTTGATGTATAACAACTCTTAACTCTACCATAAAAACTACCCTCCGCATCTACAAAGCCAGATATTCAACCTGTATGTAAACTAGGTTTAATTAATTGATCTTTAAAAGTAATGTTCATATCATATTGCTTGTTATATGTATTCAATCATACTTTAAATTGTTCTTTTTTATAATGAGTGGATAAATTTCCATTAAAAATATGAATTAAATTAGTAAAGTTTTGTTTTGAAGAAACATAAAAAACTCCTACGTTTCTATGTTCTTCCTCTCTAATTAAAACTTTTCCGAAACCTAATTCTTTTTTTATATAATAAAGAACTTGTATATCTGAAAGACTTTGAGTTATATCAAAATAAACTTTATTTTTAGATACAATAAATGAACCATCTCCTTCTGTAAAACCTATGAATCATTCTAAAAACTGTCTATTTATTTTTTTTTTATGTTGAGGTATTAAATAAGAGTATTCATCAAAAATATAAGTTATATCGCGTGTAGTCTCTGAGGATCCTTTATTTTGTAATAAAGTTTCCTGCTGATTAACCTCTTTTAAAATAGAAAAATTTATTATAAAACACAAGATTTTCTTATTTATCTTATTTAAGAATAAACTTAAAATATAAATAAACTTGATGTAAGGTGATCCCAGCATATAGCGATATCATAATTTATTAATTCACATTAATAAACGGCTACTTCTAACCATTGTAGCAGCATGTATTAAAGCGGAAACAGGTGTAGGCAATAATGTTGATTATTAATATACATATAATTAATAATACACAGCTAATTACTTAGCTGATCGGACTATGTCTTTATTTATATTTGCAGATAATTTAAATTATTTTTTCATAACTTTCGTAAAATTTCTTACACTAATTTATATATAGTGTTTACAAAATAGTACATAAAATTATACATATCTACTATTTGTTACTAAATAATTAATTTAATCTATCTAATCTATTAAGATTATTTTTATATTTTGTTATTAATGCTATACCTTTAGCATTATTATGTTCTTTATTTATAACTAGTTTGTGTATTTTAATTCAATTAAAATATACAATATTTTTCTTAGTCTTTAAAGAATAAAAATTAAAATATTTTATAATAGGAAGTAATTTTGTAGTATTTACTACAACATTATAACCATCATAACTTTTAACATAATGTTTTTTACCATCAACAATATTAGCTAAATAATTCATATCTGCTGAATTACCTTTTTGAGACAAAATATATCTTAATCTAACTAAATTAGCTGTTTTAGATTTATTCTGACATATAGAACAAGTGAAACATCCTTCTGCATCAGTAAATCCTGATAATCAACTGTCATTTAAACTAGGTTTAAATCTGTTATCTAAATATAAGATATTCATTTTATATTTTTTATTAAAAGCGTATAATCATAACTTAAATTGTTCTTTTCTATTAGTAAGGAAAATGTTACCATTAAATATGTTTATAAGTTTAATTAAACCACCTTTATCCCTAACTCTAAAACAATGAGTATTCTTACTTTTATCTTGAATTCTTACAACACCAAAGCCTAAAGCCTTCTTAATATAAAATAACACCTGAGCATCTATACTAGATTGTGTAATTCTAAACTCTAAATACCCATCCTTATTTATAATAAAAGAACCATCTCCTTCTACAAAACCTACAAACCAAAATAAAAAAAAATTATCTTTTAATATAAATACTTCACGTGTAGTCTCTGAGGAACCTAAAGTAGTTTCAACAATATTAGTTGAGTTTTTAACTACAAAGTTTCCTGCAAATTGTCCCTCATTTTGGATTTTTCCTAATAAGAAATATCTCTTAAGTGGACCAAAATATAAAACGGGATGTCTTCGCATATAGTGAAGTTTAAGGAAAGCCCTTTTTAACAAACCTTCCATTGCCATTGGTAATCACACATGTAAACCTACTTGAGAACTTTTAGCCATTGCTCCTATTAGTAAACATATACCTATAATAGTTACAACATTTTCATTCATATAAGGAGCTAATGAAAACACAGTAGTATAATCTAAATTCAAATGACTTATAGCCTTTCAGCTATAATTGGACTGTATCTTCTCCCTATTTTATTTAGGGGGTATAACGTGCAGTCTCTGAGGATCCTCGATATATAATATATATATATATTTAATGTTTCCTGCGTATTGTCCATTTTCACTTATTTAATTAAACTTAAATAAGGTCTATTCATTTTAATGTTTATGGTCTGTGTACACATCTAATAAGATGTTTCCACAATATCCTATAAAATGGCTTTAGGGGTTTCACGCTATATAGTTATATAATAAGGGAGGTATTACTACCACCCACGGCAATTTATTTAAAATGTAAAAAATCTAAATGTGAAAAATTAAATACTTTTCGCTTACTATTAAAATTGGTTTTTATAATTTTTATCTTATCCAACTTCTCTTTACTTAAGTTTCCTTTGTGAAGATCTTGAACAAGACATCAGTCTTTATATGCTAAATATTTAGAAGAATATAAAGGAAAACGATCAAAATACTTACGAACTATTTCATGACTTCTGGAATTATGAGCCACCGCCATAAAAGCATAATACACTTTATCCTCTGTTTTTCTAGTCCTACTATAGAGATTAACAGTAAAAAAGGCAGCTATTTCACTTAAAATGTTAAAATAACTAAACCCTCCTTGATCTTGAGGAACTTTTCTAGAATAATTCTGTTTTACTTCTATACGAAAAAAAGTCTGAACACTTGTTCTTAAAAAAATTCCATTTTTTTTTCGATCGTACACTGTTATACCAAAACTACCATCAACGTCAGTAAAACCTGATAATCAACTATTACTATCTAAAGGGGATAAATCTAAACCTAAACAAGATATAGAAGTACTATCTTGTTCATTTATTCAACGAATAGCTCTATGTAAAGCTTCTATTTTTGGTGTACGCATATACCCATTTATTAAATTAATTATCTTTAAAACTTCTTCTTTAGCTAAAATTTGTAATAGCACATGACCTGCCTTTTCTCTATTAATAACTTTACCTATTTTTAACTCAGAAGATAATTTATCAGCTAAAGGTTTATCATTAATATTAAAAGCAATAATAATTTTTGGCCTATAAACTTTAGTCTTAGAATTAGAATCATGAACACCAATGTAACCATCTCCTTCTATTAATCCAGCTAAATAAGATCTAAGTCAACTATGAGAAAATTGTTGACTTGTAGAATATCTTCTTATTTGATAATAAGATCTAATATTTTTCAGAGCGTAATTATAGCTATCCTCACATTTAGAAACTTTAATTTTTTTTATCTTACCAAAAGATCATAATATTGCAAACATACCTATTGTTAAAAAACAATCACCCACTCTATTAGTTAAAAATGCAGAAAGAGAACTTTGATTTGCTGCTATTCTGGTAAATCAAAAACATACTAAGAGATATGAACAAACACCTACACCCTCTCAACCTACAAACATTAATAAAAAGTTATTTGCAGTCACTAGTATTACCATCATAAATGTAAATAAACTCAAATAACTAAAGAACCTTTGATTGTGAGGGTCATTACTCATATATCCTATAGAGTATATATGTACTAAAGAAGAAATTATTAATACAGGTAAAAGCATAGAAACAGTTAATGAATCAAAATTAAAGCCTCATCATATATATAATGATTCTATATCTATTCATCTAAATGCCTGTATTGAAACAGGTATATTGTTTAATCCAACTTCGAAAAAAGCAGATACAGCTAATAGCGTAGTTAATACTATAGCTGTACATGTTATTATTTGGGCTCCTGTGACTCCAGTTTTTCTACCAAAAAAACCAGAAGCTATTGATCCTAATAGCGGTAAGATAATTATAGCTAAATACATTATTTAAATTCTATTGTAATACTTCCTCTTAATCTATAAAAAGCCACTAATATAGCCAAACCTATTGCAGATTCTGCACCAGCTATAGAAATTATATATATAGCATAGGTTTGACCTAATATATCGTCAAAGCTAAGTGAACTTACTAATATTAAAAAAGTAATAGCTAATAACATAATTTCAATTGAAATTAACATTAAGATTATGTTTTTTCTATTCAAAACAAAACCTAAAATACCTATTGTAAATAAAATTAGTGATAAATTCATGTGGTTTTTTTTTCATCATACATAATAAAAAAAATAATAATAAAAAGAAAAAAATTTTTTTTTCGTTGTACTAAAGAAAAGTAAATAAAATATTACTTTTCATTAACATAATAATAAATTATTTTAGTTATAAAATAAATGTAAAGTAGAAATAAATGTAAAGTAAAAACTTTTATGGTTTTTATACATTTAAGTATTTAATTAAAAAAATTTTTTTTATTCATAATAATTATAATTTATATATTAAGATAAAACATGGCCGAGAGTTATTAATAGTTATAGAGCATTAAAATCGTTTATATATCATAAATATTAATTATTTGCGCTATAAACTATATTAATTTATTAATTAGATGCTTTATATGAGAAATATAACCTTTATTTAAAGTAATTTATAACTACTTTTAGTATTATTACTGTCAAATGTCTTTCTAATGTTAAATGTCTTTGTAAATATAAATTAGATTTTTATATTACTATAAATTAGACTATTTAACTTAAGGGTGTGAAGGAGTTGAACCTTATATTTATGATCTGCAATCAAAATGCACAACCCTATGCAACACACCCCTTTTTTTTATTAAATAATAAATATAAAAAAGTAATTATAGAAAAAAATATTTTTTTTTATTAATATCCTTAGATTTATAATTTTAGGACATTTTTATTTACTATTTACTTTAGATCTTTCATTTGAGCCATCTTGATACTCTTTAACACAGAACATGTCTAACAATGTAGTAAATATTACACCAAGTAATATTACACCAAGTAATACATAGGGTACAAATGGAAATAATTATTTATAACCTCCAAACATAAAATCTTTTATAACATATAAAATTATTAATTTTTATATTTATAATACACCAGACTATAGCTAATCTGGTGTATTTCCTTTTATTGTATAAAAATACACTCTTATGATTAATATTTTTTTTTATAGATAATACATATAAGTTACTTAAGGAAATAAGATTAAGTTGTTTAGGACTATAAATTTATTTTTTATTTAATTAATTTTTAAAACATTCCCTACCTATAACCCTATCTGTAAAACACATTCTAATTGTTTAATACTTTTGTTTTTAACATTTTAATCATTTAATATCAATTTAAGGTTTGTCTACTATCAATATTTAATGCATTTTTACCTAATTCAAATATAAATCCTAAAGTTAACATTATAAAGAATATAATCATTATAATTAAACCATATATATCATTAGTATAAGTACTTACACTATAAGGATAGATTAAAAGTATTTCTAAATCAAAAAGAAGAAATAACAAAGCAAATATAAAAAAAGATATACTAAATTGTGTTCTATTTTGACCCAAGAACGAACTAAATCCACATTCAAATGCACTATTTTTTTCTTGATATGAATTATGTGGAGCTAATAATAAGTTTATTGATAATAATAATATAGATAATATAGGTACAAATATAATAAAAAAAGTTGTACTTGTCATTTATAAATTAAATAATATTAATGATAATATATTAACCATACTTAATCATTCTTGTGGTATAAAAATAAATAATCCAATTATTAAGGTTAAAACCGATATAGGTAAACTCAAGGAACTAGATATTACAATATTAGGTATTTTAATATTAATTATTTCCACGGTATTATTTTTTTCAACAATTGAACCACTTACACAAAAATCATTTAATTTAGGATTTATAGTATAATCTGGTTTTTCAAAAAATATTTGTTTAATTATAACTAAATAATATACAGCACTTATAACACTAGTTAATATTGCAACTAATGCCATAAAAACATAACCACTATCAAGTGCAGAACTTAAAATCATCTGTTTACCAAAAAATCCTATTAAAGGTGGAACACCTATAAAAGAAAATAACGTTATACCAAGACTTAATGACAACAAGGGATTTACATAATAATAACCTTTCAATTGACTAATTAGTTGAATAGTAGAATTATTTGTATCATGTAAATTACTATTTTCCTCATAAACTTCATCTAGTAAAAATTCAGATGTATCATTCTCACTATCAGATGTATCATTGTCACTATCTGATATGTTGTTGTTAGATATTTCAGTATCGTTAATTTTATATACATAAAAAAACAATGAATAACCGATTGTTAATAGTAAAAAGAAAGCGTTTAAATTGGATATAGAGTATTGCATTAAATAAAACATAAAAGCTTGTATAGATTCAATACTGTGTATACTTAATGCTAATAATACAAATCCAACATGGGATATAGTACTAAAAGCATATAATCTTTTTATTCTAGATTGTGTTAGACCTACTATTGTTCCTATTACTAAAGATAAAAGGGAACTAAATAATAAACTCATTGTTCAAGTAAAATCCACATCAAGTATAGATTTACTAGTATAATGTACTAATTCTAATAAAAAAATAAAAATAGATATTTTTGCAATTATAGCAACAAAAGTTGTAACTATAGTTGGTATAGAATCATAGACATCAGGGCTTCAAAAATGAAAAGGTGCTGCTGAAACTTTAAATAAAAATCCTATAGACATAATTAATAAACTTATATGAATATAATAAGATTTATATCAATAAAGTAAACCTACTAGATTTTCTTTACTTACACTAGATATACTAGTGATAATATATAAGCTATCTAAGTTAGTAGTACCAGAATTAGCATATAATAAACCTGTACTTAAAAGTATAAAACAAGAAGATAAACCACCTAGTAAAAAATACATAAGACCTCCTGATGTTGCTGGTTCTGAATCTCTATAAATTGCAGATAATAAATATAACCCATAACTTTGTAATTCTATAGATAAAAATATAGATACCAAGTCACTTGTACACATTAAAAACAAGGCTCCAGATATAATAAATAATATTATTAAAGAATATTCTATTATTTTAAATTGTTCTGCCATCTTATTTAAGATTTTATCATCATAAAGGATTAATTTAGAATATAATAATCTATCTATTCTATTATATTCTTTTACCCATACTTTCCTTGGGTAAAAAGAAGTTAACAGTAAGATTATACTACTAAGTAATAATATAAATATATGGAAAACATTAGTAGTAGATGTTGTATGAAATAAACCACCTAGTATACCTATACCTGTGTTTAAAAATGAATAATATAAATTATTATATGCAATTAAAGTAGAATAAATTAAAATAATTATTGTTGTCCTAGAATATATAATAGAATCCTCTTTCCTAAGTGTATTTGAATTTGATAATAAAATTATAACAGTATTAATAATTAACATTAGCCAGGAGAGAAATTTGAATTCCCACTATTAATGCATGAAATTAATGTTCTACCAATTGAACTATCCTGGCTTTATGTAATATTTCTCAATAAGAATATTGGGAGGATACCCTGAATTGAACAGGGAACTTACTGTTCCACATACAGTTGTTCTACCGATTGAACTATATCCACCTTAAATGTTTAATATATAAATATCTATGTTGAGGTGATTCGAACACCCATAATTAAATACCAAAAATTTATGACTTACCATTAGTCTACAACATATTACTAGTTTAATAATTAAAAATTAATTTTCAAATTTATTTTATTTTTATATAACTTTATAATTAAGCAATCTATATTGTTTATATATTATAACTTTTAATTAAACTAATTAGATATTAGGTTATAAATATGAATTAATATACACATAAATATATAAACATTTATAATGATACCTATAATACACCTGTTATATGTATTTATCCTTATATATGTTTACACACATAAATTATAAATATTTATAAGGATAAATAAATACATACACACTATATGTATTTATACATAACCTACTTTCATTTATTTAGCTAGAATAGTATCTAACTCATCATTTTCATATTTATATAATAAAGTATAAAATACATAAATAACCTTATAAAAACACATAAATAGCCTTATATAAATAAATAATATAATATATATAATAAATATTACCTACAAAAATAAATAGTCTAACTAAATATATAATATATACTTAAATATATATTTAGTATTATTAAAGACTCTTCTAAATATGGGTAGTAAGACTTGAACTTACATGAATTAACTTCACCCCGTCCTAAGCGGGACCTGTCTACCAATTCCAGCATACCCATTAACTTATATTATATAAAAATGTATAAAATATATATACCACATAATTTATTTATTTGTTTTAATAATAAATAACTACATGTAAAAAAAAGGATTTTTAATATATTATCTAAAATAAAGTAGTATCCTACCTAAAATAAAGTAGTATCCTATCTAAATTAAAGTAGTATCATATATTAATCATAAGATTTAATTAAATTAGAGTATTTAAACTTTAGCTAATATAAACTTGCTCAAGATAAGATTTGAACTTATAACCTAAACATCTTCAGAGTTCCGCTCTACCAATTGAGCTACCTGAGCCTTTTTATTATAAAAATCTTTAAATAAATTACATGTTTATTTTTTTTTATTATTGAACTCATAAAATAAAGCAGAAGATTAACTAAAAAAGAATTATAGTCACAACTTAGCATACATTTAAGTTTATAAATACAAAGCTATTATAATAAATATATTAAAGTTTATATCTTACACTCTATATACAATATGTTAAGTAAATATAAATGACACAAATAAGAGTTTCAAATTAAAACAAAAGTAAAATAAACTTAATATATTTTAAATATTATTAATTAAATATATTAACAATAAATAATTAATATAGATAATTAATAAATATAATTAATATATGTAATTAATATGTATATATTAATACTAATATAACATAAAATATATTTCATATATTTTATATTAAAAATTATGTATTAATATATAAGAAAAAGTATAATTATAAATGGAGATATTAGGACTCGATCCTAAAATAACGATATGCAAAATCGCAGTTTTACCAATTAAACTATATCCCCTTAATTTAAAAATTTATAAAAAGTAATAAAAATATTAATAATAATAAAATTAAAATTAAAATTGGACCCAAGCGGGGGTCGAACCCGCGCATTCAACAGTGAAAATGTTACGTCTTAACCACTTGACCATTGGGTCTTTTTTTTTATAAAGTGATGATTAAAGTAATATATTTACATTAAAAATATTAATAATTGTATATTGTCTCATAGTCTTATTAATAATAATTTTATTTTTTTTTTTCTTATTATTTTATTATATAACCTATAAAGTAAAATATAATACTAAAATCTTTTATCCGAAGAACGACTTGAACGTTCACGATATATTATCAACAAAGCTTAAGTTTGTCCTGTCTACCAATTCCAGCACTCGGATTTTATTTTAAAGTTTAATTTGAAAAAAAAAGCTATTTTTTTTTATTTTTACTCTTTTACTTTATAGGTTATATAATAAAATAATATTTTATTAATATATTATAATTATAAAGTAAAGTATAAATTTATTATAATTTATAAAGTAATTTTTAATTAAAAACATACCTATCAAATATTTGCAGTAGAATTTTTTAATATTATTCTTTATTTATTACTAACTACTAAAATATAAGGCCAAAATGACTCGAACATTCATCTAAGCTATCATGAGTAACTTGCTTTACCTATTAAGCTATAGCCTTAAAGTATGCGGACAAAGGATTTGCACCTCTATATGCTGGACATGAGCCAGCTATGTTACTATTACATTAATCCGCAGTTATAATTATATAAATATATAGCCCAGTACGAGATTTGCACTCATATCTACCGATTACAAAACGGGTGCATTACTATTATGCAAACCAGGCTTAAAAAAAATTTTTTCATGATAAGTGTATTATTTAGTGAATAATAAAATTAGTACTTTGTACCTAAAAACATTAAAGCCATTTCAGCCAAAGCCTATTTATAATAAATATAATTTATTTTTCATAGAAAAATATATTTCTAATAAAAAAATCTATTATTTCGTAATGTTATATTACGTATCTTTAAGAGTATCTTAAGCTAAGCTTCGTGCCTAGATGCATTCAGCACTTATCTTAAATAACATAGCTTTCCTGCCATGCCTATACTATTAATATATACTTGAGTAACAGTATAACCAAAAAATAAAAAATTCTAATATGTTATCTTTAAACCTACAAAGTTTAGTTTTAAATTAAACTATTCTAAGTCAAAGTTAGAATTAATAGATAACCATTATTATAGAATACCTTTAGCCATACTGGTCTTAGTATTACCTAATAAAAACAATTCGATATAAGAATTTAACCTTTATGCTTTTTTTTAAGGAATTAAATAGACTATCTTTATGTTCTGTTTAAAAATAATCCAATTTAAAATAGATTAACCTCCCTTTTTTTAAAAATAAGATTTAATCTCCTAAAGATCTAGATATCTTAATCTCATCATTATTATCTATTCGTTAATAAAGCATATAAACAACAGGTAAACCATAGGTTACCATACCCAACTCCTTTCGTACGAAGGGGCTATCCTTATTTTACTCTAATTTCCTCTAGAAGATAGAAACCATACTGTCTCACGACGTATTTAACCCAGCTCGTGTAGCTCTTTAATCGACGAACAGTCGTACCCTTCATGATTCCTGCATTCATGTGGATGAGCTAAGCCGACATCGAGGTGCCAAACTGCGCACTCAATTTGTACTCTCTGGCGCAATTAGCCTGTTATCCCCAGCGTAGCTTTTTCAATAATACAAGACCTTTCCTTACTGCGTCTTGCGATCTTTATGCCCTGCTTACGCAACTGATAGACCTGTATGTCCTACAGTAAAGCAAGATTAAGCCATTAAACTTTGAAAGTATATATCAAAATCATTTTTTTTTATTAATTAAAAATATTTAATAAAAAAAATAACTAAAAGTATTTTAAAAACTTATTTTAATTATAATAATAATAAGTTCTTAAAAAAAAAATACCCTACATACACCTATTTTCCATATAAGTAAAATCTTACTTATTTAAATTGAAGTAATTATAGACAATTGTTAGGTTATAACAACTAAATATAAAAAATAACAAACTAAAAACCAAAAAAAAAAAAGAAAGGTATATTAATGTAAAATACAATTTTAAATATTAAAGCTATCATACATTAGCTGCATATTGCAGAATTACGAAATGAAACTTGGATACTCCCAGGTACTCTTTATGGGATCTGTGCCCCGCATAAACCGTCCGCTAGCCATTGTTTCCTGAGAAATCTTTCTATCCTATATTTCTTATTTTTTAAGTAAGAAATAAGATTATAAATCCATTAGATAGTTTTTAAGAAAATCTCCTTATATGGATAACCAATAAGACGTCAGTAAGCAAGAAGACTTTGCAAACCTATTCTATTGATATAACAACCAGAGTAAAGGTGTTTCAATTTTGTTTTAACAACTACCTTATTCACTAATACCTGTTAAATTATATCCTATAACTAGTAACAGTAAAGCTGCATGGGGTCTTCTCGTCTATCTAGAGATAGGCAGTATCTTCACTGCCATTCCAGTTTCACTGAGCCAATCATTGAGACAGCTGTTGCATCGTGAGATCATTCATGCGCGACATCATTTAAATGCCAAGGTATTTCGCTACCTTAGGACCCTCATAGGTAAGGCCGCCATTAAATGGGGGTTCCTTCAAAACCTAGTCTATTTTAGTCAACTAAGTAAATCCGTTAACCAGCCACCATCGGGCAGATAGCGCACTCTATACATTGATTTACATCTTACGCAAAGTGCTGTGTTTTAATTAAACAGTCGTGCAACACCTTTCTATGTCTCCTCTTCCTAGCCTATACTAAATAGTAGGAATGGCACACCTTATCCCTCAGTTACGGTGTCAATTTGCCGAGTTCCTTAATGATTGTTAGCTCAAACGCCTTCGTATTCTCTACTAGCTTACTTGGGTTAGTATTTAGGTACGGTTAATTTCAAGATTGTATTAGTAAATAGTTTTACTTATTTATTAATATATCTCCAATACTGCTTTTCCAGCACATATTTACTCAATTTTTTTTTTAAGAACATTTTACCATATATGTTATTTTTATTGTAAACTTAAAAGTTATATATTTAATCCATATGTCTTCATATAATCTCTTTTAATACAAATAAAATAGACAAACATAAATACTTTGCATATTATGTTCACCTAGGTTTTAATAGCACGTTATAAACACTCTACTACTGTGAACCAAATTAAGAATGGTACTAGATTCTTAATGTAAGTGATAGTACTAAATAATTTATATTAAAAGAAATTATATATTTATACTCTCGTATAAAACTATTATATATATAACATTCACTATAAAAATAACACTTATTGTAAAAGAAAAAAAACATCCAATTTATGTTGTTACAGATATTATCTCATCATTTTATCCTTTAGGTTTAATTTAGAGACCGCCTGAATAATACCATAAGCTTAAGGCGAGAGGTATTCCTCTTTTTCGTTACTTGTGTCAGCATTATCACTTGGGATATCTCTCATTTATTATGATAATTAACATTAAAAAAGTTAATTTTAGGATTTACCCAATGTTCCGCTACCCCATAAATCATACTTAACATTTAAATATTTTTTAAATCATTATAATAATTTTATTATAATATAATATTTTATTTTTTTCCTATAATGTAATTATATAATGTTATATTATTAGTACATTATATAATTTAATTATTTTTTATGGACAAGGTGTCGGTGTATTATTTAGATCCGTTATATTTTCGGCGCTTCTAACTGATTAATAAATAATTATTTATTATTTATTAAATTATTGAACCAGTGCTCTGTTACGAGGTCTTTAAAAAATGGCAGCTTCTAAGCCTATTTCCTGGTTGTATAGTTTAGATACTTCCTTAATTTCACTTAACAAAAACTTTGGAACCTTAAACACTTGTTCTGGGCTGTTTCCCTTTAGACATACAACCTTAGCGTTAGATGTCTGATAGCTCAACATTCATCATTGCCCTTCCGAGAGCAAATACTCGCGAATAGAGTCTTCACGACCCCCCCATATCTACAATTGTGTATTAAAACTATATATATTTTAATATACAATTATACGAGATTACAGTTCTGTACCTGCTATGATGTTATTTAAAACTACATACTTACATATGTTTCGCGGAAAACCAGCTATAGTAGTCAGTATTGTCTTTCACTAACTTACCACAGTTCTTTGGATATCTTTGCAACGATAACCCATTCGGCCTTTTATAAGCCTGACCATAGTAAGATCACTACTCTTCGGGTCTCTATTTAGATACTTATTCATTACTTAATAACTGGATTATCTGGGCAACTCTAATTAACTTAATAAAAAAAATAAATAATAATTTTTTATGTTTATCAGTAATTGCTTGCATCTAATTAGAACTTGCTGACCCATTATACAAAAGGTACGCTCTTATATGTTTATTAAACTTAACTTGAGCTGCTTATAAGACTACTAATAATATTTTTTCCTTCACAGTACTATCACTATCGCTTGTATGTTATATTTAGACTTAGAGGAAGGTTCCCCTTTATTCAAACAGATTAATCCATTTTACTTTAAAGTCTTAAATCTATTTTCATTCACACTACTTATAGAATCTCGTTTGATTTCCTTTCCTGAAGCTAATAAGATACTTCAATTCACTTCGTTTAAAACAGAATTTCTTCCAAGAGCACAAGTTATATTATTATTTTTTAATATAATAAATTACCCTTATTATTTTTAAATCACTCTCTAACATACAGCTAAATACTATTAATAGTCTCTTTTTATACTTGCCATTAATTTTACACTAATAATATTAGTGTAAAAAATAATGAAATAATACATTACATATCAAATACATCACTATGTACATTTATATCCTATAAATGTATATTTTTATATATCTTTTATATTGTATATATCGGATTATTATGATTCGAACATAACTACTCCTCATCCCAAATGAGGCGCCTAACCAACCTGGCTCTAACCCGTTTAAATTATAAAACATATTACAGAGAATATCCGATTCGAACGGATGTGGTTTTTAAACCAAATAAGTTTCAAGCTTATCACTTTAAGCCACTCAGTCAATTCTCTTTTATTTTTAGATAAAAATAATTTATCTCCTAAACATAGTTTATATTTTATAATAGTTTATACTTTAACTTATAATGAAACATTAATTTATAATTAATAAAATATATATATTAATGAATATAGTTATGTATTCTAAAACATATAAATATTGTATAATAATATATTTTTAATAAATAAAATTTTAATTATAAATAATACATATATACCATCTTACCAATAATAAATATATTTAAATAAGTGTGTACAAGACTCGAACTTGTAATAAAATGTCCGTAGCATCACGTTATACCATTTAACCAACACACCTTCATACCATTAAATTAATGTAACTTCATACATTTAATTAACAATTTAATTAACAATTTAATTAATAATTTTATTAATAATTTTATTAATAATTTTATTACATATAATTAAATTAACGCTATTTTATTGATTCCTCAACGAATTGAACGTCGATCACATCCTTATCAAGAATGCGCTTTACCTATTAAGCTAAGGAACCATAGTTCTATATATAGAATTATTCTATAAATATACCATTTTATAAATATACCCTTTTTATAAATATACCCTTTTTATAAATATACCCTTTTTATAAATATACCATTTTATAAAGATATTGTTTTATGTATTATTATGTTAATATAACTTTATTATATATTTCTTTATTTAATTAAATAGATGTATTATATATACCTAATGTTATATTATATAAAAACCCAGTACTTTACACACTAGAACACAATACATAGACAAATTTAATTTTATATAAATTGTATTTTTTATATATTTTGTATTTTATATATTTAAAGTTTTAAATAGAATTGTAAATTTAATTTATATTTAATATATATAATATATATATAAAATATCAAGAGCATCCAGACTTGAACTGGAAATTTGAAGTTTGAAGCTTCCTATTTTACCAATTAAACTATACTCTTTTTTTTTATTAAGTAAATTAATAATAAGATTTTTAATATAAAAATCTTATATATGGTACTTAATATTTATATAAATATAATCAATAAAAATAAAATAATTTTTTATATTATATGAATGCGGAAAAGAGCGGATTCGAACCGCCAGGTGTTAAACACAATATTTAGCAAATATCTAGCCTTACCCAATAGCAACTTTCCCTTTATATACAAACATATGTACAATGTATAGGCATCATAATAATTTAAGAAATTATTAGTGCTAATATATCAAATAAGTATTATTGGTTTATATATACATTTAAAACAAAAACGAGTTAAGACGGGATCGAACCGACATCTACTTCCGTGACAAGAAAGTCCTCTACCAATTAAGTTATTAACCCTTTATTAATTTAATTATAAAAAAGGAAAAAAAAATAAACGTTAATAAAAAGTTTTTTTTTATAAAAATTATTATTTTTTTTTAATATACTTATATACAATATAAGTATAATCTTTTAAATATAAGTATAATCTTTTAAATATGAGTATAACATTTTCAATTAAATCCAAAAACTATATGGGTATTAATTTAGTAAGATCTTTAATTATCAAGTACCTACCTAGGTATAAGAACCTGTTTAATGCTTTTTAAGCATTAAACGGTCTATTTCAATATTATCTATCTCCTCAGTATGGTACTATAATCATAGAAAAACTAATAAAAAGAGTTTTACCATAGATTTTAAGTAATTACTGATTTAGTATTTTGACTATATACAAAGGTATTTTTATAAAAAATACAATCTTTATTAATAATATTTATATTTAAAATATTTTTATTTATATAAATTACGGCTAATCGAACTCGAATCGATACATATCGTTTGGAAGACGAATGGTCTACCATTAACCTATAGCCGTATTATTTAAAAATAAGATCTAAGGGATTCGAACCCTTATAATGATGATTAAAAGTCATACGCTTTACCATTAAGCAAAGATCTCTTTAAAATTAAATAAATTAATACAGAAGTATTTAAGAAATAAGTGGTTCGAACACTTAACCTTCCGTGTGTAAAACGGACGCTCTACCAATTGAGCTAATCTCTTCCTTTGTTTCTTCCTTTACAATTGAGATAATCTCTTCCTTTATTTTTTCCTTTAATTATTTATTTAATTTTTACTATTAAAGGTTATTATCTCATACTACTCTTTTTTTTCTTTAATAGTATTTTTATTATTATTATGTATTTTCTTGCGGTTTTATTGTTATAACGATAGAACCGACCATAGCTAATAACAATATTATAGATGTAATAATTAATCAAATTGAATAATTACTATATAATATATTTCCAATACTTGTTATATGAGAAATATCTGCTAAATACCCATCTCAGAATACAGATGTTACAGACGCTAATATTTTATTTTTATCTATTGAATATCATAAAGAATCATTAGTAATCATCATATAAGGTAGAACATTGTTTATAAAAAAATCAACTAAACTACCTAATAATATAGCTAAAGGTATACTATTTACATTATCTGTCAATAATTCAGATATTCTAACATTAATTAACATTAATATAAATAAGAATAAGATTGACACGGCCCCTATATATACTAGTAAATAAGCTAATCCTATAAAAGTTAAACCTATTAGGATTAAATAACAAGATATACTTAAAAATAATCCTATTAAAAATAATACTGAAATAATAGGATTTTTACTAATAACAACTAATATACCAAATAATATAGCAATAACATATATAACAAATAAAAATAATTCTTTATAGCCTCCAAACATAAAATCTTTTACAACATATAACATTATTAATTTTTATATTTATAATACACCAGATTATAATTAATTTGGTATATTATAATTATGAATTTTTACAATATACCAGACTAGTTAATTTAATATTTTATTTATATGTAATATTATTAATAAGAACTTGAAAATTATAACTTATAGCCCTTAAAATGAATCGAACATTTATCAGAATATTAACAGTATCCTGCTCTACCATTGAGCTATAAAGGCTTAATTTTTATATTAATTAATAAAAAAAAGTATATAAGTATAAAAATTTAGAAGAAAAAAAATTATAATAATAAATACTTAGGAAGAAAAGGAATTGAACCTTTGACAGCCTACAGCTATTGAGTTTACAGCTCAACCCGTCATACCAACAAACGGGACCTTCCTTTTTTATATATTTTAATATAATATTAATAATTGAATACTAATTATAACAGATAAACTTAATAAACAAATACTAACCTATCCTTTTTTTTTGATATATAAAGCTATATATATCTATAAAGTAATTAATATCCATAGAGTAATTAATATATATAGAGTATGTTGTAATAACAATATTATTATAAAAAAGTTTGATTTTTAAAATTATATAAAATATAAATCTCATTAAAATATATAATTTATATGATATATAATTTTATGACATTGGAGCCTATTATGGATTTGAACCATATACTATTTATATGTATAAATATAAGCCCCTTACATAGACTTTTGTGTATTGTTAAATATTAATGAATCCCGTGCAATTTCCACTACACGAACCGTATTTCGACTTAACACCAATCAGAGTCACGCATACGAAGATTTTTTGTCAAAAAGTTCTAAATCTAATTTTTTAGAATAGTAATCAACAAGAACCAAACTTATTGCACATACTCCTTTCAGCGCCTGACGAGTAGTTAGTACCTATCTGAGATTAAATTCACCGTGATCTGATTACTCACGATTACTAGTAATTCCTTTTTCACGTAGCCGAATTTCAGACTACAATCCATACTATCTCCTATTTTATGGGATTAGCTCCAATTCACATTATTGCATCCCTTTGTAAAGGTTTATGTGGCACGTCTATAGCCCACAATATTAAGGCCATGATGACTTGTCTTAGTCCCTGTTATCACATCCAATTATAGCGGTGAGCTACTTTATTCATTTAAATAAAATAAGGGTTTACGTTAATTTAATGGACTTAACCAAATCTCACGACATTAACTGAAGACAGCCATGCAACGCATGTGATCTAAACAATAATATATTTAGAACATTCAAATTGTGGTAAGGTTTTTCGTGGACCATCGAATTGAACAACATACTTCACTACTGGTTTCAGAAACGGTCTAATGATTTCAGTTCCTGCGTTGCCACATTACTCTTGAGGTGGAGTGCTTACACTTTCATTTATAGTTCAGCTAAAAAGCTAATCTATGACACTCATCATTGTCTGCCCAGGCTACGGGGGTATCTAATCCTCTTCACTCACTGAGCCTTCGTCCCTCAACGTCAGTTATTAATAACCCATAAGTACCAAATATATTTATGTAAGTTATCAAGTTTATGTACATAAAGGTTTGCCTTCGCCATTACCCGTCCTAAAGGTATCAAAGGATTTCATCTCTCCACCAGTAATTCTGACATCCTCTCACATAACAAACTCTAGTATAAAAGGTACCATTTTGTGGCCATATTATACAGTCTAGGTACCCTATATACCTAATAAAGATGAATAACACTCGTCTCCCTTGTCTTACCGCGACTGCTGGCACAAGATTTGGTCGAGACCTTTAGATATAAAGTTGTCATTATCAGCTTTATCTAGAACTTTACAAGACATAGTCAAGTAAGTTAACTTATTAAAAATTAACTCTCATTCCTCCAAGTTGCTGGTTCAGCCGTTAGGCCATTGACCAATATTCCTCACTGCTGTACTAAACGTCCTGGGGTTTTTTCAGACCCAGTGTGATCGATCGACCTCTCAGCCTCGACTACGAACATTAGCTAATTAAGCTATTACCTTAATTACGACTTATCCGAAGGTTATTTATATTCAACTAAGAGCGAAATATATATTTCTTTTTTATCTTATAAGGGATCTTTATCCCTTACTCTTAGGTAGCTAAAATACCATTTTACTCACCTGTACACCACTTCAACATAGTAAAATCTTAATATATTTTATAATATTGACGTTAGATTAGCATGTGTCAAGCATTTGGATAGCGTTCAATCAGAGCCATCATCAAACTCAACTGTAAAAAAAATTAAAAACTATATTATTTAATTATATTGTATAAAAAATTTTTATTTATTCTTTATACTAATAATAGATCATATCATTACCTAATCTCTCTTTTAATTATAAAATACTATTTTATATTAATAAAATTCTTATCTAAGACTCGAACTTAGATTCAGATATTAGAAGTATCTTGTTCTACCATTGAACTAATAAGAGTTTTAATAGTTTAATTATATAATAATATAATTATTAAAATTATATAATAATATAATATAATTATTAAAATAAAAAAAACCTTATTAATACTGAAAACATCTCTATATGTTTTTATATATAATAGTTAATTATACTAACTATAATAGCTCCAACTTTCTGTATTAAAGATAATGGGCTATTCATAGCTAAGGTGGCTATATTAGAGGTAATAACATTAATAGTACCAGCTAAACTAAAAATACTTATTATATAATTAATATAAACATCTTTTAAAATAACACTTAAATAGAATAAAGATAATTATTTCTGACTTAAAAAAAATTTTTTTTTCTTTAGGTTCATAAATCTCTCAAATCTTTCTTTCCATAAAGTTATTAATTAAACTTATTAAATCAGTATCAGCTTAATAAATTTATTGTTCAAATCTTTATTTAATTTAGAAATAATCTCAAAAAACTTTATACCGTCAGAATTCATTTTTACATTACTATCATCTAAAATTTTTAATTCTGCTTTATTAAAAGTAATACTATCTTTAATTAAGTTTTCTTTAATACCTTCTAACAAATCATTATTTAATAATTTAAAAAACCCATCAACAAAATTTAAGTTTAAGTATATAGGTAATTCCTTTTTAACTAAAACAGAATGATAATAATGTATAGAATCCAAACCAAAATCTAAATTATATTTACTTAATTTAATACCACCATCCTTATTCATTTTATGTAACTTATCAACCAAATGTCTCATAACGTAATCTTTTATATCTGTACCAATTATTCCATTTTCATTAATTTTATAAGAAGCAATGTAATTAGAGAATTTATTAACAAAAGACTCTTTAATAATTTCAAATACATCTTTTCTAGTTAAATTATTTTTTGTAAGATCCAAATTCATAAAACTTTTTTCATTTGAATTACTTTTTACTAATTTCATGTAATTAATTTATTTTAACATACAATACTAGTTATAATTATTATTCATAACACAAATACGGATAAATAATTAAATACACCTATTTAAATGATAAAAGATGTAAGTTAATCTTTATAGTACACTAGATAAATACTACATGATTTTGTCCATAAACGAAATAAACCTCTATCTACACACTATACATCTTAAATAAATGTAAACATATGTAAAAACTATAACTATATTATAGATCAAAAAAAAAGCACGAAATCTTCTTCTTATTATAATAAATATACAATATTTATATTATAATTATGATAAATAAAAATTATCACTTCCAATATTAAGATAATATTAATTAACTTAGATACATATAAGCCGGATCCTGTTATGTAATATTTCACTAAAAAATTTTTTTATTTTTAGGCCTTAAATTTCATAATAATAAAATACTAATAAGTTTTTATTTTTCAATTTATCTGTATATTACCTAAGCTCATACCTTATTCTTTTTAATAAAAATTAAAAAGAACTATTACTAATCGCTGGACTTTCCTAATAATATATTACAATATAATATAAAAGAAGTATATAAATAACTATATAAATAACTATACTACTCATTATATTAACATATATATTACAATATGTATCATAAGTAAAAAAAAAGTATTTCTATCGTTATTAAAGAATTATTATTATAAATATAGAATAAAAATAATTTTTTTTATGACTTAAATCTAAAATGAATTAAATCTAAAAAAGTTTATTTTTATATTTAATATTAATGAAGCTTAGCTTAAACCTAAACCTTAAAAATATAAATAGTAATAAGAATACTTGATTTAAGTTAACTTTAAAATAAAGATATATTACAAGGCATTATATCTAAATTATATAAAAGACAAGGTATAAATGTTATAAACGCTACAACTATTGGTAATAAAACAGTTCAACAATATGACATTAATTGGTCATAACGTATTCTAGGGAAAGAAGCTCTAGCTCATATAAAAATAAATATCATAACACAAGTTTTAAACCCTATAACTAATGCAGAAACTATATTCTCTAATATTGGACTATAATCACTTAAATTAATTAAATTAAAATTATTTTCATTATCTGTTAAATTTAGATAACTATCATATTCAATAAATTGTACTATATAAATAAAAGGATATAAATAAAAATTAAAATCCAATAAATAACCACCTAAAAATAGAATACTATTCAATATACAAATAAGTACTATACTAGCATATTCAGCTAAAAAGAAAAATACAAATATAACTGCTGAATGTTCTGTCATAAAACCACTAACTAATTCAGATTCAGCCTCTGCTAAGTCAAATGGAGCTCTATTAGTTTCTGCTATAGATCCTATAAAAAATATAATAAATATAGGAAATAAAGGTACTATATATCAGATACCTCTTTGAGCTTCTATAATAGCAGTTATATCTAAACTACCAGCTAATAAAACAACTAATAATATAGCCGAACTTAATATTAATTCATAACTAATTAATTGAGCTGTACTCCTTAATGATCCTAAAAAAGCATATTTAGAATTAGCTGATCAACCAGCTAAAAGTATACCATACGTAGCTAATGAAGACACGGCCAAAATATATAATATACCAAGATTATAATCCAACAACATTAAACCTAAACCAAAAGGTATAACAGCATACCCTAAAAGTGAAAAAATTAAAGTTATTATAGGACCAAGAAAGAATAAAGCCATATTAGCTTGTGTCGGAGAAACATACTCCTTTAATAATAATTTTAAAGCATCTGCAAATGCTTGAAGTAGACCATATCAACCTACTGAATTGGGCCCTAATCTTCTTTGCATACTAGCCATTGTTTTTCTCTCAGCTATGGTTATAAATGCTACAGTTAATAGTACAGGCACAGTTATAGATAATACTTCAAGAACAGACATAAATGTAGGTAAATAAAACATTATTCGCTATATATAAAAATAATAATAAAATTACATATTAATCATATATTTAATTATAGTACATTTAATTAAATTATCTTAATTATAACTAGATATACAATATAAAATAAAACTAATTATATAATAATTAACTAAATAAAGATTTATATATACCTATATGTGAAAAAAAGAAAAAGAATTTTTTTTTTATTTTTTATATATACAGACAATAAATTTTATGTATAAATATATACAATTAATTAATATTAACTAGTTAATACATTATATTAGTTAACGATGTTATATATATTATAATTATATTATATAATTTTTTTTTATTTGTTATAATTATATTCTATGATTTTCATCTATAATTTTTTTTTTCAAAAAAAAGGACAATGATCTTGCATATATAACATTCTGACCCAAATAATGAAATTCTTTCTTAGAATAAACGGATAAGAAGAACTATATAATCATCCTTGAAAAAATAATATTTTTATCCTAAATGTCATTATAAAACAATGAAAAAGTATTATAATACTTACATCCGAATATCTTATTAATTCTTTGAAGTGAAATCTCAAGATTCTCAGCAGTTCTACCCTCAGGGATAGATACAAACAATTTTGTAAATTAATAGGTTTTTTTATCAAAATAATTAAGAATAAATCCTAAATCTATAAGAGAATTTTCGATTAAAGTTATAGAATACATTATAACTGTAAAATATAAAAAGTATATAACAGTAGATATTTGACCAAATTCAATAAATGGAGATTCAACGTGTTTAGCACCTAATTGCATTAATATTAAGAAATTAGCTACAAATACATAGAATGCTATTTTACTTAAAGGTCTAAATTGCATACCTCTTGATCTACTTACATCCGTAATAGGTAAAAGTAATAATATTAAAATTGCAGAAAACATAGCAATAACTCCTAATAGCTTATTAGGAATAGATCTTAAAATAGCATAAAAAGGAAGAAGATACCATTCCGGAACTATAGCTGCAGGAGTTTGCATAGGATTTGCCATTACATAATTTTCACTATCCCCCAATACATTAGGCATAAAGAATACAAATAATGCTAATATAAATATAAATACAAATATTGTGATTAAATCTTTAAAAATATAATAAGGTGCAAATGTTATTCTTTCATAATTTCCTGAAACACCCATAGGATTACTTGATCCTGCTACATCGTGTAAAACTATTAAGTGCATCAACGCTAAGGCAGCTAAAACAAAAGGTAATACAAAGTGTAATGAAAAAAATCTATTTAATGTAGCATTGTTAACTGAACATATATGTTGGTAATTTCGTTTGAAACAAACTATCATTACACTCAATAAATCTCTTTATTGATCGGACTATATCTTGATCTCTTTTTAGTATTTTGACGGTATTTTTAATTTTTCTGAGTATCTCGGTATTGTACGTAATTGTTTTATTCATAATAAATATTGTAATTTCTTATTACCCAATAATTTTACAGGAGCCTTTTGTAAAAAACTTATAACATTTTCTATAGATCTTACCCCTGTAACTTTTAATTTAGAACAATTCGTTTTGTCTATTTGAATAGCATTAGTAAAAGATAAATACTCACGAATAGCGGATATTAATATCTCTCCATCTTTTTGAGCAATATCGAAACTAGCTACAAAGTAATCTTTATCTTTGTATAATTTGTAAGTGCTGAAATAACCTTCAGCCTCTATAAATCCCACTAATCAAGCAGAAAAATAAGAAGCACTTGTAATAGATTCTATGGAATTTATAGTTTTACTATCTCTAATATATTCAGGTAAATCTTTTGAATATATAATATCAGATAGTAATGCGTCTTTAAATCTTAAGTAATAAAGCTGTTTATTAGAAAACATAGGATATTTATCAAATATCGGTAAAATAAATTGTTTTAAATGTTTTTTATCTCTAATTATTAAAGATACCATTTCAATTTCCTTTCTTTTTCTGAAGCCCACTACACCTACACCTAAAATATTCTTAATTTTATATATCAATTTTACGTCTTTAATAGACAATTCAATACCAAATTCATATAAAAGATATTTACCTTTTTTTGTAACAGAAAAATAACCGTCGCCTTCAAATAGACCTACTAAATAAGCGTATGTGAGATCTTCTGCATGTAGTCTCTGAGAGGCTTCTGAAGTATGTATACTTCTCACCCCTGCTGATTGTCTTCATGTCAATGCAATTTTTACGTAAATAATTGTTGTTAAAATCAATAATAAATCGTATGCAAATCCTAAATTGGAAGATTTTCCAGCATTAAGCAGAATTTTTAACATTACGTCACCGCAATGTGGTTCAACAGTATTCAAACCTCCTCAAATGACGGTTAATTTATAACAAAGCTTTTAATCTCCGTTCTCATCAGATTTAACTAGTGATGTTTAGACTATGTCTTCAACCAAAAATCTTATTTGGTTGTGGGGTTCTCGTGTCGAGCTTATTGTTGGTATAACTCACTCATTAGTCGTTGAACGTTCTTTATCCATTCATTATATTATATTATAATATAATAAAATACCGAATAAAGCTCCGCTGCAAATAGTCTAATAAATCGGAGGATGTTTATTAGATGTCCTTGCAATTCTCCCCATTTGCCACTGAAACATTACTGTTTCAAGGAGCCCATAATCACAAAAAAATTCTTTTGAAGGGAGGCAATAAAACGTATAAAACCATTAAACTATAATACTGCCTCAGGAAAGTTAAGACTATTATAACGCTTACTTGCACATAATAAATTTAACCATTTAATATATTGAATACCTTTCAATCCAACTAAAGGATGTAGACCTGAGAATGAAAAAAAATTTATAACCTTTTGTATATCAGATTTAGAACTAACACCAAATTGATTATAAAGCCCTTTTTCTGTTTCTATTTTTCTATTTGTATTAAATACTAATTTAAAAGCTTCAAATAAATTAACATGTACTCTTTGTTTTAACTGAAAACAACCATCATTATTTTTTTTCACGAAAAATGAACCTTCGGACATTGCAAATCCTACGATTCAGTTTTTAAAGAAAAGTAATTTTTTATAATCTGATGGTGTTTTTGGTAATTCAAAAGAAGTAGGTACAATTTCTATACAAGAAATTGTGTCAAAGGTTCTTATATCATTTTTTAATATATACATAGCTAAATTAAACTGATTTGTTCTAGTTTCAGTTAAAAAGAATATATTATTATATAAAAACAATGGAAACACAATCTCTTGCAAATCTGTTCTATTTATAACTAATTTACAAGTAGGACTTCTATTATCCCGGTAAATATTTAATTTTCCTACTTTTAGTACTGAATTTATATACTCCAAGGTAGAAAGATCTTCTAAATGTAATGATATAACAAGTTTCATAGTTATAAATCCTTTAGTTGTTTTAGTTATTTGGATATATCCATCTCCATCTACTAGTCCGGCAAAAAAAGCCAAAAAAGATGAAGGAATATTAATGTATTCTTGGTTTTCTAGGCTATAATTATTTTTTACCTTCTTTAAAGCATTTTTATGTACAGTACCTATTATAGGTAAACTACTTAAATATATTGCTTCTGAATAAATTTCTGTGATTTCTTTTAACTCAACAATATCTTGTCCAACCCATGGTATAGCACTCATAAGGTTAGTAATAACTGTAGCCAAATCTTTAATTTGCTTATTATTGCATAATGCACTTATAGTGTTTAAAACAAGCAAACCATGTACAATATACCGGATGGGACATTTATAATTTAAAACATTTATAATATAAAACATTTATAATATAATAGATTTATAATATAACACAGTATAAAGCCTTGTGCCCATTAATGTAATGGTAAAGATTCCGACTGTACATTAAGCAGCATTTCAGCCACCCACCGATGAACCAGTCTGTAGCGATATTTTACTCTACCGACGGTCTTGATACTAAACAAATATTTTTGACCGTTTTCATCAGTATTGCTATAAAATTTTAAACAACATAAATTTTTAGTAAAAATTGCTTTATGTATAATCTTATAACTATGTATAATTTAGGTTTATATAATTTAGATTAATATATTTTAGGTAAATATAATTTAGGTAAATATAATTTAGGTTAATTTATATTTCATTTCTGGTATGATATATGGAGAAACTATTTTACAAAGATCATTAATAGATTCTTTTCAAATATAAATAATATATTGATCTTTAGTTCCTGCAGATTGTACTGAAGCTTTTAAGTTAAAATTTTTGTACAAAACATGTATAAGATAAATACATTCATCATATGTAAAACTATTAGTACTAAATTTAAACCCTTTTCCTACTTTGGCTCCATCATCCATTATTCAAATAGCTAAAGCTAAAGGTGTTAAGTATTGATCTATAGATTTTGGTATACATTTTCTACCATTTACATATCATTCATCATGTATTCAATTAAAACTAGTATAGGTTCACGTGGAAAATCTTATTATTTTTCTCACTTTACCTTTTACACCCAATCTTGTTGAAATAGCAGGGGTTTTGTCATTACAATAGCCTGCTCCAGATAAAAACTTGTGTAAATAAAGTAGATATCCTACATGAGAATCCTCTTGAAAAAAAGAGATTCTAGTCCCAACACTTAACTTTCTTTTCTCAGCATGAGCGTCTCCCAAAAGAGATCCATGAATAATGGACAATATATCTTTATTATGGGGACCTATTCTATAAATACCTTTTAATCTAGATAGTTTATTTGGTATTTCATTTATTATTAAGATTAAAACTATATATGATAAACCTAAATTATACATATGAGGCATTTCTTCACCTCATAGACTCATCTGTCCATAGGGTAAAACATACAACTTCGTTTAAGTATAGTATAATAAACTAAACTTATTTTTGGTTTAATAAAAAAAAAAGATTTTTTTATGTTATATAAATAAATTTAATTAGTATTTACTACTGTGTATTAAGTATATTAATCTTTATATATAAGCAGCCACCCACCATTTATCTAACTCCTAATTTATAATTTTTGAGTTATAAACCCTAATCTTTTCTTTTAAATAAATTCTTAAATTTGAAAGAGGGTTTAGTAGGAGGAGATTCAAGAAGATCACTTACAGTCTCAGTTGGCCCTGCAGATCTACGTCTATCTACAAGACTTCCTTTAATTCTTCACGTAGATTGGCTGTAGTTGAACTTGCAACTAAAGGCTCTCTTGAAGAATAAAGTAATCCTGTTCTAAGTGCATTCATAACATCTATTTTTTGTTCAGGGATAAGCTTACTATTCGTCTGTAAAGATTCCATCACAGTGACATAAGTTTCTCATTTAGTCAATTGAAGAGTATCTTGGCTATCAGTTGAAACTGATACACTGTTTTCTACTTCAGCTAACCGCTTTAACTTATCAGCTGTTTTGAATGCATCACTATTCAATATATCCCTGAGTTTAGTTATCTTCTCAGAAGATATCATATTAGCTCTACCAGCCCCACTACCACTAGGTCCACCTTGACCTTCGGATACCATAGAAAAAGTATTACTATTAATGATACTTCTTGAAGCAGGTAACTCTTCGACATCCAGAAATTCTTTTTCCATATCTATATAAATTTATCAAAATCTAAAAACCTTCCCTGATAAATCTTAAAAATATAGTAGTAAGCCCTATACATAAATAATACAGGGAAGGGGATTCAAATAGGGGGTTAGGTAATCCGTATTTAATAAATATAAATTTGATAACTGAACTTAAGCCTATAGAGATACATATAATAATACCTGTTTTTACTGTAAAAATTTTTTACAGCAATAATAAAAAAAGGTTTTAGTAAACACTATAGATGTAAGTGTTTTAATGGATTCTCTAGAAAACACAAATCTAAGTTTAATTATAAATTCATGCATAGAAAATCTACTCTCTAAAGGCAAGCTAGTAAATGCGTGAGGTTTAGGTGGATTATCTAAAGCTAACTCTAAACCAGGACTATCTTTATTCTTAACTATAAGATAAATACTAATACTATAACATAACAAAGATAAAGTATATAAACTTAAACTAGAATAACTTTGAATTCGTATATTCTATTAATTAAATAACTTTTTATCTAACTAAAAGTTTCGACTGTACATTAAGCATCATTTCAGACACCCATTAGTGACCCAGTCTGTCGCGATCATAAAGATAACCGACGGTCTTGCTATATTATAGTTTTGACCGTTTTCACTAACATTGCCAAAGAAATAAGAATATTTCTTCAATATCCCTGTCGGGCTATTCCACTTTACTTTTTATTTTTCTCTTTAGATTGCATAAAAATTTTTACTTATGGGACTATAATTTAAATTCAAACTTAAACAATGTTTAAACATATTTAACAATTCAACGTCTTCTTAATATCTTTTTGGGTGTTTGTAAAGCCCGAGTAATAGTTTTTTGAGAACAACCTAAAGATTTAGATGCCTCTGTTAAACTAGGAAATTCACCATATACTGTGTAATCCATGTTATATACTAATATAGCTTTAGAATTATTTTTCATATTTTTAATACCCTCTGTTGAATAAATAGGTTTTATTCTATTTAAAGCAGATTGTTTCATTGCTTCAATAGTACTAGGGGAGAAGTTTTTACCCTTATTTAAACTACCAATAGCCAATCTACGCTCTTCACTGTAATTAGCTTTCATATTTAGTCTAGTTATATCGCTATGTCTATAACCAAAACTTGAACCCGCTTCCGTCAAGATGTTATAGTTTGGTAATAAAGATTTTAAATAAAAGTCTTCCAAATCTAATAATTTCTTATTATTTTCTTTGTTTACTATTTCAGGAAACAACTCTAAAATTATAAATGCAAAGGAAGATAAACCATACTTTTTTACTGCATTTTTAACTACTTTACTACCATGAAAATTAAATAAGTGATTAGAAAATCTTGCATGAAATCTACCAGTGGAAGCTGATCCTATATAATAGTCTAGAGTAACTTTATTTAAAATTAAATAAATACCACTAAGTGCTTTAGTATCATTCAAAACTCTAGATTTAACAGTATTATCAGATAGATCTTCATATATAAAAACGGGATTAAGGTTTTTTTCGGATATGAATTTCGTTAATTCTTCACTAATTAACATACGAGGTGATGTTACAGAAAAAGATCTACTACCTATTACATTTGATTTATTTACACCTGTAAAGATACCAGGTCTAGTATAATGAAAATTGAATGAGTTGAATTTGTTTACATAGTTGTTAGTGTTATTTTTTACTAGTAATATATTGTTATTATTGTTGTTATTGTTGAATTTAAATCATTTTGGGCTATATAATAAACCCAGAAAAGCTGTAGCCATCATCAAAATAAATATAACTGTACCAATAGTTCATACTAAAGTTCTTGGTGCTCTATATGATCCATAATACATACCTCTTCCTATGTGTAAATAAACTAAAAAGAAGAATGCTGAAGCTGTATTACTATGTAAATAACGGATTAACCACCCATTGTTTACATCACGCATAATATGTTCTACGCTATTAAATGCTTCTGTTACACTAGGATTATAATGCATAGCTAACGTTACACCTGTAATTATTTGTATAATTAAACAAACAACTAATAAAGAACCGAAATTCCATAAATAACTGAGATTCATAGGTTGAGGGGAATCCACTAAATAGGAATTAGCTAATCTTAAAATAGGATGACTTTTCAATAACCTCATTTATTATAAAATGATATATTTTTAAATATAATTTGTTTTAATAAATTTAGTAATTTTTATTAATGAAAATAAAAAAAAATAAAATATAATAATAGTTTCCACTTATCCATTTAAAAACCTGAAAAAAAAATAATTATAATAAAAAAGGGCTTTAGAAATTATATAAAAAAATTCATATCATATTAGGAAGAAAAGGAATTGAACCTTTGACAGCCTACAGCTATTGAGTTTACAGCTCAACCCGTCATACCAACAAACGAACCTTCTTTTTATAATACAGTATATATTGTATTTATTAAAATCTACTTTATTAAAATATACTTTAAAATAAATACTATATATATATCTTATATAAATAAATTTAATATAAAATTACTTATAAAAAAAAATTTTTTTTTATAATTATCTTCTATAAATAGTGTAAATTAATATATTTTTAAATTTAATGTAATTCTAAAGCATCTTTAATATAAGAAGAAGATAATACTACAAACACTTGTGATTGTATAAATGCAATTCCTAGTTCTAACCCTGAGAATGCTATTATAAAAGCTAATGGTAATAATCCTAAAATAAAAAAGATTAATCCTGAATTCATAATATTATATGTAAACCCACTTAAAATATTTAATAACATATGCCCTGATAATATGTTAGCTGCCAGTCTAAGTCCTAAAGATACATTTCTAGCTAAATATGATATAAATTCTATTAAAACTAAAAGAGGTAATAACCCTAAAGGACAACCAGATGGAACAAATAAAGAAAAGAATTTTAACCCATGTACCTGGAAACCTAAAATAGTTGCCCCTAATACTATTGTAAAACTAAGTGAAAATGTTAAAATAAAATGAGATGTAGAAGCAAAACTATAAGGACAACACAGTATGCCTGATAGGCTTACCATGATGGACTATATCTTAATCCCTTACTTGTTATTGTAAAACAGTTAAGAGATCTTTCACGTGTAGTCTCTGAGGATCCTACTAATAACAATTTGTTACTTTGGTTTCCTGCTGATTGTTCATTGTTTTATCCTTTAAGATTTTAACCAATATGTAATCGGTACCTAAAGGCATTAGAAGTTTCCAGCATATAGTGAAATTTATTGTATTTTATTATTATTTATCTATGATATTACAATTATCTAAATATTTATTTATTCTTCTTTTATTGTTATTCTCTTTCTGTTCATATTACTTTGAATGAACTTTATTATTTCTAATCCTTCATCCGTTAAATGAGCTTTAGATTTTATTAGTTCGGCTATTTGTACAAAATCTAGGTAATCATATTTTTTAGTTCCTAATAATGGATACTCGTTTAAGAAAGGTATTATCTTATCATTTATATCTGAAAAGACTGTTACTAAGTATTGACCTTCATTACGTGTTGGTGATTTATAATATCTACCACAGTCTAGATAAGCAACTAAATCCTTTAACAATTCCTCATCTTTAATATGTTGAGTTAATGAAAATCTTAAACTAACGTTAGTATTATTTTGAGTTATAACTTGGAAACTCCCTTCAGCATCTATAAACCCTCTAACTCAATTTAAGTTATTAATCTTAACATTTAAAGTATTATATATAACTAAAGGTCTCGGTACTGCTTTTGCAATAGGGAAAGTCTCTTTAAACTTATCTGATAGGCCTCAATTTAATGAAGCTTTAATTTCTACTAACTTCAATAGACCTTGTTTAGATAAATTCTCTTTATTTTTTATTATAGCTATAGCTTGTTTAAATAAAAGATAATCTGCTCTCTTTTGAGTTATTAAAGGATATTTATCAAAATGATCTGTGATTATTCGTAAATTCTTTAAAGAACTTACACGATATTGTATAGAATAAACCCCATGTTTATATATTTTTCCTATTTTAAAAGTTCTTTGTATAGCTTCTAATAATTTAATATCCTTATTATGTAAAGATATACTAAAGATAGGCTTAACTTGTCAACCAGTTAAGCTCCTATCTTTAAATATTGAAAGAGAGAAACAACCTTCTCCATCTACAAATCCTGTAATATAATCAGGATTAAGGTAAAAGGTATTTTTATTGTTAAAACTATATCTAGGACTATCCTTAGATATGTTTATTTGTGTATCTGACTGAGAGTCAGAATTAAAAGAAGAATATGTTTGAAATGATAGGTTATTGTTTAATACTGATACTTCAAACATATTTGAGCTAAATAATGATAAAATACAAAGGCTCCTGTTAACCATTCCTATTAAGTTATTTACTAATATAAACACAAATAATGTGTACATAAAAGGGAAATAAACTTGTCCATTTTTATTATTTATTTGATTTACAACTATACTATGAATAGTAGCATATAATGTTTCTTTAAATAATGATACCTTATTAGGAGATATTCTTGAATAGTTTGTTGTTATTATACTAGTAAAAAATACTAAAAAAGTAGCTATTAATAAGTAAAGACCTATATTAGTAAGAGAAGGGTTTAGATTTCCTAATAAAGGTGTATCAATACTAAATAAATTTCTGATTTCAAATTGATCCAAAGGGCTGTTAATAATAATATATTTTTCCATATAATCAATATAATATGTAATATCTTTTTTTTTATATTTTTATTTTTTTATTTATTTTTTGTTTTTATTAGTATATAGTTTAATAAACCATATAAGAATATAATTTTTTTTTAAGTAATTAAAGCTCTATAAACCTCTGTTACTTATTCAAAATATGTTTTTTCAAGTATAATATAAATTCCTTTTTAAAGTATATTATAAATAGCTTTTTCATTTATATTAGATATATTCTTATTATAGTATATCTACATAAAATATTATATTATTATAGAAGAAATAATAAAAAGTAATCATTTATAATCGGAATTTTAATAATACTCCGCTTAGGTGTAATAACCCTTTCATACGTCATATTAAGATAGCTACTAGTAAATATGAAGGAAGGAGAAAATAACTCAAAGTTATGAATATTACACTGATACATACAAATATAATAACCACATTATTAATTAAGATCCTCAATAGTATATAGATACAAATAAAAATAATCATACTACATCAACAAAGTGTCAATAAAGTATACCCGCTTCTAAACCTAAATGATGATTATTAGTTAAATGATAAGCTAATAAACGTCATAAGCCTACAGCCAAAAATACTGTACCGATTATAACATGTAAACCATGGACAAAAAAATTTTTTTCTTTTTTGTTAACATAAAGGCTCTTTATCCTTTATTTCCATTTCTTATCAAAATGGTTCAGACTATGTCATCAACTCAATATAATATTAAATTGCAGGGTTATCGTGGTAAGATTATTGTTGATAATACTCACTTACTAGTCGTTGAACCTTCATAAACCCGATTCTAAAATGAATCATTATTATATAATAATTTATCGATTTAAGCTTGGCTGCATATTGTCTTATAACTTATAGATATAAGAGTTCCATACAATTTACCCTGTTTTCTAGTAAATTTAATACAATACATAATTAACTATAAATTTACTTTTTTTTATTCTTTTATAAAAACATATTTTATTAAAATCTTCTTCTGTTAAATTTATTTGACATTAAATAAGCTATAAACTTAAAAGAATTAAAATTTAAATGTTTTTGAGTTATTAAAGGATTTACTTCGAAAAATGAAATAATTTTTTTTATATCTTCTAATTTATATATTATTAAATTAACTGTATTGGGTCTTATATAAGCTTTTTCTATTATACCACAAGCTAAATAATTTTTTATAACATTAAATAAGTTTGAATCTCTAAAATGTTGAGACATTGAGAAAATTAAATTTACTTGTCTATTTTTGGTTATTTTTGAATAAAAACATCCTCGACCTTCTATAAACCCGACTAATCATAAAGGAGATTTAATAATTGGATTTTTAATTATAGGTCTTTCAACGGGAGTGTAATTAGAAAACTCTAATTTTAATATATAAGATAACCCCTTGTGCATCGATGCTTTGATACCTACTAATTGATTTAAACTATCAACCGTCAGATGAGCCTTATTATTAAAAATTTTTATTGCTTGTTTAAATAATAAAAAATCCGCGGCCTTTTGAGTTAACAGTGGATATTTATTAAAGTGTGGTATAATTACTTGAGTTAAATCTTTTAATGATTGAACTGAATAAATACCAATATGTTTACCCTTACGTATTCTTACTGTAAGTGATCCTACATTAAAAAATTTTTGTATTTTTTTCAATATTTTAATATCTCTAATATCTAATTTAATAGAAAATACAAATATTAACCGTATACCTAAAAACATAGATTTATCCTTTACAATTATAATTGAAAAAGTTGACTCTGCATCTGAAAACCCTGTAACTCAATAGCCTTGTAATATACTTGAATATGAAGATAGTTTAGATTTAAATATAGTTAAGTTATTAGTATTTTTTGTATTATATTTAAAAGGGGCTCTTTGTATTAACCCTGTTCCAAAATAAAAACACGACCCAAAAGCTCCATCTGATATAGTAAAAGTTGAAACTGAGTATTCTACACCTTGTAAACCTGTAAAGATTATAGCTAGAATAACAGTATAAACTAAACCATCTAATGATCTTTTCCTATTACCATTTATTAAATAATGGTGACTGTATGTAACAGTAAATCCAGATGCTAATAAAATTACTGTATTTGCTAATGGTAACTCAAAAGGATCTATTGCTTCTATACCCATAGGAGGTCACATAGCTCCTAATTCAACAGTAGGTGAAAGAGCACTATGGAAGAATGTTCAAAATATAGCTACAAAAAATAGCGCTTCTGATACTATAAATAAAGCTACACCCATATTTAATCCACGTTGAACTGCTAAAGTGTGGTTTCCTATATATGTACCCTCTGCTATTATATCCCTAAATCAGAATGTCATAGATAACACTAAACTTATAAAGCTAAGTGTTAAAATGTACTCTGCATTAGAAAATGTATGAAAAGATAATACGGCTGATGTAGTAAGACATAATAGGCTAATAGACGTATATAAAGGTCATGGGGAAGGAGAAACTAAATGGAAGGGATGAGCCTGAAAATAATTTCGATGTATATTAATCATATTATATATAGATTCACCATACATACCACATAATGTTATTTAGTTGGTATTACATACCAATTAAATAACTAACAGTGTTTATGTCCTATTAATTAGGTATTTGAGCGTTCTTTGTAATCATTTAAAATTTATAGAGTTTAGGAATTAATTATTTATGACATAAACTATTCGTAATATATTTATATAGTAGTAATTTAAAGTGTTAATATAAATAGATATTAAAAATCTCTATTATGAGATACTATATTAATAATTTTAGAAATATCTACATTAAAATTATTACAAATATTAATTGATGAATCAGGATTATAAGTTATTATATATAGACTAATTTTTTGAGGATATAAAGGAGTTGAACCTTATATTTATGATTTACAATCAAAATGCACAACCCTGTGCAATATATCCTTTTTTATATCAAATAATCATTATAAAAAAGTAATCATAGAAAAGTAATAATAGAAAAGTAATAATAGAAAAGTAATCATAGAAAAAAAAGGAATAATTTTTCTTTATTAAAATATAAAAAATTAATTAAAAAATAAACTAATAATTTAACATCCTGTTATTTAACATTATACAAAGCATAACTAGTATAATTATATAAATTAATAAAAAAAAATAATTATTTTTTTTATTAATGGCTACTTAATCAACTCTTTAACCCAAAAGATCCATTACGAGTTTTAGAATCCACAAGAGTATATTGTAAATTAGATTTAATATAACCTCTTAACATTGTTGATGATTTTTTAATATAAGAAGAACGAATATCTTTTAAACTACCTGTATATTTACGCTTAAATATAGCCCTTAATGCTGTTAAACGTCTGGTAAGTCTACCTGATGCTTCAAATCTAATACCACTTGTAATTTGATGTTTTATTAGATTTAAAATATTATTCTTATTAATAACTTCCATGGAATCATCATTTACTATTAATGTATGTAAAGTAGGTATTTTTATCATATTTATTATTGCTTTTCTTAAAACAATAACTGCCTTATTTTTCCTATTTCTTAATTTTATAGTTATAGTTGATGAAAACACATCGCTATTCAAATGTATAGACTTTAAATCTATTATTTTAATTTTAATATTTTTATTGTATATCTTAGTTAAAATTCTAATTAAACCTAAATCTCTTAAATTAAGTAATATATTATTAAATTTAGATTTATTAAAATTAATTAATTTAGCATTTTTAAAAAAAACTTTTTCTAATTTAGATAATCTCTTTCGAAATATAAAATTATAAATCTTAATGTAATTTAAAATTGTAAATTTATTTAAAGTTGAAAACTTATTTAATAATTTATTATTTATTGATAATTTACTTTTTAATTTGTTTGAAAAAGTTTTTTTTAATGTATTATTTATATTAAATATAACAATATCAAATATATTTAATGTAGAAAATCTTTTTTTTAATATATATCATAATCTATTTTTTTTTATTATTATGTTTTCTTGATTATTGTTATAACTTTGAATTTCTCTAACATTAAAAAAATTAATTAACTTTCTTATAAATTGTTCATATCTAAACTTAGATCTATTATGCATATATAATAATATAACTATACCAGTATTAGTGTGTTTAACCTCAGCCCTACTTAAATGCACTTTATTAGATGAATAATTATATCTTTTAGCCCGTCTACGTTTAAAAGTATTTTTTACCTTAGAATTAACCATATTAAAATAACTATCAAACAATTTATTAATTAATATATCCAAAGAAATCAATGGTTTAATATATGACTTATTATAGCTATATACGCTATTAAATCACTCCTTGGTTGAAGTAGGATAAAAAATAATATTTTTATATTCATATTCACTAAACTTATTTTCTTTTTTAGCAACATGTAACTCTAAATGTGACAAATTATATAGATAACTAAATTTACCATATTTCTTAGATAATCTTGTAATTCACAGATTACTTGAATTAGAAATAGTATTTTGGTTTTTAAGACTATTTACATTACCTAAAGTACTTTTATAATAACATATATCACGTTGATAAGCACTAACATGTTTATTACTATTTATATTTCTATAACCAAACAAAAAAAAAGGTTTTATAACATAACTGGAAAAAAAAAAATTAAAAGAATTTAATAAAAATACAATTAAAAATTATTAACAATAGAAAAAAAAAATAAAATAACATTTGAAATTAAAAATATTATATTTTTCTTATTATCTATATTATATTTTTGTATTTTTTATATTGAAAAATACTTGTAAACATAACACTCCCCCTTTTTATATTGATAAACTTTAATAAAAATTCATAAAAAAAATAAATGCTAAACCTAATGCAAATAATAATGGTAAAAAAAAATGAACATATCACTGCCTTTTATCTTAATAAATCTTTGTGAATATATCGATATCTTTAATAAGATTCATTAATTCATCACTGGACTCAGTATATTACTTTATATTATCTCCATGTTACAGGAGTAATTTTTATATTTATGATAGAAGTTATTCAAGGGGTTTCTTATTTCAACCACCTGATTTTAATCCAGTGTTACAAAACTATATGGTTTTGGCTCAAACGTATCCGGGTCAATGCTATTAATAATACATTATTAACATTATAATACATTATTAATAGGGAAGACTTAAATAGCCTTATTGTGCACGTAATCATTTACCTATAAATCTAATAAATCTACTTAGAATAAAAGAGAATGGATTTAAGTACATTTATCATTAACCTGTAAATGTAATAAATCTATTTAGAATAAAAGAGAATGGATTCAATCTTCTAGGGTACGTGTATATTCAAATTAAGTTTAATATAAATTATATATTTATTATTTTTTATAAAAAATTTTTTTATAGTAAAAATATAATTTTTTATATAAAAAATATAATTTATTCTTACATAATAAATAGATTACTTTCCCAACCTTATAATATTTTATACTTTTACTATATAATCTGTAATATTCCCATATAAATAAGAATATACTAATGATTATTGTAGGTATTGTAATATTAGGTAAATGAATAACTAAATAATTCAGATCCAAATCAATTAATTTAAAATAAATACAAAGTGTAAATGTTGTTAAGAATATATTATAAAAAATAGAAATATATTTTGGAATTATAGGAAGAAATGTATTTATATTTTTAATTAGCGGTTGATCTTCTTCTAATTTTCCTTTACCTTTTTCAATTAGTTGTTGATCTTCTTCTAATTTTCCTTTACCTTTTTCAATTGGTTTTTGTGGAACCTTAAACTGATCTTCTTCTAATTTTCCCTTACCTTTTTCAATTGGTTTTTGTGGAACCTTAAACTGATCTTCTTCTAATTTTCCCTTACCTTTTTCAATTGGTTTTTGTGGAACCTTAAACTGATCTTCTTCTAATTTTCCCTTACCTTTTTCAATT
>Ga0268255_10000144_pt1 | contig 59369 bp, 51 predicted proteins | sample AgamicOrMarz_FD_200256 | JGI IMG/M metagenome (GOLD analysis project Ga0268255, IMG submission 200256) | Agave microbial communities from Guanajuato, Mexico - Or.Ma.rz (v2) (version 3) | ecosystem: Host-associated > Plants > Phyllosphere > Phylloplane/Leaf | place: Guanajuato, Mexico...
ACGCTAACAAAATTGTATTAAGTGATCGTTTTACTGATGCAAGTTTTGCTTATCAATGTTCTGGTCGTGGTTTAAGCCAAGATAAATTACAGCTTTTAAATCAGAACTTTGTTTCGCGCATGCCTGAGGTGACTTTCTGGTTAGATGCACCGATTGAACTTGGTATGAACCGTGCCCGTGAGCGTGGAGCATTAGACCGTTTTGAGCAAGAAAAGTTAAGCTTCTTTACTAAGGTTCGTGAAGGCTATGAAACCTTGTGGAAAGCTGAACCAGAACGTATTAAGCGGATAGATGCAACCCAAAGTCCTGATCAGGTGTTCGAACAGGCATTGCAATATTTAGGATAAGCAATTGAATGAGCCACTCTTATAAAAATGGGAGTGGTTAAAAATGACGTTAATTCTGATTTAAAACGTCATAGAAAAGATCTGTTATTTTCTTATGCTATCTTACATATGATTTTATAGATTGAAGAATAACAAGGATGAAAAGCTCAAAAGAAGAAATCGTGGCATTTCTTGAAAAGGAATTTCCACCCAGTCTTGAACATTGCACGATTGAATCAGTCACCCCAAAAGCTGCAGTTGTTTACTATCATGTTGATCAAAGACACCAACGTCCCGGTGGAACTATATCTGGCCCAACCATGATGACTTTGGCAGATTTTGCTTTATATATTGCTATATTAGGTGAGATCGGCCTTGTTGGTTTAGCCGTAACCACTAACTTTAATATTAATTTTTTAAGAAAGCCCGCGGGTGATCAAGACTTACGTAGTGAGTGTAAACTCATGAAAGTAGGAAAGAGTTTAGTAGTGGGTGAGGTTTGGATTTATTCGGTCGGTTTGGATGAACCCGTTGCGCATGTGACCGCGACTTATTCAATCCCACCTAAATCATAAAGATCTAAGCAAATAAAAAGCACAGTCTGAACTGTGCTTTTTTGTAGAAGAACAACTTAAATATCAGTATTAACTAAGGGCTGTTCTACTGCAAAATTTGGAGGAGTTAAAACCGTTTTACGAATCTCACTCGAAGTTTCCGGATAATCAAGTGTGTAATGCAGACCACGTGATTCTTTGCGTTGCATAGCACAGCGCACAATCATTTCAGATACTAAAACAAGGTTACGCAGCTCGATCAGGTTTTTACTGACACGGTAATCTTGATAATATTCAGTGATTTCGCGCTTTAACATTTCAATACGGTGTAAAGCACGTTCTAAACGTTTCGTAGTCCTTACAATACCAACGTAGTTCCACATGGTCGAACGTAACTCATCCCAGTTTTGTAAAATCACCACATCTTCATCTGGATTAGTTACTTGTGAGTCATCCCAAGTGGATACTTCCGGTAATTTGAAGTTCTCATCAAATTTATTTTCGATATCTTTTGCTGCACTCATACCGTAAACGAAGCACTCAAGTAATGAGTTACTTGCCATACGGTTTGCACCATGTAAACCCGTATAAGACGTTTCACCAATCGCATATAAACCTTCGATATCGGTCTGGCTATTTGAGTCAACCACGACACCACCACAAGTGTAATGTGCGGCCGGCACCACTGGAATCATGTCTTTGGTAATGTCGATGCCTAACTCAAGCAATCTTGCATAAAGTGTAGGGAAGTGCTCTTTAATGAACTCAGGTGATTTATGGGTAATGTCTAACCAGACATGACGAATACCGAGACGTTTGATTTCATGGTCAATGGTACGTGCCACAATATCGCGAGGAGCTAATTCTGCACGATCATCAAAACGTAGCATAAAACGTTCGCCATCCGGCAAGCGCAAGTAAGCGCCTTCACCACGCATAGCTTCGGTAATTAAAAAAGAGCGGGCTTGAGGGTGGTAGAGACAAGTTGGATGGAACTGATTAAATTCCATATTCGCTACACGACAACCTGCACGGAAGGCCATCGCAATACCGTCACCTGTAGCAATATCTGGATTAGATGTGTACAGGTAAGCTTTCATTGCACCGCCGCAAGCCAGCGCGGTAAATGGGGCTAGGAAAGTATGGACCTTTTCAGTGTTTTCATCTAATGCATATAAACCAATAGCACGATTCGCTTGGTCGGTATGGCCTAATTTATGTGAAGTGATTAAATCAATCGCAATATAGTTTTCAAAAATAGTGATATTTTTACGTTCTTTGGCACGTTCAACCAAAGTGGTTGAAATAGCTTTACCTGTTGCATCCGCAGAATGGATAATGCGGCGCTGAGAGTGGCCACCTTCGCGAGTTAAGTGAAGTTGCTCATCCTCATCTAGAGTAAATTGCACGCCTTGTTTTAAAAGAAAATCAACAGAAGGGCGGCCGCCTTCTACGGTATGTTGTACCGCGTCCATTTCACATAAATGAGCGCCTGCAATCATAGTGTCATTAATGTGCTGTTGAATAGAGTCAGTCTCGTCAAGAACAGCAGCAACGCCACCTTGAGCATAGAAGGTACTTGCTTCGGTTAGAGCAGCTTTGGCTAAAACTGCAATATTAAAATGATTTGGTAACGATAAAGCCAGACTTAAACCAGCGCCGCCGCTGCCCACAATAATCACGTCAAAGTGGTGAATTGTCTGTAAATTAGGCATATCCATTCGCTTCAATTTAAAACGTCCGCTAATGACACCCCTTTTTACCTAAAAAGGCAAGAGCCTAAGCGCTCTAACTCAGAGAAAAATTGCAATTGGCTTAAAAAGTTGCAATGCGTAAAATAATCCTTGTGATGATGTATTACAAATAAACATATTGTTACGCACAACCCCAAAGCGTTGTGATACAACAGTTTTATTCTTATTCTCGTAGACCAATTGTGGGTGAGCACCGAATGAAATCTCGCTATTTACAACAAGGAATGTATGCAGCGGTATTTACAGTTGCTGCTGTTCAAGCAAATGCTGCTGTTGATTTTTCAAATCTTGTTGAACAAGTTAGTCCGGCAGTCGTAAGTGTGAACGTCGTAAAAAAAATGACTCAGGATGAACTTTTGCAGCAGCAAGTTCCTGAAATTTTAAAACGTTTCTTTGGAAATCAGGTCATCATTCCGCAGCAACAAGGTCCACAAGAAAAGACAGCTTATGGAAGTGCATTCTTTATTAGTAAAGATGGTTACCTACTTACTAACCACCATGTAATTGAAAATGCCTCTCGTATCAGCATCACTCTAAATGACCGACGTGAAATTGATGCAACTGTAGTGGGTAGTGATGAGCGTACAGACGTCGCATTGTTAAAAGTAAATGGAACTAACTATCCAGCTTTACGAGTAGGAAATGTTGACCGTTTACGTGTCGGAGAACCTGTTTTAGCTATTGGTTCGCCGTTTGGCTTTGACTACTCAGCTTCGGCAGGTATTGTTAGTGCAAAATCCCGAAATATGAGCGGTGAAACTTCAGTGCCGTTTATTCAAACTGATGTAGCTTTAAACCCGGGTAACTCAGGTGGTCCATTGTTTAACCAAAATGGTGAAGTGGTCGGGGTAAACTCTCGAATATTTAGTGGTACTGGCGGCTATATGGGCTTGTCTTTCTCTATTCCGATTGATGTAGCCATGGACGTTGCAGACCAGCTTAAAACAAAAGGTAAAGTAACACGCTCTTACCTTGGTGTAATGATGCAAGATATTGATCGAAACCTTGCTGATGCCTACAAATTACCAAAACCTGAAGGTGCTTTAATTACTCAAATTTCTCCGAACTCACCTGCACAAAAAGCAGGGCTGAGAGCGGGTGACGTGATTTTAAAATTAAATGGTGCATCTGTACTTCGTACGAGTGATTTGCTCTACGCATTAAACAAAGTACAACCAAATCAAACTGTTCATTTTGAAGTATTACGTGATGATAAAACACGCAATATTTCAGCGACCTTAACAACAGCACCAGATGAAACGCCTGCCACTGGTACAAAAGGTGCTACATCTAAAGGGCCAGTTCTAGGCATGAGTATTCGTGATTTAGCTGAACCGGAAAAAAATGCGTTGAGCGTGAAAGGCGGTATTTATGTACAAGATGTTCGCCGTGGTGGTCTGGCATCGTTATCAAATATCATTCCGGGTGATGTGATTACTCAAGTCAATAATAACCAGATTTTAAATAGTCAGGATTTTGCAAAAGTTGTTTCTAACTTGCCGAAAAATACAGTAGCACGTGTTGCTATTATTCGTCAGGGACAGCGTGCGATGCTTGGTTTGCGTATTCAATAATCTTCAAGCAGACTACTAAGCCACCCTAAAATGGGTGGTTTTTGTTATTTAACTTGAGCGTTTAGCGATATCTACCTACACTTAATTTCAGTTTTAAGGTTAATAAGTAAGAGTGTTCATTTGTGAGTAGTATTTTTGATTTACATATTGAGGTGCAGCCACATCACATTGATGCGTTAGGACACGTAAATAATGTAATGTATGTTCAATGGATGCAAGATGTAGCTGCTGCCCATGTTGAAACTTTGGGAGTAGGGGTAACTAAATATCTTGAGTTAAAACATGCCATGGTCGCGGTTGAGCATCATGTGCAATATCGTAAAGCAGCATTTGAAGGTGAAAAAATTGTATTACGCACATGGTTAGATGACATTAACGCGCTTTATTCATTCCGCCAGTATGTGTTTTTCCGCCCATCAGATCAGGCCGTATTATTTGTTGGAAATACTAAATGGGCATGTATTGAAATTGCTTCAGGTCGTCCTAAACGAATGTCGCCAACTTTTACTCATGCATATACGCCGCTTGATTCAAGCATAAATCCTTATGATTTTACCGTTTCATATGCTCAATAATTGGACGTAATACACTTCCTTTGAATGTCCTTTTTTAAAACATAAGTACAAAGCTCATGATTATTTTGGATACTTTAAAATATGCATCTGTTATAATCTCACGCAATTTATTTAACCGCTTTGGCTGTGTATTAAAACAAGCTACATAGCACTCTATATTTTCTCAAGGTAACCCATGGCGCAAGCTAAAAAATCCGTCGATATCAAAAATATACGAAATTTCTCGATTATTGCCCACATTGACCATGGTAAGTCTACATTGGCTGACCGTTTTATTCAGATGTGTGGTGGTCTACAAGATCGTGAAATGCAAGCTCAAGTCTTAGACTCAATGGAGCTTGAGCGTGAACGTGGGATTACCATTAAAGCCGCTTCCGTCACGCTGTATTACACCCATCCAAATGGTCAGGAATATCAACTAAACTTTATTGATACACCTGGGCACGTTGACTTTTCTTATGAGGTTTCTCGCTCATTAGCTGCATGTGAAGGTGCGCTATTGGTTGTAGATGCTGCACAAGGTGTTGAAGCGCAATCAGTTGCAAACTGCTATACAGCAATTGAACAAGGTCTCGAAGTTCTTCCTATTCTAAATAAAATTGATTTACCACAGGCTGAACCTGAGCGTGTAATTCATGAAATTGAAGAAATTATCGGGATTGAAGCGACAGATGCACCAACTTGTTCAGCAAAAACTGGTTTAGGTGTTGAAGGCGTACTCGAGCGTTTGGTTGATGTTATTCCAGCACCAGAAGGTGATCGTGAAGCACCATTACAAGCATTAATTATCGACTCATGGTTTGATAACTACTTAGGCGTAGTTTCTCTTGTTCGTATTAAACAAGGTCGTATCCGTAAGGGCGACAAAATGTTGGTTAAGTCGACAGGGCAAACTCATCCGGTAACTTCTGTAGGTGTATTTAATCCTAAGCATACTGAAACAGATATCCTTGAAGCTGGTGAAGTAGGTTTTGTTATCGCGGGTATTAAAGATATTTTTGGTGCGCCAGTAGGTGACACCATTACACTTGCGTCTACACCGGAAGTCACAACTTTACCTGGTTTCAAAAAGGTTAAACCGCAGGTATATGCTGGTCTTTTCCCGATTGATGCGAGTGACTTCGAACCATTCCGCGAAGCATTACAAAAATTACAGATCAATGACTCGGCTTTATTCTTTGAACCAGAAAGTTCAGATGCTTTAGGCTTTGGTTTCCGTTGTGGCTTCTTAGGTATGCTACATATGGAAATTGTACAAGAGCGTTTAGAACGTGAGTACGATCTTGATCTCATCAGTTCTGCACCTACTGTAATTTATGAAGCATTAACCAAGAAAGGCGAAACGATTTACATCGATAGTCCATCAAAAATGCCAGATGGATCGACTGTAGAAGATTTACGTGAACCAATTGCGGAGTGTCATATCCTTGTTCCTCAAGAATATTTAGGGAACGTAATGACGCTATGTATCGAACGTCGTGGTGTACAAAAAGATATGAAATTCTTGGGTAACCAAGTTTCTATTACTTTTGAAATCCCGATGGCTGAAGTCGTTATGGACTTCTTTGACAGATTGAAGTCATGCTCTCGTGGCTTTGCATCGCTAGACTATAACTTTGTACGTTTTGAAAGTTCAGCTTTAGTTAAGGTTGATGTGTTAATTAATAGCGAAAAGGTTGATGCCTTGGCTATGATTTGCCACCGTAATGATGCACGCCATCGTGGTATTGCATTGGTTGAGAAAATGAAAGATTTAATTCCTCGCCAAATGTTCGATGTTGCTATTCAGGCAGCAATCGGTGCGCAAATTATTGCCCGTTCTACCGTAAAAGCGATGCGTAAAAACGTATTGGCAAAATGTTATGGTGGTGACGTTTCGCGTAAGAAAAAACTACTTTCTAAACAAAAAGAAGGTAAGAAACGTATGAAACAAGTGGGAAGTGTTGAAATTCCACAAGAAGCGTTCTTGGCTGTATTGAAAGTAGAAAGATAAGAAATGAGGGTGGGGGAAAGGAGTTATTTCTTTTCCCCACTGTAATACAAGCAGCGAGGCTGCGAGTGAGGTCATGTGGATTTTGATTTTAATTTAATTCTTGTTCCAGTTACGCTGATTCTATTTGCAGTGTGGTTGTTAGATAAACTTGTATTAAAACAGCGTGCAAATAAAGGGCGCGGGAACGAAAATTTTGTCATTACATGGGCCTATGACTTTTGGCCGGTTTTAGCTGTAGTCCTTGTACTTCGTTCATTTCTTTATGAACCATTTAATATTCCGTCGGATTCTATGGTGCCAACTCTAGAAACTGGTGATTTTATTCTCGTTAATAAATTTGATTATGGTGTGCGTTTACCTATTGTTAATAAGAAAATTATTGATGTTGGTGAACCAAAGCGTGGTGATGTAATTGTATTCCGTTATCCACCTCAACCAACAATTAGCTATATTAAACGTGTAATTGGTTTACCTGGTGATCATATTGTTTACGACCATGGGCAATTGATTATTAATGGGCAAAAAGTACCGAAAGTATTAACACAGTTCAGTCGTGAAAAAGATGTGATGGATACACCAACGTCTATTTATCATAAAGAGACGATTGGTGCGCATACCTTTACAATGCGTGAGCTTGAAGGCGTAAATGTGGCGCGTCAAGCACCGTTTATCAACTATGTTGAAAATGGTAAATATGCAAACCAAGACGGTTTATATTGGGAAGTGACTGTTCCAAAAGGACATTACTTTGCAATGGGGGATAACCGCGATCAAAGTGCAGACAGTCGTTTCTGGGGCTTTGTTCCTGAAGAAAACTTAACAGGACGAGCATTCTATGTGTGGATGCATAAAGAACCGGGCTTACACCTTCCTAACTTTGGCCGAAATGGAAAAATAGATTAAAAACAACCATTAGGAAAAAAAGAAATGCGTAAGGCACAACAGGGTACTTCGTATTTAGCAATTTTATTTGGGGTGGTTATATTTGCAATTACAGTGAAAGCTGTACTTGCAGTTTGGCCAGCATATTGGGATGATCGGCTGATTAATAATCAGATAGAAGAGCTTTTACAAGAAAGCTCTTCTGAGATCACACCACAAAAGTTTGTAACACAAATGGATCAGCGACTCGAAATGAACAATGTTCGTGATCTCCACTTTAAAGAGATCGCTCAAGTGTTTAATCAGTCAGGTCTAACGGTCAAAAAGAAATATGAAGTAAGAAAACCTTTCTTATTTAATATTGATTTAGTTTTAACATTTGAGAAGAGTTTTGATAAAACATCAGTTCAAACTAAGTGATCCTCGCTTACTGAGTCGAATCGGATATCAATTTAAGCAGCTTGAATTGTTACAGTTAGCATTGACTCATCGTTCGGTGAGTCATAAATACAATTACGAGCGTTTAGAGTTTCTAGGCGATTCATTATTAGGCATGATCATCGCTAATTATCTATATCATGCCTATCCAAATGAAAATGAAGGTCGCCTCACGCGTATGCGAGCGACTTTAGTTCGTCAGGAAGCTTTAGGTAAAATTGCAACAGATTTGCAACTTAGTCGGTGTTTAATATTAAGTACAGGTGAGTTGAAGTCTGGCGGTCATCATCGCGAGTCAATATTAGCAGATACGGTGGAAGCAATTATTGGCGCAATCTATCTTGATAGTGGTGATCTCAACTTACTTAAAGATATTGTGCTAAAATGGTACATACCCTATTTAGACCATATAGAACCTACGGATCAACTCAAAGATCCGAAATCACGTTTACAAGAGTATCTACAAGCACGTAAAAAACCTCTCCCTGTTTACGAGGTTGTAGATATTCAGGGTGATGCACCTCATCAGCACTTTAAAGTTGAATGTGTAGTAGATGGTTTACCGAAGATTTATGGTGAGGGTTCAAGTCGTCGTTTTGCCGAGCAGGCAGCAGCGGCGGAAATTTTAAAGTTATTGGAGCAATAACCTGCATGTCGATGCATTCTGATCAAATCAATCCAGATTCAAATGAAAACCAAGATCCTAATAATCTGATTGATCAATTTTTTAGTTCCAAAGGCGTTACAATCCCTTCGGATTTTAAGAGCGGATTTGTGGCGATTGTAGGACGTCCAAATGTGGGTAAATCTACCCTCATGAACCATTTGTTAGGTCAAAAACTCTCTATTACTTCGCGTAAGCCTCAAACTACACGTCATAAAATTATTGGTATTGATTCACGTGAAAAAATGCAGGCGGTATACGTAGATACCCCGGGTATGCATAAAAAAGAAGTGCGTGCTATTAATAAAATGATGAACCGTGCTGCACACTCTGCATTACGTGACGTTAATTTAGTTTTATTTGTTATTGATGCTTATAAGTGGACTCAAAACGACGATTTAGTGCTTGAGAAACTTAAGAATGCTGAAATGCCGGTTATTTTAGTCATTAATAAGGCGGATACGTTTGAAGATAAAAGAGAGATTCTTCCACTTATTCAAGAACGTGCCAAACTTATGAATTTTGCTGAGATTGTTCCTGTTTCTGCATTACGTGGAGCAAATTTAGAACACTTAAGCGAAACGATTGAGAAGTATCTTCCTTATCAACCACCTTTGTATTCATTTGATCAGATTACTGATCGCTCTGAGCGTTTCTTGGCGAGTGAAATCATTCGCGAAAAAATCATGCGTCAGTTAGGTGAAGAGCTTCCTTATGATTTAACAGTACAAATTGAATCTTTCAAAACGGAAGAGGCAACTGTTAATGAAAAAACTGGTCGTTTAAAACCGGCTTGTACCTATATCGATGCAACGATTTTTGTAGACCGTGCTGGACAAAAAGCCATTGTAATTGGTGAGAAAGGAACCAAGCTTAAAACGATTGGTATGGATGCTCGAAAAGACATGGAAAAAATGTTTGAGCAAAAAATTATGCTCACACTTTGGGTAAAAGTGAAGGGTGGCTGGTCTGATGATGAGCGTGCTCTAAAAAGCTTAGGATATAGTGATATCTAAAGGATAAGGATACTGGTATGAAAACAATTACATCATTAATCGCTATACTTGGATGTACATTGCTGTTACAGGGTTGTGTATATAAGCTTGTAACCGTACCAGTAGGTATTGCCTATAAAACTACCAAAGGTGTAGTTAAAGGTACAGCAGCCGTCGTAGGTGCTGTGATTCCTGATGGTGATGATAAAAAAGAAAAAGAATCTGAGGAATAGATTCTTTTTATGATGCGCAATGAAGTCCTCCATGGATATATGATTCATCATCGTAAGTACCGTGAAAAAAGTCATATTGTGCATCTTTTTACTCAGGAATATGGGCGAGTCGATGGTATTTTAAGACAGACTCCGCCTCCTCAATATCAACCTATTCGCCTGCAAGCGACGGGTAAAAGTGAACTCAAGAATTTTACAAAGCTCGAAATATTAAATCAGCCAGTTTTCTTTTTTGGTGATGCTTTTTTTGCCGGATTCTATTTAAATGAAATTGTTCTTAGACTTTGCCCACTAGAAGAGGCAATGCCGCAAACTTTTGAGCAATATCAATTAACTCTGCTTCAATTACAGCAATTATCTTCGCACGAAAATCCTGATCTATTTCTGAGACAGATTTTGCGCCAGTTCGAACATGTTTTACTTCCTGAGCTTGGTTACGCGATTGATTTCTCAATTGATACTCAACAACAGCCAATACAGGCTCATCAGTTTTATCAATTCCAAGTGACCGAGGGTTTTGCCCCCGTTGTTCAAGCGAGCCGTTCTTCATTGTCAGGTAAAGCAATTTTATCTATGTTGGATTATGAGCAAGGTCAGGATTTTTCTCACGAACAATTGCAATTATTAGGTAAACTATACCGTCAAATGATTACATCGCTTTTAGGTGATCGTCCCCTAAAAAGTCGACAATTATGGATTCAAAACACTCAAACTCAATCGTAATTAGGATTTATTTATGGCTGCATTGCTTGGTGTAAACATAGACCATGTTGCTACTTTGAGACAGGCGCGCGGTACTACTTACCCAGATCCTGTAGAAGCTGCTCTTATTTGTGAACAAGCTGGTGCAGAGGGTATTACTTTGCATTTACGTGAAGATCGTCGTCATATTCAAGATGATGATGTACGTCGCATGCGTCCATTATTAAAAACACGTATGAATCTAGAGTTGGCTGTTACTGATGAAATGGTCGAGTTTGCGAAAGAAATTCAACCACAGCACGTATGTTTTGTTCCTGAGAGACGTCAAGAAGTAACTACTGAAGGTGGTTTGGACGTCGTTGGTAACTTTGAAAAAGTTAAAGCGGCAACTCAAGCCTTAGCGGCTCTTGGTTGTGACGTATCATTATTTATTGATGCTGATTTAGCTCAAATTGATGCAGCAGTTGCATGTGGTGCACCTACGATTGAGTTGCACACGGGTGCATATGCAGATGCGGAAACAGAGCAAGATCAACAAGCTGAATTGGCGCGTATTATCAAAGGTGTTGAATACGCAGCTTCAAAAGGTTTAGTTGTAAATGCTGGTCACGGCCTTAACCTAAAAAATATTGCGCCAATTGCAGCTATTCCCCAAATTCATGAATTAAATATTGGGCATTCAATTATTGCTGAAAGTGTTTTTGTAGGTCTGGTTCAAGCTGTTAAAGATATGAAAACAGCGATTCAGGCAGCAGGATAATTACTTATGTCGAGTATCAATTACGATGAACTAATGCAACCTGTGGTGGCCTTTTTAGGGTGCCAAACACCAAATGCATGGTTGGATGAAGCAGTCAATAATTTAGATATCTTGATGCAAGATCATGCGAATTGCGAAAAGAAAGCAGCTAGTACAGCAATGAACTTAATGTTTCGTTATAGCTTCTTTCCTGACTTGCAGGTAAAACTTGCTCAACTTGTACGAGAAGAAATGCTCCACTATGAACAAGTGCTTGAGCTTATGGCTAAGCGTGGTCAAGAATGGACTGGTTTAAGTGCTGGACGTTATGCGGGTGGGCTGCGCAAAGAGATTCGTACTTATGAACCTGAAGCTTTAATTGATGTACTGGTCATTGGTGCTTTTGTTGAGGCTCGTTCATGTGAACGTTTTTATGCACTTGCTCCGCGTGTAGATGATGAATTAGGACGTTATTATCGATACTTGCTTAAGTCAGAGTCTCGTCATTTTGAAGACTATCTAGCTCTTGCGCTTGATGTAGCAACTACTGCAAAAATGAAAGATCCTAAAGAGGATATTCAGCAGCGAATTGATCATATTCGTGAGGTTGAAAAGAATCTGATTTTAACACCAGATGATACTTTCCGTTTTCATAGTGGCGTACCCGTCTAATCTTAGATGATTGAAATAAAAAAAGTTTATCTCTCTAGATAAACTTTTTTATTATAACTATATAATTCTTTAAAATTAATTTTTCAAAAAAATCTTTTATTTTTTAAAGTAATAAAGAATATTATGTAAATATAAAGATAAATCTGTTCAAGATCGGTTTAGTTAAAATAGTTGATTATTTCTAAGGATATAAGAATGTTAGCATTAGTTACAGGTGCCTCAGCGGGCTTTGGTTATAGTATTTCAAAAAAACTGATTGAGTTAGGCTATAACGTTATTGGATGTGGAAGACGAGCAGAAAAGCTAGAAGAATTACAACAAGAACTCGGTGAAAAATTCTATCCCTTAGTATTTGATATGACAGATACGGCAGAAAATATAAATAAAGTATTGGTTGATTTACCAGCCGAATTTCAAATCAATCAAATTGATTTATTGGTGAATAATGCTGGATTGGCATTAGGATTGGAACCTGCAGATAAAGCAGAATTAGATGATTGGTACACAATGATTGATACCAATGTGAAGGGGTTAGTTACGATTACCCGATTAATTTTGCCAAGTATGGTAACGAAAAAATCAGGTTTGATTATTAATATGGGTTCGATTGCAGGTACATATCCATATCCTGGGGGTAATGTGTATGGAGCAACCAAAGCATTTGTGGAACAATTTAGTTTAAATCTTCGAGCTGATCTAGCAGGTACAGGCATTCGAGTGACAAATATTGAACCTGGACTTTGTGGTGGTACAGAGTTTTCTTTAGTACGTTTTAAAGGCGATCAGGACAGAGTGAGCAGCCTGTATGATAAAAAGAATCCACTCTTGCCTGAAGATATTGCAAATACGGTAGCTTGGATTGCTTCACAACCGCCACACATTAATATTAATCGTATTGAAATGATGCCGACCACTCAATCTTTTAATCCCTTAAAAGTCGTTGAAGTGGATTAATGACTTAAGAAGGTAAGATGTTGTTTAGAGTTAGATTGGATCATTAACCCCAACAAAGGTTCTAAGAATAAAAATTAAATCCTCTATGTATTGATAGGGGATTTTTTATAACTCTTGATAAATTTTTGGCAAAAAAAAGCCCGCTTTAATGCTGCGGGCTTTTTAGTATTTGGCTCTCCCACCTGGGCTCGAACCAGGGACCTGCGGATTAACAGTCCGTCGCTCTACCGACTGAGCTATGGGAGAATCTGCATGCGATTATAAGGAGATTTTGAGAAGGGTCAAGTGTAAATTGTCATGTTTACTCCATTTTTGTGTTGTATGCTTTTTATTTGATCAGTTGGGTGGTGAGTTAAAAAATTACTTGCGCTTTAAAAAATCAATTGCTAGATTCAAAAAAGAACAAGCGTTTGGAGAAATCCAAACAGTGTGGATTTAAACCAACTTGCCAGCACTAAAATGGCTAAATCGGAGATAAGTATGAAAACGCTTACGATCGCTTCTATTTTTTCAAATTTTGATTTTTATCAAAGCAATTATCTTAATATTTTAAGTCAATCAGAATCTTATTACACACTTGTAGAAGGTGCATGGATTAATGCTTACCCCTTCAAAAAACAAGAATTGTATTTAGGTGACTTATTGCAACTTTGGTTTAGCACTAAATGGAATGTGCATCATTCACTTAAAGTTTTAAAAAGCTCAAAACCATTAAACTCTTCTAAAGATTTATATATTTTTCAATTGGAAGGCGAGTTATTGTTGGGTAAAAATAAAGTTTTAGCTTGGTCTGACGAGCATCAAGAAATTATAGAGCTTCAACTTAAAAATATTTGGGCATCCTATGTGATTGCACAAACTTGTGAACGTCCAAATAATCAAGATTACTCAATAAAAAAGGCAGCGGTTTAAGGCTGCCTTTAATCATTATGAACGAATAATCATGCAGGTTGCAGTTGCATAGGCATATAGTTTACCGTCCTCATCAATAATCTTACCTTCGGAAATCCCTAAGTTTTTGCTGAGGTTGATCAGTTGTCCAATCGCAATAAGTTGCTTATTTTGAGGGATTGGGCGGCACATTTTTACATTGAGGTCGATAGTTCCATAACCTTCACCTGCTTCAAGTGCACTATGTATAGCGCAACCAGTTACCGAGTCGAGTACGGTTGCTGCAAATCCACCGTGTACACCGCCCATTGGGTTTAGGTGATTTTGATCTGCCTGAGCATGAAATTTGGCAAAGCCTTTTGCCACTTCAGTTGGATACATTGGAATTGTTTTTCCCATACTCGGTGGCGGGAAGTGACCATCAAGCAGTGCCTGTAAAACTTCAAGTCCAGTCATGTCTTTTGGATGTTTCATTCTTTAAGTCCTTTAAATATTTAAGTTCTAAATTGGAACTTATGGATAGCCTATTATTCGGTCAGAGTTGTGTCAATTCTATAGTTAAAAATTGAACTGATAAGTCGAAGCTTAGAAACCTATTTATTGAGTACAAAATTTCTTTATTATAAAAATTGAATTAAATGAGTTGCATAATGAATTAGATAGATAAGAGGGACTTCTTATACACTATAAAAAATAACAGGAGCATAAGGACAATGCTTTTTAAAATTGCACTAGCAATGCTGGCTTTTGCAGCGAATTCTGTATTATGCCGTTTGGCTTTGGCAGGCCAACATATTGACCCAATGACTTTTAGCTTGATACGAGTAGGAAGTGGTGCAGTTGTTTTATTAGGACTGTTTTTATATTCAAAATCATCTCAAGCCAAAGTCCAGTGGAACCTAAAAAATGCACTTTTTCTAGCGGTTTATATTTTGGCATTTTCATATGCTTACCTTCAAATTGATGCAGGTATTGGTGCTTTACTATTGTTTGGAGTTGTACAGCTGACCATGTTGCTTTACGGCTATTGGCAGGGTGAACAGATTGGCATATATCGTGGTATAGGCTTATGTATTGCGTTAGCTGGAATCATTATTTTGCTATTACCGGGTGCTCACGCGCCTGATTGGAGATATGCTCTAATTATGGCGATATCTGGTTTGGCATGGGCGGGATACAGTATTGCGGGTCGTAATATGACACAGCCTATTGGTAGTACTTTGGCAAATTTTACATTAGCTGTACCAATAGTTTTGTTGGCAAATATATTACTTGCTCAAGATCGCTACATTGACTTGCAAGGATGGATTTTAGCGGTTTTGTCGGGTGGTGTTACTTCAAGTGGGGCTTATGTCCTCTGGTATGCGATTCTGAAGCATATTGATCGGGTGACTGCCAGCACAGTACAGTTAAGTGTGCCATGTTTAGCGATTATAGGGGGGAGCCTATTCGTAAATGAGACTGTAACCGAGCGAGTGATTTTATCTAGTGTTATGGTTTTATTTGGAATTCTATTGGTTATTTATATAAAGCCTTCTAAAACTAACAAAGCATAGAATTAAAAAAGGGTTCTCTTAAGAGAACCCTTTTTATGCAAAATGCAGATTATTTCGCAGCTTTTTCAGCTTCAATTGAAGCGATAGCAGCGTCTACACCTTCAATTGAGTCTGCAGCTTTTTTGATACGTGCTAATGCATCAACCAGTACTTCGTCAGCTGTTGCATATGAAATACGCATAAAACCGCCCAAACCAAATGCATCACCAGGAACTACTGCTACGCCAGTCTCTTCAAGTAACCATTCAGAAAACTCTGTGCAAGACTTTAAGCCTTTTGCACGAATAAGAGGGCGAATGTTTGCATAGGCATAGAAAGCGCCATCAGCAGGTAAGCAAGAGATCCCTTTAATGTCATTCAAGCCATTTACAACTAGGTCATGACGGCGTTTGAATGCTTCAATCATTGGCTGTAAAACGTCTTGTGGACCATTCAATGCAGCTTCAGCAGCAACTTGTGAAATAGAAGTTGGGTTTGAAGTTGATTGAGATTGGATTTTTTTCATTGCCCCAATGATTTTTGCTGGACCAGCTGCATAGCCAATACGCCAGCCTGTCATTGCATATGCTTTAGACACACCATTTAAAACAATCGTGCGGTCATATAAATCTGGAGCAACAGTTGCGATGTTGTAGAATTCATCTTCCCAACGAATTGGTTCATACATATCGTCAGATGCAACAAATACTTGTGGATGACGACGTAAAACTTCAGCTAAAGCTTCTAATTCAGCTTTGCTATAAATCATACCTGTCGGGTTAGATGGGCTGTTTAATACCACTAAACGAGTGTTAGGTGTAATCGCAGCTTCTAATTGTTCAGGAGTGATTTTGAAACGTTGGTCTTCGCCACATTTCACAATGACTGGAGTACCTTCAGCAATAATAACCATATCTGGATAACTTACCCAGAAAGGCGCTGGGATGATCACTTCATCGCCTTTATTTAATAGAGCAAGTGCCAAGTTAAAGAAGCTTTGCTTACCACCACATGAAACCAAAATCTGATTTGCTTGATAATCAAGATTATTATCACGTTTAAATTTAGCAATAATTGCTTTTTTTAACCCAGGAGTACCATCTACAGCCGTATATTTAGTGAAACCATTATTAATCGCTTCAATTGCAGCATCTTTGATATGTTGAGGGGTATCAAAATCTGGCTCGCCAGCACCTAAACCAATCACGTTCTTGCCAGCAGCTTTAAGCTCAGCAGCTTTGTTCGTTACAGCAAGTGTAGGGGACGGTTTGATAGCATTGACACGATCAGAAAGACGTACGTCCACGGCAATATTCCTCTTATGGGATTAAAAATAAAAAGCATCCTATCTTATCGCAAAAATTAAGCAATTTGCGGAAGTGATTCCTCTTAGATGTAAAAAAGTTTAGTTTGGTAATAAACTTAAGCAAGATTTATACAATTGAAGCTTTTTTGAAAAGAAATGAGAAAAATCATTTATAATAAGTCGCAATCGAAATTTTGAGAATGAAACATGACTGAGCAACAGCCAAAACAGAAAAAGGCTTTGGTGAAATTGCCATTCCCAATGCCGAATGAAAGCAATCAAGCCGAAGATGCGGTACACAACCAAGTGCGTCCTAAGCCAGAGCAATACGCAGATAGAACGTGGATGCCTCCACGTGGTACGCGCCGTTCTATGGGAAAACGCTAATTTTGAAAAACAGGCAATATGCCTGTTTTTTATTATTTGAGTAAAATTTCCTGATAATAGCTTTTTTTCTTTTGGTACATGTGATGATCTGCTCGCTTTAACATGTCCTCAATTTGTTCATTTGTTTGAGTGGTGGCATGCCCAATTGCGATGCTAATAGGATGGCTTGAATAATATTGATTGTCGATATTAAAAAGTTCCTGAATGGTTTGAAGCATAATTTGAACAATCGCTTCATCAGCCCCGGGCATTAAAATCACGAACTCATCGCCACCTATTCTAGATGCCGTATATGCGGTGTTTAAAATAGCCTGACTTAAAATATTCCCCACACGACGTAATAAGCCATCCCCAATATCATGGCCAAACTGATCATTTGTTTCTTTTAAGCCATTCATATCTAAAAAAATTGAAGAAACTGGTCGAATAATACTTCGGTTTAAACGATTAAGTTCCTCGGTAAAAAAAGCACGGTTATATAGTTTGGTAAGGACATCATGTTGTCCTAAATATTCAAGATAGTTTTCTGCTTTTTTCCGCGCAGTAATATCTGTCAGTGCAACTTGTACTAGTCCCCACGTCTCTTCATATCCCGGAAAGACGGTAAATTGCAGCAAGACATTTCTGATTTGGCCATCTAAAGCGTAGTTAATCGCTTCACGTTTATGATGAATATTACCTTGCCACAATTCGATGAGTTGCTCTCGAAAGGTTTCAATCATTTCTTCAGCAAAAATCTTATGTGTATTTCTAAGAAGGGTAGACTTATCAGGAGCCTTAAATAAATCTATAGTGGCCTGATTAACATCTAAAATTAAAATATCTTCTATACATTGGCGGACAAATTCAGGATGAACATCTAGAAAAGTTCTAAAATCTTCAATTCCTAATAGCCTAAGTTGATCAATTCTATTTTTTATACGACTGAAATCTTCGACCCAAAGAGAAGTTGGTGAGTAGATAAACATTGATTCAGCTAAGCGACGATTTTTTTCTTCCTGACGAAGTGCATTTTGATAGGGCGTAATATCTTCAGTGGTAATTAATACACGTTCAAAATTAGATTCAAAGCCAGGTAAAATAGAACCTCTGAGCTGAACATCAATGCGTTTGCCTGATAAAGTATAATTCACCGTAGTACTTGAAAAATGCGTTTTACCATTCCAAAGCTCTTCTAGCTCATAAATATGTGATTCAAACATTTCCTTTTTGAAAATCAAATTTAAACTGGAGCATAATTCTTCTTGTGTTTCTGCTTCAAAAAGTTCTAATGTTTTTTGATTAACGCGAATTATTTTAATTTTATGGGCACATTCAGTAATTAAATTTTGATTTTGATTTAAAAATTCATGCAGGTTTTCAATGCCTTGATTTCTCCATAAATCAAATTGTTTTTTAACTTCACTGAAATCCTCAATCCACATTGGAATTGGGCTAAGGTCAAAAATCGAAGAATCTAAAGTTTCCATATGTTTCTTTAAGTATTCAGTTCGCCCTAAAGTATAATGAGAAAAATTAATATTTGGGAGGGTAAAGAGTTTAAATCTATTAGAATAATTAAAAATAAAAAGATTAAAGGTAAGTAAAAATAAAATAATGAGAAAGCAGATTTGACCTGCTTAACTCATGATTTATAAGAAAACTTAACGATTAATCGGGTGATCAATATTTTTTTCGCCACGCCATAGTTTGATAAAATCTTGTTCATCAAAATCGTAAAGTTCCATAAGTGCAACAACAGCACTGACAAAAATCATAGCACCTTCTGAATTTCCATGAAGATTAAAAATTTTACCATTGAGCTTACCTAAAATATCACTAAGCTCATGATCACGGCCTCGTCCATAACGATCTCGTGGATACAACTCTTCATTTAAAACAATCAGTGCTATGGCTTTTTCAGCATCAGATAAATCAGTTTTATCTAAGGCTTCTTCAAAAGATTCACTGCCATGGTTAAAGTAAAAAATAACCTCGTCGTTAATGAAACTTTGTACCATCTTTTGAGTTAAAGTCGGAAACTGAGATACCGCATTATCTTCAACATAAGGTTTAAAAGATTCCGGAAAAATAACGTTGTGATAAATGCCTTTAAAAAGAGGAGCAATTTCCGAAACTTTATAACCCGCAATACCACAACCTAAAGCAGTAACAAAATATTTCATTTTAGGATGATTTTTTGCATAAATTTTGAAGTCTTCAACATAGTGCTCAATTTGGGAAAGTGGCATTTGTTGAATGTGTTCATTTAAAGTTGGAATTGCAAAGCTCTGTCCAGCCCAGCCACGACCTACACCTTCAACTGCTCCGAAGTGCTGACTTGCCACACGTGCTGCACCGCTACCGTGTTGTCCAGCAAGATTACTTCCAAATACAAAAACTGTATCTTCAGGAAGTTCGGTTACAATACTTTCATCATGATATTGATAGGTCATGGTTATACTTTTTGTTTAATGGATAGCTTCATGTTGCAACCGATTAGGGTATTGGTCAAGTGTTAAGATGCTTAATCTTTTACATTGAATTTCCAGCCCAATTTAGACTTTAAATTAAGATAAAAATCCCCATTAAAGGGTAAGACGTTAAATTAAATTTTTTCATAAAGAGAGATAACTTTGAACGAAAATCAACCTTTTGATTTGGTCACACATTATCAGCCAGCAGGTGATCAGCCACAGGCCATTGAAAAGCTGGTAAATGGTATCGAGCATGGTTTTCGTAATCAGTTATTACTGGGTGTAACTGGCTCGGGTAAAACCTATACCATGGCGAATGTAATCGCTCAAACACAGCGACCTACAATTGTGATGGCCCATAACAAAACATTGGCTGCCCAGCTTTATGGAGAGTTTAAAGCGTTCTTTCCCAATAATGCGGTTGAGTATTTCGTAAGTTATTATGATTACTACCAACCAGAGGCATATGTCCCATCTTCAGATACTTTTATTGAAAAAGATGCGGCCATTAATGATCACATTGACCAGATGCGATTGTCAGCAACTCGTGCTTTATTAGAGCGTCGTGATGCAATTATTGTGGCTTCGGTATCTGCAATTTATGGTTTGGGTGACCCAAATGCCTATATGCAAATGTTACTGCATGTGGTTGAGGGCGACCGCGTAAGTCGTGATGAAATTATTCGTCGTTTGGTTGAAATGCAATATACGCGTAATGAGCTTGAGTTCTTACGTGGTACCTATCGAATTCGTGGTGAAATTATTGACATTTTCCCTGCCGAATCTGATCAACATGCAATTCGTATTGAGCTATTCGATGATGAGGTTGATTCCATCCGTTGGTTTGATCCGTTAACCGGTAAAATGGTTCGTAAAGTTCCGCGCGTTACGATTTATCCAAAAAGCCATTATGTAACACCAAAAGACCATCTGACTCGTGCCATTGATACGATTAAAGATGAGTTACAAGATCAACTTAAATTCTTCCGTGAACATGACAAATTGTTAGAAGCTCAGCGTATTGAGCAGCGCACCCGCTATGATTTGGAAATGATGCAACAGTTGGGCTATACCAACGGTATCGAAAACTATTCACGACATTTGTCTGGTCGTCCAGCTGGTGAAGCGCCTCCAACTTTATTTGATTATGTGCCAGAAGATGCGTTGCTGATAATTGATGAGTCACACGTTACTGTTCCGCAAATTGGAGCAATGTATAAAGGCGACCGATCACGTAAAGAAAATTTAGTGAATTATGGTTTCCGTTTACCAAGTGCACTTGATAATCGACCAATGAAATTTGAAGAGTGGGAGCGCATTGTACCAACGACCATTTTTGTAAGTGCGACACCAGCCAGATATGAGCTAGAAAAGTCTGAGCAAGTGGTTGAGCAAGTGGTACGCCCAACAGGACTAATCGACCCTGAAATTGAAGTTCGTCCTGTATTAACTCAAGTTGATGATGTTCTTTCTGAGATTAATATTCGTAAGAACCTAAATGAACGTGTGTTGGTGACTACTTTAACAAAACGTATGGCAGAAGATCTGACTTCTTATTTAAAAGAATATGGGGTTAAAGTCGCTTATTTACACTCAGATATTGATACGGTTGAACGTGTCAAAATTATTCATGAGTTACGTACAGGTGTGTTCGATGTGTTGGTCGGTATTAACTTACTGCGTGAAGGTCTCGACATGCCAGAAGTTTCTTTAGTTGCTATTTTAGATGCAGATAAAGAAGGCTTTTTACGTTCAGAGCGTTCACTCATTCAAACGATTGGTCGTGCTGCGCGTAACGTGAAAGGTAAAGCAATTTTATATGCTGACCGAATCACTGATTCTATGCAAAAAGCAATAGATGAGACTGAGCGTCGTAGAGCTAAACAAATCGAGTTTAACGAGTTACATGGTATTACCCCACGTAGTGCTGTTCGTCAGGTCATCAAAGAAATCGATTCAGGTGAAGTACTTTCAGATGATGAGATTGATGAGAAGGTTCTTGAACAGGCACAAGCTTTAAGTGCGGATGAAAGACATATTCTCTCAGATCCAAAATTGTTTAGTAAGCATATTACTAAACTGGAAAAAGAGATGTTAAAGGCCTCGAAAGATTTACAGTTTGAACAGGCAGCTCGGATACGTGATGAAATCCTTCGATTAAAAGCGCAAATGTTGCAATAAACGAATACATAACGCTACATAATGTGTTTAAAAAACAAGCTAGTGTAGATAATTGAGTTCTTTGTATTCACAACTAATCGTTGAGGGCAACAATGGCATTTCAAAATAATGTTCCGCAAGCCAGCTGGCGTTTGGCTAAAATTGCGTTGGGCGGTGTCGTTTTGGCTGGTTTAGCTGTTGGAACCTATGTCTATGCTCAGCCGAAACCCTTGCAAACTGTCTATAAAGTTGAACTAGACCGATATTTAGGTGTTTGGTATGAAGTCGCCCGTAAGCCTGCATTTTTCCAGAAAAAATGTGCTTACAACGTGTCTGCAACTTACACCTTAAATGAAAATGGAAATATAGTTGTAGATAACCGCTGCTATGATAATAGAAAACAATTACAGCAATCTGTCGGGGAAGCCTTTGTGGTTAACCCGCCATATAACACCAAATTGAAGGTAAGTTTTTTACCTGAAGCGGTAAGATGGATTCCAGTCATCCGTGGGGATTACTGGATTTTAAAAATTGATGAAGACTATCAGACGGTTTTAGTCGGTGAACCTTCACGTAAATATCTTTGGGTTCTATCAAGAACTCCTCATCCTGAGCAAGAAGTGGTAGATGAATATCTAAATTATGCAAAAACATTAGGTTTTGATATTCGAGATATTATCCGTACAGAACATAAAGAATAATGATGTATACCTGCTTAAGAAAAAACCATGTTTTTGCATGGTTTTTTCTTTTTTATAGTGGATAAATCAAGTATTGTAGTGAGCTATTTTTACTAAAGTCTAAGAGGTTGATGATGTTTAAGGGCGTGATCTTGTCTGTCATGGCATCATTCACTTTTGGTGTACTTTATTTTTATACTCAATTATTAAGTCAGCTCGATAGCGAACAAACTTTTGGATGGCGAATTATTGCAACACTACCATTCTTAACTTTGTTTATGTGGTGGAGTGGTGATTTAGCTTATATCAAAAATATCTATCAACGTATTCTGGCTAAACCTTCTTTATTATTGCTGCTAATCACGACCTCTATTTTAACCTCAGTACAGCTTTGGCTTTTTTTATGGGGGCCAATGCATGGGCGTGGACTACAAGTATCTTTAGGATATTTCCTATTACCGCTAGTTCTGGTCTTAGCTGGAAGTGTGCTGTATGGCGAAAAAATATCAAAATTTCAATGGGTGGCGATTGTTCTCGCAGTCATTGGGGTTAGCCATGAAATATGGCGTTTAGGAAGTATTGCTTGGGAAACAGCATTGGTTGCAGTTGGATATTCTGCCTACTTTTTATTACGCAAGAAAATTAAAACAGACAACTTAGGTGGCTTCTGGTGGGATTTGGTCATTATCATGCCTGTTGCAATTTATTTAACGCATACAGGTTTACTGCCATATAGTAAGTTTTTTGATCAGCCGACGCTGAGTTTGGTGATTATAGGACTTGGAATTTTAAGTGCTATTGGGCTAGGAAGTTATATTTTAGCAAGCCGTTTTTTACCTTTAGTCGTATTTGGTCTATTAGGATATTTAGAACCAGTATTACTTGCTTTAGCTTCTTTAGTTTTAGGGGAGAGCATTGGTCAAGAAGAATGGTTCACTTATATTCCGATTTGGTGTGCTGTATTCGTACTCGTTTTAGAAGGGGCAATTCATCTTTATCAACAACAACAAAAGGCCAAAAATTTGCAGCTCAACATCGAGAAATATCAAAAAAGATTAAAAAATGATGAGTTTGATTAGGTCGTTAGAATCTAAAAAGTAAGAAAAAGCAAAAATTTAGCTGATTTAAACAATAAGATAATAAAAAATAATTATAGGTATTTTATGAATTTATGATGAATTTTAGGAAAATCTAGTCACTAACGTCAGCTTTTGATTCATTCTTGTCAATAATTCCATTACAATTACGGGGTTTTAAAAATCACGCCTAGATATAATTAATTAGAGGACGTATCTGTGAGCAAAGACACTATCATCGCCCTGCACGCTGAACACCAAGGCCGTTGGAAAAACCGTGAAGAAATCGCGGAACGTATGATTGCATTAATCGGTCAATTATACCGTGAAAAAAATATTGTCGTATCTGTTTACGGTCGCTCTTTAATTAACCGTTCTGTTATCCAAATTTTGAAAACTCACCGCCGTACACGTGTTGTAGACGTTGAGCTTTCTGTTGTAAATACTTTCCCAATTTTAGAAGCTTTAGCAAAAGTTGAAAACATTGGTTCTGCAGAAGTTGATATCGGTAAACTTGCTGTTGAATATAAAGAAAAAGGCGGTGATGTTGATGCTTTTGTTGCTCAAGCTGTTGAGTCAATTCAAGGAAGCGCAACTTCTGAACAACCTAAAGATGTAGTTCTTTACGGTTTCGGTCGTATTGGCCGTATCTTGGCTCGTTTAATCATTAGCCAATCAGGTTTAGGTCGTGGTTTAAGCCTTAAAGCAATTGTTGTACGTAAGTCTTCTGATGGTGACTTGGCAAAACGTGCTTCTTTACTTCGTCGTGACTCTATTCACGGTACTTTCGCTGGTACAATTTCTGTTGATGAAGAAAACGAAGCAATCATTGCTAACGGTAACTTCATTAAAGTGATTTATGCATCTAGCCCAAGCGAAGTTGACTATACTGAATACGGTATTGAAAACGCACTTTTAATCGACAACACTGGTAAATGGCGTGATGCTGAAGGTCTAAGCCAACACTTGAAATGCCCAGGCGTTGCACGTGTTGTATTGACTGCACCAAGTAAAGGCGAAATGAAAAACGTTGTATTTGGCGTAAACAACTCAGATATCTTAGATGAAGATAAAATTATCTCTGCTGCAAGCTGTACAACCAATGCAATTACTCCAATTCTTAAAGTGTTGGATGACAAATATAAAGTTCTTAACGGTCATGTTGAAACTGTTCACTCATTTACAAATGACCAGAACTTAATCGATAACTACCATAAAGCAGATCGTCGTGGCCGTGCTGCTACTTTGAACATGGTAATTACAGAAACTGGTGCCGCTAAAGCAGTTGCTAAAGCATTACCTGCATTGAAAGGTAAGTTAACTGGTAACTCTGTACGTGTTCCTACACCAAACGTATCTCTTGCAATCTTGAACTTAACACTTGATAAAGAAGTTGATCGTGAAGAAGTGAACGAATACATTCGTCAAATCTCGATTAACTCTAGCCTTCAAGGTCAAATTGGTTATACCAACTCGACTGAAGTTGTATCGAGTGACTTTATCGGTTCTCGTACAGCAGGTGTATACGATGCTCAAGCAACGATTACTTCTGGTAACCGTTTAACTGCTTATGTTTGGTACGATAACGAAGTTGGTTATAGCTGTCAGGTATTACGTATCGCAGAACAAATGTGCGGCGTAAGCTACAAAAAAATTCCAGCAGAATTGAATGCTTAAGATCATTTAACGATCTATAAAAGTTTTTCACAAAAAGACCCAGTTTAGACTGGGTTTTTTTACAACCGTACAAAATATATGCTGACTATTCTTTGTAAATAAATGAGAATACAAATTAAGGAAAAAAAGAAAATAGTAAGGGATAGGAATTGTCGCAGTTTAAACGTTTATTGGTCGTTTTTATATTCATCATTATTGCCAATTTATGTGGTGTTCTGATTGCAATATGGGTATTCAAGCATTTTAATATTTATATTCCATTGAAAAATCAAGCTGTTGCTATTGATTTACAAGAGCCTCTACAAGTTAAAGTTAAAGTACAAGATGCTTTAAATGTGGATGTAAAAGGTCGGGTAAATGCCAGTATTCCAATTGATGAGCAACTGAATATTCCATTAACACAAACATTAACTCCACGTGTTTATTTCGATAATATGGTGCCGATTAGCACCACTATTCCTGTCAAAGAAACATTAAAAGTTGAGCAAAATTTACCAATCGATACCAAGGTTCAGGTGAGAGTTTTGGGGCGTGATATTACGTTACCATTGAAAGGTACAATCCCATTAAAACTTGATGTGCCAATTGATATTAAGGTTCCGCTTGAGCAAAAGGTTCATTTAAAATTTGATGCGCCAGTACGCACGGTATTAAAAGAAAATCTACATATTCCTCTAAAAGCCAGATTAGACACGAATATCCCAATTGAAGGTAATTTAAACGTACCTGTCAAAACAGCATTAAATGCTTCGGTTGATGTGAAAAATACTTTACCTGTTAAGATTGCAAATGGTGAGTTAAAAATTCCTCTGTCCACTATGCGATTAAATCGAGTAATAGGTTCAGAAACATCACAGAAAACAGCTGATCAATAGGGTGGATGCCAATGTTTCGTTCACTCAAGAGTATGGTAATCAGTTTCTTTTTAATGATGATTCTTGCGGCTATTATGTTTTGGGTGTATCTCAACATTCAGGCAAATTTGGTCGTTTCTGCTCATAACGCTGATATTAGTTTACCTGACTCGCTAGAAACAAAAATCCAAGTTGGCAATACTTTACAAGTTCAGTCTATTGGTAAACTTGATACAACATTAGATATAGACCGCAAATTAACTTTACCTTTAAAAGGCAAATATTTAGCAGATTTAAATTTCGCTGTAGAAACACCAATTACGGTAAGTGTGGACTATTCAACAACTCTAAAAATTGATCAGGTTCTGCCTTTGGAAACTACTACGGATTTGGTCTATCAAAGTAAATTTTTACCAAAATTTCCACTTAAATTAGATATTCCTATTAAGTTGGATGTGCCTTTTAATTTAAAACGTAGTTATACCGTTCCCGTTAAAATTGTTTTTGATGGTCCTGTTTATTTTGAATTCGATGAGCCTGTCAATTTATCGGTGAAACATCAGTTTAAACCGAGCTTAAACGTGAATGACCCTATGGAAATGGGTAATGTCTCGTCATTTAATGCCATCATGTATAATTCTGTGCCAAAAACAAAAGCAAATCTTGATATGCAAATGACCTTACCTCTGCGTAATGTGCATCCTTGATAATTAAATAAATTGACTAAATTTTATTTTTTATGAAGATCCTATTTGCAAATCTAAAAGCTTCTGCTGGATTAAAGATAAAACAGCTCGTTATAAATGGAATAGTTCCATTTTCTATTCGAGAATTTTATGAAAATATGGCAGAATAGGCGGTTTTAGAGTTTTTAGAGGATTGGCAGATGCGCTTTGTTGATGAAGCAGTCATTACCGTAGAGGCTGGCGACGGTGGCAATGGCGTAGCCAGTTTTCGCCGTGAAAAATTTGTACCATTTGGTGGCCCAGATGGTGGTGATGGCGGACGTGGTGGAAGTATCTATATTCAAGCTGATGACGATACAAGTACGCTAGTCGATTACCGTTACACACGTAAATTCCGAGCTGAGCGCGGAAAGAACGGTGCAGGTGCTAACTGTACTGGACGTGGTGGTGAAGATGTGGTTTTAAAAGTACCCGTTGGTACAACAATTGTTGATACAGATTCAGGCGATATTATTGGCGATTTGGTTGAAGACGGCCAAAGAATTCTGGTTGCTGGTGGTGGCGAAGGTGGTTTGGGGAATACTCACTTTAAATCATCAACTAACCGAGCGCCGCGTAAATGTACGACTGGTACAAAAGGTGAATTCCGCGAAATTCGCCTTGAATTAAAAGTATTGGCAGATGTTGGTCTATTGGGTATGCCAAATGCCGGTAAATCTACTTTCATTCGTGCTGTAAGTGCTGCAAAACCAAAAGTGGCAGATTATCCATTTACAACCATGGTTCCAAACTTGGGTGTAGTCGATGCTGACCGCCATCGTTCATTTGTAATGGCTGATATTCCTGGATTGATTGAAGGTGCAGCAGAAGGTGCAGGTTTAGGAATTCGCTTCCTTAAGCATTTGGCACGTACGCGTATTCTTTTACACATTATTGATGTACAACCAATTGATGGTTCAGATCCAGCGCATAATGCAAAAGCAATTATGAATGAGCTGGTTAAGTTTTCACCTACGTTGGCGAAATTACCAGTTGTTTTAGTACTTAATAAACTTGACCAGATTGCTGAAGAAAGTCGTGAAGAGTGGTGCCAGCATATTCTAGATGAACTAGAGTGGACTGGGCCTGTCTTTAAAACTTCAGGCTTATTAAGCGAAGGTACAAAAGAAGTTGTGTATTACTTAATGGATCAAATCGAACAACAACGCGAACGTGAAGTTGAAGATCCTGAATACGCAGCAGAAGTAAGAGCTTTCCGTGAACAACTAGAAGTTGAAACACGTGAACAAACCATTGCGGCAAAAGAAGCATATCGTGCAATGCGTCGAGCACAACGTCTCGAAAGCATGATGGATGATGATGACGATTTTGACGATGATGAAGACGACAATGATGTAGAAGTCATCTACGTTCGTGACTAGAAAACCGAGGGAAACATGATAGAAGTGGTCGATGGGCAACGTCAGCTCAGTGAGTGTAAACGAATCGTTGTTAAAATCGGATCATCTTTACTTACAGCTAATGGGCAAGGTTTAGATCTGGACGCTATTTCGCATTGGGCGAAACAGATTGCAGATCTGCACAATGCCGGACACGAAATTATTTTAGTGTCTTCAGGAGCTGTAGCAGAAGGTATGGTTCGTATGAAGCTTGCGAGTCGACCCACCGATCTACCCAGTCTACAAGCCTGTGCTGCAATTGGGCAGATGGGCTTAATTCATACTTGGTCTAGTGTGCTTGAAAACCATGGTATTCGTACTGCTCAGGTTTTATTGACTCATGATGATTTGGCAGATCGCCGTCGTTATCTGAACTCATGTGATGCTTTGCAAAACTTGATTGATTGGCGTGTGATTCCGGTCATTAATGAAAATGACACGGTGTCTACCGATGAGATCCGTTTTGGTGATAACGATACTTTAGCTGCGATGGTGGCAGGTCAGGTTCACGCAGAATTACTGATCATTTTAACGGATCAGCAAGGTATGTTTGACTCAGATCCGCGTCATAATCCTGAAGCTAAATTACTGTCTACCGTTCGTGCTATGGATGATGATTTATTCGATATGGCCGGTGGTGGTGGTGTACTCGGGCGAGGTGGAATGGTCACTAAAGTTCGTGCTGCACGTTTAGCTGCTAAGTCAGGCTGTCCAACGCTCATCGCGAGTGGTGAAAGTGATAATGTTTTATCACGTGCGATGGCAGGTGAGATGCTAGGTACTTTGTTTACTACAGATAAAGATCGTATGACAGCTCATCAACAGTGGCTTGCTGCTCATTTACAAACAGCAGGGCGTCTTGTGATTGATGATGGTGCCGTTGAAGCGATTAAATTGAAGCATCGCAGTTTGCTCCCTGTTGGGGTTAAAAATGTTGAAGGGCATTTTGATCGTGGTGATGTGGTTGAATGTGTTGATAAACAAGGTAAACGTATTGCAGTAGGTCGAGTGAACTTTAGCTCACGCTCTGCTGAAATTATTAAAGGCTTAGCCTCAGATAAGGTTTATCAAGTATTAGGTGAAGCTCGTTCACTTGAAATGATTCATCGTGATCATATGGCAATTTATTAAGTCTTATTCAAATAAAAAAGCTCGCTTTATGCGAGCTTTTTTTCTGGGATTAAACGAGGTAAAACACGATCTTCACCAACCATATAGGGATGTGTAGCAAGGCTCAGCATGTCTAGGTCTTCTGAGCTATTACCATACGCATAAATCTGATGGTAATGTTGTAGCGTATATTGCTGATGTATTCTTAACTTCTTTTGTTCACTACTACAATCTGGAGTGGAATAGTAACCCGTCATCCTACCGTTTTTAATTTGAGTTTCGGTACAAATCAACTCGATATCTAGTAATTTACAAAGTGGAGCAAGATAGACATCAATTGAAGCTGAAACTAATACGACCTGATCACCACGCAATTGATGGTGTTGTAACTGAGTAAAAATTTCTGGTGAAAGCGCAGAGACTAACTCTTGTGCGTATTCTTCACCTAATCTTTGCAATTCAATTGCGGGGGTATCTTTAAACATGCTACGGAATAACTTGGCACGCATAGCATGGGCCGGATAAAAGTTAAGATAGTAGGCTTGAATCCATGGCAGAATTTTCAAGCCTTGCTTAACAATGTGACGCTTAGATAAAGCATAAAAGATGAACCCTGTAAAACTATCTTTACTACACAAGGTTCCATCAAAATCGAACAGGGCGAGACTTTTTATAGTCTTATTCGTTTCGCTCGTTGCATACATGTTTCATATCGTCCGTTTACGCGGGTTGCATACCAATTGGTATTATAATCACGACTTAATTTAGGCCCAGAAATCACCACTTGAGGCATTATTGCATAGAGCGGCTCTTTACCAGTTTTTGATTTATAAAGTTTAGTTAGTGCAATATAAGTTTGAGTACTTTCAAACTTTTTCTCTTTTTCTAATTTAAGATCATCACGTATCTGTCTTGGTGTAACTAAGATATTATTTTTTGCAAATACTGTAATCAGTTCTTTTTCAGACTGGCTTTGAGCTGCACGCGGATCGCCATCTTTTGTGTAAAGAAGTAGATCACCATCCAGACTAATTTCGGTATCCGTTAGAGCTTTCAGCATACTTTGGAAAGCAGCATTACGGCTAGAATACATGCCTGAGTTATAGTCTGCAAATCGATAAATAGCTTTATCATAATTTGCTGGATAAACCATTAAACGATGTATGCCGTAATATAAACCGCCATATTCAGTATATAAGTCATCACGAAGTGCAGCGGTGTTCATGCTTGAACGTTTATTGGCTTTCGCATAGTTAATATGAACTTGCATAGAACCTAGTGTGGTAATAGGGTTCATTTTCTCGCCAATATCTTGACCAACCAATTTGGCTGCACCTGTTAATGCGCTCACATGATAATGTTTAGCCATGAAATCGAAGATTTCTCGGTAAAGTAAGTCGAGTTCTTTCTCGGTTTTAACCTTACGCATTTGACTCATATAGTTGTTATCAGGAGAAGGCTGAGTTCTTAGCACTTCTTCAAAATAACCGGCAATTGTTCCGCCAATGGTTTTGCCCAGCTTATCTTCAAACTTTTCATTTAAGCGTGTGCTAACTTCTTCAACCGCCTTTTGACCTAATCCCGGCACTTGAGGGTTGGCAACAAAGTTAGATTCTTGATCAACTACAGCCACAATACTACAGACATTTTTCTTGGTTTTAGCAATATCCAAGTCTTTCATAATGTCATCAATATCTTTAGCCCATGACTCACGGTCATGCACACGCGATGGAATTAGACGTTTAATCTGTTGGCTTTCTAGTTCAGGCTCATCATCGTTTGACCACCAAGCTTTATCACCACAAGCAGCTAAACTCATGCATACGGCGACCATACCGAATGATTTTAATAAAAAACGGGAAGACAACGGTTTGTTCATGGCGAGGAGGGCACCTGCATAAAAAGATGAGCCGATTAAGCGGATGAAGTATACTATGTTGATCATCAATTGTATGAATATATATGTATATTGGTCCCTATCAACTGTCAAATAATTTAATTGTTGCTCCTATGGCCGGAGTCACAGACCGTCCATTTAGAACACTCTGCAAGTATTTTGGCGCAGGTCATGCAGTCAGTGAAATGATGACTGCTGATAAAACTTTGCGGATGAGCAAGAAAAGCCTTTACCGTGCGAACTTTGATGGTGAACTCGCTCCGATCTCTGCTCAAATTGCAGGTTCTGATCCTGAGCAATTAGCAGAGGCTGCACGCTATCAAGTTGCAAATGGTGCACAAATTGTTGATATCAATATGGGATGTCCTGCCAAGAAAGTATGTAATAAGCTCGCCGGTTCAGCGTTATTACAAGATGAGGACTTGGTGGCTCGTATTCTTGATGCAGTTGTCGCTGCTGTTGATGTTCCCGTGACTTTGAAAACCCGTTTGGGTTTTTTAAATGGTCAAGAAAATATTTTAAGAGTCGCAAAAAGGGCAGAAGAAGCGGGAATTGCTGCACTAGCCTTACATGGTCGTACCCGTGAAGACATGTATTTAAATACAGCACGTTATGATTTGATTAAACATGTCAAAGAATTAATCAATATTCCCCTTATTGCGAACGGTGATATTGATAGTCCTGAAAAAGCAAAATATGTGCTCGACTATACTGGTGCTGATGCAATCATGATTGGTCGTGCTGCTCAGGGTCGACCATGGATTTTTCGTGAAATTGCGCATTATTTAAAAACTGGAGAGCACTTAGCAGCGCCTAATATTGAAGAAGTCAAAGATGTACTTTTAGGACATTTGTCTGAGTTATATCAATTTTATGGCGAATACTCTGGATGTCGTATTGCCCGTAAACATATTGCTTGGTACACAAAAGGTTTACGTTCAAGTAACGAATTCCGCCAAAATATGTATAAAGTTGAAAGCACTGCTGAACAAGCATTAGTGGTCGAAAACTATTTTAATGAGTTATTGGCTGAAGGTAATTTAATGAGTGATGTGCAAGTTGAGCAGGTTAACTTATTGCAGACTCATTAAATAAAAAGCCAGTAAATGTTTACTGGCTTTTTTAAATTTACTCATCTTCTAGCATTTCTACGACCAGTTGGTTAACTAAATCAGCAGCAGCTAATTCACGTATTTGTGAGACATTACTACCCGCCCAAAAAGCACCAAAGCCATAGTCTTTATTTTTGCTTGCAATTGCATTGAGCTGCTTAGCCAAATCATAGGTATATGGATATTCGGGTTGAAGAGGGCGGCTAGGTAAATCAATTTGTGTGTGCCAATGGTTGAGCAGGCCGCGGGCAGGACGTCCAGAAAGACTGGCACTGATTTGCGTCACAGTCTCATTAAATAAAGCTTTACGGTATTCGACAGATGCATTTGAAGATGGGCATTGAACGAAGGCAGTTCCGAGTTGAACAGCAGTAGCTCCTAAGCTCAACATATGTCGTGCTTGTGCTCCATTCATAATACCGCCAGCGGCTACCACAGGTCGTTTGCAATGTTGGACAATCAGATGTACTAAATCACTGGTTTTAATTGCTGCATCAAAGGTTTTATTAAAGATTCCACGATGTCCACCAGCTTCAATCCCTTGAGCAATAATAATATCAATACCAGCCGCTTCAATGGCTTGTGCTTCAACTAAATTGGTAGCAGATACCATCGTGATAATTCCGGCATCTTTTAACGCCTGAATTTGATGAGGATGGGGAATACCAAAATGAAAACTGACAGCTTTAGGTTTGGTTTCCAATACGACATTTAAAAAATTATCGTTATCAAGAAAACTTGGATAAATACAGTTTAAGTTTTGAGGAGGCTGTTCTCCGAACTTTTCAAATTGTGGACGTAAATATTCAATCCACTGTGCTGATGTTTGAGGATTAAGTTGTTCGGGCTGATGGCAGAAAAAATTAACTTGAAATGATTTTTCTGTAAGTGTTTGGGTTTTTAAAATCTGTTCTCGAGCACTTTGCGCTGTATTGGCACCTAGACCTAAAGACCCCAGACCACCCTGATTAGAAACTTCTGCGGCAAGTTCAGGTGTAGATACACCTGCCATAGGAGCAAGAAAAATCGGATGTTTAATTTCAAGTTGTTGTAATAGGGTCATTTTATTCACCTCATTTCTTTATCTTCACCATAGCGTGAAAACCGAACCAAGCGCAAATAATATTGGGCATTTAGTTTTTAAATATTTATTTCTTAAATATTTAAAAGTTCTGATTTTTTAAAGTGGAGAAACATGAAATAAAGACCCGATCCAGCTTGAAAAAGCCATCGCTAAAATTCCCCACAAAGTAATACGTAAACTTCCTTTAAGTTTAGACGTACCTGCGAAATGACTGGATAGCGCCCCTAAAAAAGCTAATGAAATAATGCCAAATATTAAAACTGTTTTTTCAATCCAAATTTCTGGACTGAGTAAAATAGCCAGCATGGGAAACAACGCCCCAAATGAAAATGAGCCAGCTGAAGCTAATGCGGCTTGGATAGGATTTGCTGCGGTATTTTCATGAATACCAATTTCATCGCGTGCGTGAGCACCTAAGGCATCATGATGTGTAAGTTGTGTAGCAACTTGTCGAGCTAAATCAGGCTCTAAACCTCTGGCTACATAAATTTGAGTGAGTTCATCCAGTTCACGTTGCGGATGCTTTTTAAGTTCTTGTGCTTCAAACTTTAAGTCCGCTTTTTCAATATCTTCTTGTGATTTTACTGAAATATACTCTCCGGCAGCCATAGAAGTTGCACCAGAAATTAAACCCGCAATACAAGTAATAAGAAGCGTATGAGCAGTGGCTCCACTTGCAGCCATTCCCATGATTAGACTTGTAACAGAAATGATCCCGTCATTTGCACCTAAAACGGCTGCCCTTAACCAACCTGAGCGGTGAATAAAGTGATGTTCTGAGTGTTGGGAAAAGGACATGACTTTACCTTTTTTAGTTATAAATTTTTATCTTATCCTATAAGATTATTTACAATAATACGATTAAAAAATGTGTCATGATAGGAAAAACAAACAGATAAGTACTTTTTAAAACATAATATAAAAGGAGATAAAATGAACAACTTATGGAAGGCTTCTATAGACTTAAATAATGCAGTTTATGAGTTTAATTATAATACTTATTGATTAAATTTTAATTCTATTTCTACGCAAACATTCTATCTACTTTCAACTAGAGGTCTCAATGAATAGCAAAACAATAAAATCTCTAACCCGTTCCTTTATCGTTATAGGTTCGATCTGTCCAGCTTTAGGCCTCTTAAGTGTTGAGACTACCTTTGCCCAAGAGATTGTGAATCAAGAATATAAACCGGGTAATCCGATTTATGATAAGTGGGACCAATTTTATAAAATTGAAAAGACTCAACCTGAAAATGCCGAGAAGTTATTATTAGAACTTGGAGAGATGACACCGCAAGATATTAAAGTCTGGAAAAGCTTAACTTATTTACAGATTCGGCTAGGGAAACAAGAAGCTGCTTTGCAAAGTTTGAGAAAAGCAGAAGCATTGGACCCAGCAGATGATAATTTAAAATTACAAGAAGCCTATTTGCTCAATTCTCAAAAAAATAATAAAGAGGCATTAGTGGTTTTTAAGGAGCTTACACAATCAAAAGATGCTGATATTGCCACCAAAGCGACACAGGCTGTAAAAAATCTAAGTGGAGGGGAAGCCAAAACTTATTTCCGAGATGTTTATTTTGCGCCTTCATATGAGTCACGTTATGACGATGTGATTTTCCCACTTAAAGCTCGCTATGGTAAGAACCTCGATAATGGTCGAGCACAGGTTTACGGTTTTTTAAACCTAAACCGCGATACTCAATCTCAAGGTGGTGTACGACCTGAAATTATTGATGAAAATGCAGTAACTCTAGGTGTGGGCGCTAATTATCAACCTTGGACTTCTATACCTGTGCGCATGTATTTAGAAGTGGGGGGAAGCTACGATCTGATTGATCGAAATAGAGATAAGTTTCGTGAAAGTGTTGTCGGTGGGGTGACAGGTTATCAAGAGTGGTATTCTCAAAATAGTTGTAATGAGTCACTTTGCTTTAATGATTACTTCACTGATTTATATGGCAATGCAGCGACTTATTCTAGAGAAGATTATAACGTTATTGGTGATTTGAGATTACGCACGGGTCTGAATGTCTATAAAGGTGAAAACGGAACTGTACAGGCTTATATGAAATTGCATGGTTTAGCTGACAGTAAAGATGAATATTACAATAACTTATTTGAATATGGCCCCGGCATTTCATGGCAGCCTTTTAATTATCAACCTATAAAATTACGTGTAGAACGACTATATGGCAATTACTTTAAAGATGTGCCAGTAAATACGAAAGATCATTACAACAATACTCGAGTAGAACTCGTTTTTTATAAGGATTTTTAAAATGAAGAAAGTTTTTATATCTATTGTATTTGGAACCCGTCCTGAATTAATCAAACTTGCTCCTGTTATTTTATTGGCAAAACAAGATCCTCGCTTTCAAGTTGAGGTAATTTTTACTGGACAACATGATGAATTGGTCAGAGATGCGATAGATTTCTTTGGGGTTGAAATTGACCACCGTCTTAAAATTATGAATGCTGGACAAAGTTTAAACCAGCTATTAATTCATGGTTTGAGTCAAATCGAGAATGTATACGCTGACGGACAAAAAAGAGATGCAATTGTTATTCAGGGGGATACAACAACTGTGTTAGCCGCTGGATTAGTCGCGTTTTCAATGAAAGTTCCTGTTGCGCACGTTGAAGCTGGTTTGCGTTCTTATGATTTGGATCATCCCTTTCCTGAAGAGGGAAATCGTCAGTTAGTTTCACGTATTACCAAATGGCATTTTGCCCCGACTGAACAATCAAAAAGAAATCTACTTAATGAACAAATTCCGCCAGAACTCATTACTGTTACAGGCAATACAGTCGTTGATGCGGTGTATTTAGGACGTAAGTTAATTTCCGAAAAATCTGATTTGAAGAATCAGCTTGAACCTTATGGAATTCAATTAAAGCAGGATGACAAAGTTGTACTTATTACTGCTCATCGTCGTGAAAACTTTGGTGGTGGAATTCAAAATATTTGCAATGCAGTTGAGCATTTAGCCCAAGACCATCCTGATTTACATTTTATTTGGCCAGTCCATTTAAACCCAGCCGTACATGATGTGGTTCATGATAAGTTTAAAGATCATTCGCAGATCCATTTGGTTAAACCATTAGACTATCCTAGTTTATTGGCAGTCATAGACCGATCTACTTTTATTTTGACGGACTCGGGTGGCTTACAAGAAGAGAGTCCATCATTTAATAAGCCAGTTTTAATCTTACGAGACACCACAGAACGACCTGAAGTTGTTGAAGTTGGGGCAGGTGTTTTAGTGGGTACAAACCAACAAAAAATTATTGAAGAAGCTGAAAAGCTACTCACTGACCAACAGCACTATGAGAAAATGGCGCATGTAGAAAACCCATTTGGTGATGGGCAAGCTGCTCAACGTATTCTCGATCAAATTGCTAAATCTTATGAATTGGCATAATGGTGAGTTAAGAATTCTTCTCACTTATGGATTTATTAACACCACCATAAGTGAGTCGGTACCATAAGCTCACAATATTAACGCACCAACGGTTCATGTAATGAGGACCATCAAAAATATAAATAGTTTTGCCTTCGTACGCTTTTAGCTGAGAAATAATCTCCCAAGGATACGCGGCTCTAAATTGCCCATTCTTTTTTACCCTAAAAGCTTCTAACACTATAATTACTCTATCTTCCCCAAGCTTCTGTTCAAGTTGTTCTAAAATATGTTTGGCTTGTTGAGGTGAGCGAACACCCACGCCAACACCATCTTGAAAAAACACTCCAGTATGGTCAGGTAGCCAGCTTTTAACCCATAAATCATAATGTTCAGGTTCGCTTTCGCCACTATAAATACTTACCCAGACTGGTGAGGGGAGTTTAGATAATACATGACCTAAAGCACTTACTCTTAGCCAAGTTGGATCTGCTTCAACTGGAAAATAATAACCTTTAGGTGCTATTTTTTGTTCTTTTATAATTTGGGTAGATTTTTCACCTAACTCAATGACATTAGCTCGAGCTTTAGGTTCATTATATTCACCTGCTAAGCCCAATATGATGTTTTTTGCCCAAGGTTCTTGTTTAATTTTTTCTAAATTAATAGCTTTTTCCCATTGTGGAAAATTGGATTCTTTCCACCATGATTTAGATTCAACCACAGACCATTGGGGAACAAAGGTATCAACACCTAAATAGTGCCAATTTCCATCTGGTGGAGTTGTATCATTGTCGGGCTGCCAAAAAATGCCTTCAATATGCGGGGCTTGACCTTGATGTTTGAAAAGCCCCGCATATGCGATGACACTACATATAATTAAAATAATAAATGCAGCTATTTTAATTGGTATCTGTTTTCTCATTATTTCGTCTTAACCAGTACCACAAGAAGATAATTATTATCATAATTGCAGAGATAATCACAACTAATAAGAAGAAAGAAGACTGTTGGACTAAAGGAGCCTTTTGATTACCGACGATGAGTTTTTGTAAAACATAGATATTTCCATTTTCCGAAACTAACATTTTGGTCACGTTATTTGGAATTTTATGTTGGATCTTTTCCCAAAGGTGCATAAAAGTTTGTGCACCACCTTCGGAATCAGTAATCACATCAAAGCGATTATTGTTATAACTAACAATGAAGCCATTCTGCGCAGCAGGTGCATAAATAATATCCTGATGCATTAATACCTGTTGCTGATAAATATCTTTATTCACACGGATATTTACGGATTGTGGTGCGTTCGGTGAATAACGGACTAGATTGAGAGGCATTGGTGCTTCTGTCAAAAGCATTTTTTTCGCCGTTTGACCTAATACAATAGCAATATTTAACGCGCCCGATTGATCATCAATCGCAATAGTCGGAGTCGTTGCTAAAGTCATTGAAATTGCCGCTACACCATTTTTGAGTTTATGAGGAAGCTTTACAGTAGATTTGGCTGTGTCAATCCAAAGTGAACCATGTGCATTCGGTAAACACTGAGAATTGGCAATGACCGAGTTTTCTAGCTTTAGACTAAAATTTGTCGTATTAGAAATGGCTTTTGCAAAAATATTGAACTGACGGTTTACTGGGTCTGAAGCCAGATCCGCCGTTTTCATACTTCCTGCAAGCCCGCCATCAATCCAAGCTGTAATATTGGAACCTTGTAATAAACCACTTTGAATACGAAGCGCAATTTGTCCTTGCAAAATATCAGTTGGTTGCCATACCGCAGGAAAATCAAGAAACAAGTTTTTTTCGGCGTGATTTAATCTGAAATCTTCAATGCCTAAATCAGCGAGTGTATCGATTTTTTTAAATTGAGCCCAAGTTGGATGGGATATCGTATTTGGGAAAAGTGCACTTCCTGTACTCAATTGTTGTACATAAGAAGGATTAATTAACCCATTTATTGCACTCGTTAAGTCTTGTTGCGTGTGGTAAGTAATGGAGAGTGTAGGCACACCATCTACAGGTTTCGTAATTTGTACTAATGCTCCGCCTTTTAGTGGGGCTGGTGAGCGAATAACTTCAATAATAAAGTTTGTTTCCGGATTTAAATTTGTTTGACCTGAATCGACCCATTCAATAGGGGTTATTGAAGTCCATGAACTTGCCAATCTAGCGAGCATGGAAGCTTCTGTAATCTCATTACGATTATATTTTAAAATCCCCACAAAGGGAGTTGGACGTCTCGCTTGTGGGTTAAATAAAGCATCTGGCAAGTCTTTTAAACGGTATTCATTACGAATAGGTGTAAAGTCGAGTTGGGAATTGCTTAAATAAGTTAGGTGATCAATATCTTCTGTACAGAATGTTTCTCTGGCTTGATTAAGCGTAGACGGTTTCGCATATTGTTGAATAATAAAATCCAAACGATGAAAACCACTCTGACTTGCGGGGATATCAAATTTGAATTGACCATCACCGCTCAACGTAGTGTTATAAATCAGTTTATCATCATATTTTACGAGTAAAGTTGTATCACTTTCCGTGGAATAATCACTTGAAAATTGAATGCTTTGCCACTGGGCACCTTTTCCAATATAGAAAAAATGTGGCTCGACTGTATATTTGGTTGAGGTACTAATATCGTCGAGTTTCCATGTGTACGCATGAGCAGACATGGCGAGCATAAGACTGGTGCTGGCAAGGAGCACTTGAGCTGTTTTATAAAGATCAAAAGTCTTTTTCATTTATTTTTTCTCCTTGCTACGTTCCGTTTTGTACCATTGAAGGGAATTACCCTGTATTTTATTTTTAAGCATGTCATATGCGGCTTTAAATACAATAAAAAGAAAGATTTGTGAGTAACTTACATAAGATATAACAGAGTAAAAGTAGAGTTCTGGTTTAACTTTTTCGAGCGAAAGGGTAAACCACATTTGTGCGACATATAGGCAAAATGAAAGCCCCCACAAAGTGGTAAATGGCCCCGGAACTGAAATACCTGCAATATCAAGCAGCCCAAGAGTTAAAGTGATATGACTCCAGAATAAAGCGGGTACAAAAAGTATGTAGCACATAATGTTATTTAGAATTTCAATTCCGATAGGAAAAGGCGTTCTTAACGCTACGGGTAAATATTTACGAGTTACATAAAAATTACCTTGAGTCCAACGGGAGCGCTGTTTAACAAATACACTTAAAGAAGGTGGGTCTTGCTGCCAACCAATTGCATAAGGCACCCATTTAATCCGTTTTTGGCCGATAAAAATCCTAAAACTCATTTCCGTATCATCGACTAATGATTTTTCATCAAAACCACCCAAGGTTTCTAAAGCATCACGCCAAATGACATAGTTTGTGCCCATTAATGTCGATAATTCAAAACGTTGCCAACGCCCGCCTTGGAAAATCCATTGAAAAAAGATGAATTCGATTGCGATAAATCGGGTCAAAATACTATCTTGCCAGTTGCGCGTTCTTACTTTCCCATTGACGGCCACTAATTTTTTATCGGCAAGGAGGGTTTGAGCGAGCAGGCGAACACAATCGGGTTCTGGTGTACTGTCCGCATCATAGACAACAATCAATTCGCCTTTGGCATGGGGAAGGCCATTATTTAACGTTCTAGATTTACCTTTACCCCCCATTCCTTTAGGAACATTGACAATTTTTATGCAAGGATAAATCTGTGCCAAATTTTCGGCAATTTCTAAGGTGTTATCTTTAGATCCATCATTAATCAGTAGAACTTCATATGCTTCGGCTGGGTAATCTTGTTGAGCAATTGCATGCAAAGTATCTTCAATCACAACGCCTTCATTGTAAGCAGGGATCAAGACACTCAGAACGGGCCACCTCTCTGGTATAGGAAGGTTTTGTAATTCTTTTTCCGCTGTTTTTGAATATTTCCAAGCTTGATAACTTAACCACGCCCAAAATGCTTGTGGAATCCAAATCCCTAAAAAACCAAATAAAAAGAGAATATCAATTGGAGCCATTTGTTCGTACCCTCCTGATAATAGAAGAGATGAGCAACAATAGTAAAATTAGCCCGACTACCAGTGAAAACCAAGAAATATAACTACCAAATGTACCGAGAAGATTTGGATAACTACTTGTTAAAATAAGGTCAAGCGGAACTACAACAGTGCTTAGCCCAATGAAAACATAGCCAAGAAGGCTTGTTTTTACTTCTTCGGATGTGCTTACATAATTGATATTATTAAATTTCCAAGAAATACCGAGTTGAGGGTATCGGATATTTGTTGTTGGTAAATCAGCAGGAGGATTAATAATAATTTCATAACCAGACATATGGTTATTAAAACTTTTAGCTGAGTAGAATAAATGTTGGCCTTGCAAGATTTCTCGTGAAGGTAGGGGAAGCTGTGCCGGATTAAATTGAATAATATAGCTACCCGCAGGTTGTGAAATTAAATTTTCATCCCAACCTGTTGAAACAAAAGCAGCCATGGGCCGTAAACCAATGGCAGTAGAAAATGTGGCTTTGGCCGCAAAATATTGAGGTTGCTCTGATTTATAGAGTGCAATCGGAATCGCGCCTTGGCTTACTGCTTCTTTGAGCAAGAAATAATGAGGAAATCCAAATACTTCATCCGGTAATATAATGCCAGGCTTAATTCCTTTGTGAATCAGCTGTTGAAAACTATCTGAACTGATTTGGTCAATTGTAAAAACAGGCCACCATGTATCTTGATATGGGAAAAACATAGAAAGATCATCTGTACTCTGAACTTCTTTTTTATTTTGTTCTGCTTGAATTTCACAATGATAATATTGGCGGTAGAACTGTTGTAAAGTAGCGTCTGGATATTGGCTAGAAGCAATAATAATTCCACAAATATTAAGAAGATTGGACATTAGTTCATCTCCTCAGGCGGAATAGGAATAACTTTATATTCCACCTCAAGACGTAGTGTCATAATTTCTCTTAATTTTTTAATAAAATCAGGTTCTTCATCCGTTTTTTGGTTGCGAATTACAATACTGTATATTTTTTCAAGATCATCATCGGCAAATTGGAAAATAATTTCTTGCGGCTGATGTTGGCTCAAAATTTTGATCATTTCATTTTGAGTGGTTTTCCATACATCATCACCTAACATTTCTTTAATTAAGCTTCGGTTGAGAATTTTGATTTCAAAGACTTCATAGTCTTGTATTTGATGATGATCGAGAAGTTTAAAGAAACTACGTTGAAAGTACTTGAGTGCACTCAGCGGGAAAATATCACGTCGGTAATTACGGTCATAGCTTTGAATGTCACGGTACTTTTGGACATTAATTTCAATATTATGGCGTATAGCGCTAAGAAAAAGAGGAATGAGAGGGATAATAAAAAGTAAAAGAAGCTGCCTTTCAATATGGGTTTGTGCACTTAAATCAAGCAAGAAATATACAGCAACCCCTACGAAAGCGATTAGCCCAACGATTAAAGATGCACCAACTTGTAAAAAAGCTCCAGAAATTAAAAGAATAAGAATGAAGATCCAGCTTCCTCTAAAACTTACAGGCAACCACTCATACGCTACTATGCCCATAAATAGATGAGCTGCGATAATCCATAAGACGAGTGTTCTTCCAGGGTTCTTTTGTTGTTGTTGCATGTGAGCTATGGTTACCTTCTGGTAATGATAGTTTTTATACTTTTATTACTAAATGTGAGGTATTACGAAGTTATTGTTGTTTATGACCTTTTTAAGTATCTATTATGTTTATTTTTAGATCAAAGTCACCATTTAGTCAAATACTGTTATTATTTTTTAATTAAAAATAAACAGATAAGACCTAACTCTTATTTAAATACTCTTGAAAGTTTCAATTGCTTTAAGACGTGTTTCCTTTAAATCAACTATTGGTTTTGGATAATTTAACTGAGTATTCGTTTTGGTTGAGTAGGGTTCATGAATGGCTTTATTGTCTAGATGAGCTAATTCTTCAACCCATTGACGAATATAATCTCCATTTGGATCAAATTTCTTTGATTGAGCAATAGGATTAAAAATTCTAAAGTAAGGTACAGCATCGGTTCCTGTAGAAGCGCACCATTGCCAACCACCATTGTTTGCTGCTAAATCACCATCGATTAAGTGTTCCATAAACCATTGTTCACCAATACGCCAATCTATCAGTAAGTTTTTACATAAAAACATGGCAGTAATCATGCGAACACGATTATGCATCCATCCTGTTTTGAGAAGTTGGCGCATTCCAGCATCAATAATCGGTATACCCGTCTGGCCAGTTTGCCATGCGGTGAGGTGCTCTGGATTATGATTCCATTTGATTTTCTGAGTATCCTTTTTAAATGGAATGTGTTTAGAAACATGGGGGAAATCAAATAAAATATGTTGATAAAATTCTCGCCAAAGCAGTTCATCTAGCCAAATTTGCTGGCCTTCATTCGTCAAATGAAAGTTGCCATGTTCAGCTCTAAAAAGGGCCTGCAGGCATTGACGAATAGACAAAATTCCAAGGTTTAAATAGGGGGAAAGTTGACTAGTTCCTTTTACATGGGGAAAGTCACGCTCTAATTTATAGTCAGATAAATGATCTTTAATAAATACGTCGAGCTGCTCTAGAGCAAATCTCTCTCCAACTGGCCATAGGTCTTCTTGTTCTTTAGAAACAGATGAGTCAAAAAAAGCTTCGATATCTTCTAGAGTTAAGCTGTTTATTTTTGAAAAAGAAGTGGGGTAGCCATTTTGCTTTTCAGGAATCGGATAGCATTGAGGTAAACCACTAATATCCAATTTTGAATAACAGGCTTTTTTGAATGCACCGAAAACCTGATAGGGCTGTTGTGACTGATTGCGAATAGAACGTAAAGGAAAAATTGTACGGTCATGGAATAAAAAGAGTTCTTTACCTTGCTGATTTAAAACTTCCTGTACAGTTTTATCTCTTTTTAATTCATTAAAGCCGATCTCTATATTTGAATAGACGTTTTTAATATTGAGCTGATTTGTCAGTTTACCTATTAAGTCAGCAATACCTTTCCAGTAAGGAGTGACTTGGATAATAAGTGGAATGTTAAGCTGTTCTAATTCTTTTTTGAGCTGTTGAAGCTGACGTAAATAGAAATTAATTTTTATAGGTGCGTCGTGGTGCGTTTGCCATTGTTCAGGCGATAAAATAATTAATCCAATACAAGGTCCTTGTTGAGATGCATGCCATAAAGCAGCATGGTCTCGAACTCTTAAATCCTGACGAAACCAAACCAGCTGATTTACGTTTGACATGGAAAGTGGCCCTTATAAAGTGAAGTGAGCGAGAGAATTATTATTAAAATAGTATATAAAAATAAAAACATAAAAAAAGCAAAGCCGAAGCTTTGCTCTTATCATCTTTAAAGATGAATTAGTGGTGATGACCACCAGCACCGTGTACGTGACCGTGATCTAATTCTTCTTGAGAAGCATCACGGATTTCTACGATTTCAACTTCAAAAGTTAAATCTTGACCAGCAAGTGGGAAGTTAGCATCAACAACAACGTTGTCGCCTTCAACCGCTTTAACAGTAACGATCTGAACGCCGTCATCTGTTTGAGCTTGGAATTGCATACCAGGTTGGATGTTCTCAACACCTTGGAACATTTGAGCTGGAACTTCTTGCACTAGGTCTGGGTTGTATTCGCCATAACCTTCAGCAGCAGGTACGTTAACAGTAAATTTTTCACCAACAGTTTTACCTGTTAATGCATTTTCTAAACCAGGAATGATATTGCCTGCACCGTGCAAATAGGCAAGTGGTTCACCTTGAGATTGATCAAGTGTTTCACCCTCAGCGTTTGTTAATTTGTAGTGGAATGAAACCACGTGGTTATTTGCAATAGCAGTCATGTTTTTGATCCATTCAATCAATTGAAGCGTACATCATAAAGTGAAAAATAAATTTTGTAGACTACAAAATCTTAATCTTTGGCACTTTTTCTGATGCGTTTTTATATAAATAGGGACGAACTTAAAAAATTCAACTTAATACAGCTTAATTTTTGGACGTACACGTCTTGTAAGTAAATCTTTCATTGTGAGTATTCCAGCCTGAGTGTATCCATGAATCGTTGCTTGATGTAAACGATATAAAGAGACATACATGGTTTTTGCAATGTAGCCTTGCACACTGACATCACCAAGTAATTCTCCAACGGCCTTATGACGACTTAAAGACACGAGAGAACCTTTGTCGTTAAATGTAAACATCGGCTGTGATCGGCCATTTAATCGAGCAGCCATAGCATCGACTAAGAAACTCGCTTGTTGACTTGCAACTTGAGCACGTGGGCCAAGTGGAGGTTGTCTTGCATCCAGTTGGCAATGAGCACAGTCACCAAACGCAAATACATTTGGATCGGAATAGGTTTGCAACGTTGCATAGACCATCAGACGGTTAATATTATCACGTTTAAAATCGGTAAAACTTTCTAGAACCTTAGGTGCTTTTACGCCTGCCGCCCAAACAGTAATATCACTTTTTAATTGATTACCATTGCTAAAGTAGATGCAATGCTTATCAATTTTTTCAACGCGGTGTTGAGTTAAAATTTCAACGCCCATTTTTTTGAGCTGCTCAGCACTGTGGTCGGCAGTTTTATCACTTAGAGCGGGTAAAATACGTTCAGAAGCTTCAATCAGTGTAATTTTGACTTGGTTGGGATGAATTTTCTTTAGACCATATTTATAAAAGTTTTTAGTTGTTTCAATTAACTCAGCTGCAAGCTCTACACCTGTCGCTCCAGCTCCCACAATTCCAATATTTAAAGTTCGCTGATTGGGTTGATTTTGAGCTTCAATATAAAGATGTAATAAATCTTGCTGGAAAACATCGGCTTGTTTTCTGCTGTCGAGGAAATGACAGTTTTCACGCACACCTGTTGTATTAAAGTCATTGGATACTGAACCAAGCGCTAAAATAAGCGTGTCATAACTTAACTCTTGCGGATGATTTTGTTGTTCCTTAGACAGCTGAGGAGGAATTAACTCAATTAATTTTTTGTCTTTATTAACGCCAACTAATGTCCCGAGCACAAATTCATAATGATGTTTTTCTGAGTGTGCAAAATAGTTTGTTTGTTCTTCGTGCGGATTTAAAGAACCAGCAGCAATTTCGTGAAGTAAAGGTTTCCAAATATGGGTGAGGTTTTGGTCAACCAATGTAATCTTTGCTTTACAGTTTTTCCCAAAAGTTTCACCGAGTTGTGTGGCCAGTTCTAAGCCACCAGCACCACCACCAACAATTACAATATGATGTAAATTTTGGGTCATTTTTTCACCTAATTATTTTTCTATAAAAAAAGATGGCTAAATTATGCCATCTTTTATTTATAAAATTTATTGTGCATCTGTGCACAATTTGATGTTTTTAGTGCGAATCTACAGGGTAGAGTTTTGCCGCGCTATGTTCACTCGATGAAAAAATAGAGAAGAGGCTAGAAAACCACATTGCGATTTTTTGGAAAATATTGGCTTCTTCAATATGTACGTTATCTTCGATTTGAAGACTACGGATCAGTTGATTATTTTGATAAATCGATACTGTTGCCAAGCTCATGACTTTCATTAACGGCGCAGTTAATTGTTTTTCATTGAGTTCAATGTTTACACGGGTTTGAGTCGTTTCGAGTGGAGCAATAATTTTTGGTTGCATGTTGCTGTCGAGGACTTGGACACGTTGAGTCACATTGTCAAAAGTATTTAAATCAATTGGTGTCGGGTCTGCATATAAAGACGTCGTTACAATGGTCGGTTGCTTTGTTTCTACCTTAAACATTTTTAAAGTCGATTTTACAACAGGCAGTTCAGCAATTAATTTTTGTTCAGGAATAATCACTTCATCACGTGTATAGGCATATGCAAGATTCATTAATTTATCTGCAATCTCAGCACGTTTTACTGCACTTGGTGTACCTAAAACGATTACTAATAAACGTCTTTGATTTAGGTTAGATGAGAATGAAGGGCGTGAAGCTGTTAAAGCCAAATTGTAACCTGCTGCCTTGGTATATCCCGTTTTTAAGCCATCTACAGATGGATCATATTTCAAAGCAAGATTAGTCGCGTGGTGGAAACGTTGGTTATAGCTAAAGCTTGGCATTTCTGAATAATGTAAATATTCAGGGGTCTGCTTAATGACAGCCTGACTTAATAAACTAAGGTCGTGTGCTGTAGTGAAATGATCAGGCATCGTAATTCCGGCAGGATTACTAAAATGAGTATCTTTCATACCTAATGCTTGAGCTTCCTGATTCATACGTTGTACAAAGTGAGGAACATCACCAGAAATTTTTTCAGCTAAAGTCACGGCTGCATCATTTGCAGACATCACGATTAAACCTGCCAATAACTGATCAACCGAAATTTGTTCACCAGCTTTAAGATACATTTGTGATTCATCCCACTGCACAACACTTACAACAGGAGTAGCAGTAATGATTTCTTCTTTTTTCAACTTGCCGGCTTTAATCTCTTTTAAGGCAATATAGGCAACCATCATTTTAGTTAAAGATGCTGGTGCACGTTGCACATGGCTATTATGCTCAGCAATAATTTGACCCGATTGAGTATCTACAATAGTCCATGCAGCGGCTTCAACACTTTCAGGTGCAATATTGAGTAATGCAGCATTGGTTAGGGTAGTACAGAAAATACTAAAGAGGGTAAAAAGAGATAGAAAAAATTTCACGGATGACCTTAACTTTCACTGGCAAATACGGGACACAGATGCACAGCATGCTATGCCTTTTTTTCATGGAAGGCTAGTGGGAATTGTTGCCAAAAAATACATCTACGCAAGACGATACAAAAAAGTGATAATCTAATGTGAAGCCGTTCTTATTTTAAATTGAAGAATTTATGTTGCATTATCAAATTGAGTTCGATGATTTCAAACAACACCTTGTTCACGTGACAATTCGTTTTTTAGCCAACCCGAATCAGGAACTTTGGTTACCAACGTGGATTCCGGGTAGTTATCTAATTCGAGAGTTCTCAAAACATATTGAATCCGTTAAAGCTTATGATGAAGCTGGTCGTCTGCTGGACATTAAAAAAACGAGCAAGAATCGCTGGCGTTTATTTAATACAGATCACGAATTAATGACGATTGAATATGATGTGTATGCATATGATTTGTCGGTACGTGGTGCGTATGTCGATCAGACTCGTCTATATATTAATCCAGCATGTGTATGTTTGGCTTTAGAAGGGCAAGAGCAATCTGCATGTGAAGTGGAAGTTTTCTTGCCGGATGAATTAAAGCATTTTCAGTTAGCAACAGGCTTAGCTTCAAAAAGTTTAGTTAAAGGTCGATTTACTTTAAAAGCAGATCATTATGATCAACTGATCGATAGCCCATTTGAATTAGCTGACCAAACACGCTTTAGTTTTGAAACCCATGGCATTGAACATGAGTTCGTAATTTCTGGTTCGCATAATACGAATATTGATCGTCTAAAGGCAGATATTGAAAAGATTTGTGCAGCTGAAATAAATATGTTCGGTTCAGCACCATTTAAAAACTATACCTTCATGACCATGGCAACAGGGAATAGTTATGGTGGGTTAGAACATTGTAATAGTACAAGTTTGATCACACCACGTGACGATTTGCCAAAGTCGAATGAACCAACTGAACCTTCTAAAGACTATCAACGTTTTTTAGGCTTATGTAGTCATGAATATTTTCATTCATGGTTAGTCAAGTTTATCCGCCCAGAAAACTTTGCAAACTATAATTTGCATCAAGAAGGCTACACGTCTTTATTGTGGATATTTGAGGGTTTTACTTCATATTACGATGACTTGATTTTATTACGTAGCGGCGTAATTTCTCAGAAATCTTATCTTGATTTACTTAAAGCACAAATTGACCGTTATTTACAAAATCCAGGCCGTTTTGTTCAAACAGTGGCCGAATCAAGTTTTGATGCCTGGATCAAATTTTATCGTCAAGATGAAAACTCAAATAACGCAGGTACGAGTTACTACAATAAAGGTTCATTGGTAGCATTATGCCTAGATTTAGGTTTACGCCTACGTGGTTCTAGTCTTGATGCTTTAATGCGTCGGTTATATGAAAATACTCAAAATGGTATGCAAGTAAATGAAAGAACCATTTTTGATTTATGTAAGGAACTGACGGGTGATAGCTGGATTGAACAAATTAATCATTTGATTAATACCACTGATGAGTTACCACTTGATCAATTGTTCCCTGAGTTTGGCTTAAGTTATAGAGTTAAAACGGACAAATCTTTGCCACTAGGTTTGAAACTTGTCGATAAGCCAGAAGGTGTACTTGTACAAAGTGCTCGTCGTGATGGCGCAGCAGCGAAAGCAGGTATTTCTGCTAATGATGTAATTATTGCAATTGACGGGTTAAAAGCGACCACTAAACTTGTTGAGAAGTATGCAAAGCAGGGTGGTACTTACACTATCTTTGCTTTCCGCCGCGATGAGTTACTATCTTTTGACGTTGAGTGTGCTACATCTGATTTAACTGAAGTTGAACTTGTCATTGAAGATCAGGCGAAAACCGAAAAATGGTTAAAGGCTTAAATAGCAGTTAAATCGTTTATAAAAACCGATGTTTTTTACATCGGTTTTTTCTTTTGAATGGCAAAAAAATAGTCAAGCGCGTTATCTTTGAGTTTGTTTTGAATGAAAAGTATAATAATTGTCAGAACTCTGAAAGATATCTCATGTAATTTAAGAGTGTTCTATACCTAGAAGGTTGGTAAAGCTATATGTATGACCTTAAGTTAGGTATAAGAATATTATTAATAGATTTAAATTATGTATTATTTCACTACGAAATGTCGTTATCACTGGATATTTCGTTGACTGGAAGGCAATGAGAGCCGATACTCTCAGGGTTTTATTTAAGCATATCGGTTCGTAGGCACTGGGCCACAAGCTCGGTCCTCAACACTCAATCAAACGGAAGGGGCTATATATGGCTGGTGAAAAGTCAACTATTATTTACACACTGACTGATGAGGCGCCATTATTGGCGACCTATTCGCTACTGCCGATCATTGAGACCTTTACCAAGCCAGCTGGCATCGAGATTATTAAAAGTGACATCTCTGTAGCTGCACGCGTGCTCGCAGAATTCGCTGATTACCTAAGTGAAGAGCAAAAGGTATCTGACAACCTTGCAGAGCTAGGTCGTCTTACACAAGATCCAGATACAAACATTATCAAACTCCCGAACATTAGTGCGTCTGTTGCGCAATTAACTGCATGTATTAAAGAGCTTCAATCAAAAGGTTACGCAATTCCTGATTATCCGGAAAATCCGACGACTGAAGAAGAAAAATCAATCAAAGCTCGTTATGGTAAGTGCCTTGGTTCAGCAGTAAACCCTGTCCTTCGTGAAGGTAACTCTGACCGCCGTGCTCCTGCAGCAGTTAAAAACTATGCGAAAAAACACCCTCATTCAATGAGCGAGTGGAAACAGTGGTCACAAACTCACGTTTCACATATGGAAGAAGGTGACTTCTACCATGGTGAAAAATCAATGACACTTGATCGCGCGCGTAATGTGAAAATGGAACTTATCACTAACAGTGGTAAGAGCATTGTTCTTAAGCCAAAAGTTGCGCTTCAAGAAGGTGAAATCATTGATTCAATGTTCATGAGCAAGAAAGCACTTTGTGATTTCTATGAAAAAGAACTTGATGATTGTAAAGAAGCGGGAATTTTATTCTCTTTACACGTAAAAGCGACAATGATGAAAGTTTCACACCCGATCGTTTTCGGTCACTGTGTGAAAATCTATTACAAAGAAGCTTTCGAAAAACACGGTAAGTTATTTGACGAATTAGGTATTAACGTAAATAACGGTATGGCTGGGTTATACGAGAAAATCGAAACTCTTCCTACTTCATTACGTGAAGAAATCATTGAAGACTTACATGCTTGTCAAGAACACCGTCCTGCACTTGCAATGGTTGACTCGGCAAAAGGCATCACTAACTTCCACTCACCAAACGACATCATCGTTGATGCTTCTATGCCAGCAATGATTCGTGCCGGTGGTAAAATGTGGGGTGCTGATGGTAAGCAATATGATGCTAAAGCTGTTATGCCAGAATCAACATTTGCCCGTATTTACCAAGAAATGATCAACTTCTGTAAATGGCATGGTAACTTCGATCCGAAGACTATGGGTACAGTACCAAACGTTGGTTTGATGGCTCAAAAAGCTGAAGAATACGGTTCTCACGATAAGACTTTTGAGATTTCAGAAGCAGGTATTGCGAACATTACCGATCTTGACACTGGTGAAGTGTTATTGACTCAAAATGTGGAAGAAGGTGATATCTGGCGTATGTGTCAGGTTAAAGATGCTCCGATTCGTGACTGGGTTAAACTTGCAGTAACTCGTGCACGTAATTCAGGCATGCCTGCAATCTTCTGGCTTGACCCGTACCGTCCACACGAAAACGAGTTGATCAAGAAAGTACAAAAGTACTTAAAAGATCATGACACGACTGGTCTTGATATCCAAATCATGTCACAAGTACGTGCAATGCGTTACACACTTGAGCGTGTAGTACGTGGTCTAGACACGATTTCTGTGACTGGTAACATTTTACGTGACTACTTAACTGACTTGTTCCCAATTATGGAACTTGGTACTTCTGCAAAAATGTTGTCTATCGTTCCGCTAATGGCGGGTGGTGGTATGTACGAAACTGGTGCAGGTGGTTCAGCGCCAAAACACGTACAACAACTTGTTGAAGAAAACCACTTACGTTGGGATTCTCTTGGTGAGTTCCTTGCGCTTGCAGTATCTTTAGAAGAAATGGGTATTAAAGAAAATAATGCTCGTGCTAAGTTACTTGCGAAGACTCTTGATGAAGCGACTGGTAAATTGCTTGACAATGACAAGTCTCCATCACGTCGTACTGGTGAAATTGACAACCGTGGCAGCCACTTCTACTTGTCACTTTACTGGGCTGAAGCGCTTGCTGCTCAGAACGAAGATGCTGAGTTGAAAGCTAAATTTGCTCCTCTTGCTAAAGCTTTAGCTGAACAGGAAGAGAAGATTGTTGCTGAACTTGCGCAAGTACAAGGTAAACCAGCGGACATCGGTGGTTACTACGCAATTGATCCAACTAAAGTAAATGCTGTAATGCGTCCAAGTGCTACATTCAATGCAGCTCTTGCAACAGTTGAGGCTTAATTACTAACTCGTTAGTAAATAGCTTAAGAGCCGGTGCATATGCACCGGTTTTTTATTGCCTAAAAATAAAAGACATTAAAAAAGCCCACTGATGTGAGCTTTAAAACTTAAATGTGTTTATCGACCATTATTACGCCCACGACCACGTGGTGCTTTGGTATTTGGACGAGTTGTACCATTGGTCTTACGACGTGGTTTCTCGCTTTCATCCATTTGCCAAATACGTTTTGTACCAGACTTTTTCGCAGAACCATCTTTATTTTTACGAACCATTGGCTTGCCGCCTGTACCGCCTGGTTTTTTCACATATGAACGTGAACGATAAGGCTGTTCAGCTGGCACATCTTTAAAGTCAGGGTAGAGTAATGGTTCAATTTCTTTAACATCACCTGGTTTTAAGCCAAGTTGAACTAAGTCGATTGAGCCAATTTTAGTACGAATTAAACGTAAAGTTGGAAAACCTACCGCAGAAGTCATACGACGAACTTGACGGTTACGGCCTTCGCAAATTGAAATCTCGATCCAAGATGTTGGAATATTTGCACGGTAACGTACTGGCGGATTACGTTCCCACAACCATTCAGGTTCACTGACTTTAATGGCTTTAGCTGGCAGCGTTATACCATCGTTCAGTTCTACACCTTTACGAAGTTGTTCAAGCGCTTCTTCGGTTACATCGCCATCAACTTGAACTAAATACGTTTTGTATTTTTTATTTGCAGGGTTGGTAATGAACTGATTCAGACCACCATGATCGGTTAAAAAAACTAAACCCTCAGAGTCCATATCAAGACGGCCTGCTAAGCGTAAAGTCGGGTCATCAACAAAGTCAGAGACGGTCATATGTGCTTCGTCTTTACGAAACTGGGAGAGAACGTCATATGGCTTGTTGAGAATCACAATTTTCATAAAAAATGGCTTCTTCTTTCAAATAACTAGAGAAAACATTGAGCTATATTTAAGTGTGAAATTTGCTTATTTCCCACATAAATCTCAAAAAGAATTAAATTCGATTAAGCTATTATGCGTTAATAAAAGTTGAAAGTATTGTTTATCGATAATTATTTTTAGTTAATTAAGTATTATAAAAGGGAGAATCTACACAATGGGTTATCAGAAGATCGTGGTTCCTGCCGACGGTGACAAAATCAAAGTAAATGCAGACCTATCACTGAGCGTACCAAATCATCCAATTATTCCCTTCATTGAAGGCGACGGTATTGGTGTGGATATTACACCAACAATGAAAGCAGTCGTAGATGCTGCGATTTTAAAAGCTTACGGTGGTAAACGCTCAATCGAATGGATGGAAGTGTATTGCGGCGAAAAAGCCAATAAAATTTATGGCAACTATATGCCCGAAGAAACTTTCGAAGCACTTCGCGAGTTTGTTGTATCCATCAAAGGTCCTTTAACCACACCAGTAGGTGGAGGTATTCGTTCACTCAACGTTGCTTTGCGCCAAGAATTAGATCTATATGTTTGCGTACGTCCAGTGCGTTGGTTTGAAGGCGTTCCATCACCCGTTCAACACCCCGAATTAACCGATATGGTGATTTTTCGTGAAAACTCGGAAGATATCTATGCCGGTATTGAATGGAAAGCTGATTCTGAAGAAGCTAAAAAAGTAATTAAGTTTCTTCAAGAAGAAATGGGTGTTACAAAAATTCGTTTCCCTGAAGGATGTGGTATTGGAATTAAACCTGTTTCAAAAGAAGGAACACAGCGTTTAGTCCGTAAAGCCATTCAGTTCGCAATTGAAAATGACAAACCTTCTGTGACGCTCGTTCACAAGGGTAATATTATGAAATACACCGAAGGCGCATTTAAAGAGTGGGGCTATGAATTGGCTCTAGATCGTTTCGGTGGAGAGCTAATTGATGGTGGCCCATGGGTTAAAATTAAAAACCCTAGAACGGGTAAAGACATCATTATTAAAGATGTCATTGCAGATGCGTTTTTACAACAGATCCTAATGCGTCCAGCCGATTACTCAGTGATTGCCACCCTAAATTTAAACGGGGATTATATTTCTGATGCTTTAGCAGCAGAAGTAGGCGGCATTGGTATTGCACCGGGTGCAAATATTGGGGGTGCAATAGCAGTTTATGAAGCGACCCATGGGACTGCGCCTAAATATGCAGGTCAGGATAAAGTAAACCCCGGTTCTATTATTCTTTCTGCCGAAATGATGCTACGCGATATGGGGTGGATAGAGGCTGCTGACCTGATCATTAAAGGGATTTCTGGAGCGATTGCTGCCAAAACTGTAACTTACGATTTTGAGCGCCTAATGCCAGGTGCAACCTTGTTACGTTGTTCTGAGTTTGGTGATGCGATTATCAAACACATGGAAGATTAAATAAATCTTATATAGGAAAGCCCTCGGTTCAATTCGAGGGCTTTTTTTATTGCATAAATTCAGGATGTTTCGGAGTTTTAATAAAACCAGTTTTCTTTTGATAACTCTGGTCTAGGGCCTGAATAACAAGAACGAAAGCAACTAGAAATAAAGGAAAGAGCAGAGTTTTCACGATTTAGTTTCTCCGAGAGTTGAGGTGAGAGAGGGGCGTAGAGGAAGCAAAAGGCAAATCGCAAAAAAGAGAACGATTCCACCTAAAAGAAAAAGATGTGCATAAGACCAATGCAAATGATGCAAAGTACTAATGACAACACCTCCTAAAAGCTGAGTGCTAGCAAACCCAATAGTGGCAAGGCTCCAAAGCTTTTGATAACGTTGCTCATAAATCTGTAACAGACTATAAGAACTAATAAATACGGTTGCGGGAGTGAGTAAACCTGTCAGAAGCGAAGATAAGGCCAGTAATGAAGTCATTTGTGAAAGGAAAGGTAAAACAACAGCTAGGCAGTAAATGGCATATAACCATTTAATAGTTTGTGGATATCCCATTATTCGGCTTAAGCCATAAGCAACAAGTGCACCAATACAGCTTCCCATTCCATAGAGAACCCAAAATAGATTTCTTTGCTGTAGGGGAAAATGCAGAGTTCCAGATAAATAATCCATCCAAAACAAAGAATGTGGAATATAGGCAAAGGCACTACACATATAGGCAATAATAATAACCAGACCCAAACGTGATTTTTTTGAGGCTTGCAGAGAGGCCGATTGCGATTTAATAATTTGGGCAGTATTACGAGTTAATAATCGATAAAGAGTTAAGCTTCCTAATAGAGAAAGACTCGCAAAAATATCCCAAACATAATGTACGGACATATTTTTAAGTAAGGGAATAATAATAGTGGCGGATAAAACGCCGACACCAATCCCGCTAAATCCTAAAAAATTAACTTTTAATCTTTGTGTGGCTGGAATGTATTTCATTGCAAAGCTAGGCGCCAAAATCATAAGTAAACCACCAGCAATACCTGAAATCGTACGCCAGATAATGAACCACACCAGAGGCATATCCATTAATGAACAGCATAGTAGGCTAAGGCTACCAGCTATAGCCGAAAGTACGATGAGGGAGGGGATGTACTTTTCTTTAATACTGGGCAGCGCCAATAAGGCACCCATGAGATATCCCAATAAATTTGCACTGCCTAAGTAGCTGGCAAAATCGTGATTCCAGTGGTATTGCTCGATCATGATGGGCATGAGCGCAGTATAGGAAAATCTAAAAACACCAATTCCCAAACAAGTTGCCAAAAAGACAATTAAGCTCATTCGATAAAACGTAGACATGAGAAGACGCTCAATTTTTTTATTATTAAAAACGAGTTTATCAATCATTAAAAATGATTTAATATGATGGTAATTATCTTGTTTTGAGATAGTGGTATGTTACTTAAGTCTCTAGAGTTTTTTTTAGCTGTTGCAGAGAGTGGAAGTTTTTCATTGGCTGCACAAAAAATGTATACGGTTCAATCAAATATCACGAGCCATATAAAAAAACTTGAAGAAGAGTTGGGGGTTATTTTATTCAATCGTAATAACCCAGTGACCTTAACCAATGCCGGACAACAGCTACATAGTTATGCTGTTCAAATGATTGCGCTACATAATAAAGCTAAAAAAATCTTTCAAGAGGGTGATATTGATCCGAATGAAACCATTCGTTTGGGCAGTATGGAAACGACAGCAGCAATACGTCTTCCTCAATTACTCAATCAATGTATGCAGCAATATCCAAATTTACCGATTGAGTTACAAACCCACCCAACCCGATATTTATTGAGTGCGGTGCAGCAAGGAGAGGTGGATTGTGCTTTCGTTGCTTCTAAATATGTGATTCCAGAGTTATATAGTTTTCCTGTCTGGCACGAAGAGCTGGTTCTGGTTTGTCCAAAGCAACAAGTGAGCTTTCCAGACAAGGCCACCCTTGCAAAGACTAGATTTATAGCATTTCGGCAGGGTTGCTCATATCGACATGCCATAGAGCTTTTCTTGAATGATTTTAGTGTTCCGCCTTCACAAATCATGGAAATGGGAAGCCTTGACGGAATCGTGAGTTGTGTGGAGTTGGGTGTGGGTTTTGCCTTATTACCGAAATCATATCTCACAAAAGTTGCAGATAAAGTTTCAGTCAATTGTTTTGGATTAAATACGGAATCTGCTTTTTTTACGACTTACTTGGTTGCTCAGTTACCAGAAACCTGGGGAACCAATTTAAAGCAGTTTATTCGTTTTATTGAGCAACAATTTGAATTAAAGGTTGCTTAAGTAGAGGCTGATTTTTATACATAAATATCTTACGTAATGTATAAATTAAAAGTGATATATATGTATTTAAAAGTCATTTTATATTCTCACGCAGGTTTGTAATCATCTTGATGCTATAAAATTGTGGAAAAGGGTAGTTTATATAGGCTGGCTATGGTCAAATATGCCCCCTTGAAAGATGACACAAGCAATAATTTGGAGTTTGGGAATGAATATACCCTTAATCATCAATATTGTGGTTTTCGTCGGGTTAATATTTTTACTCGCCCAAACACGTAAAACAGATTGGAGCTTATCGAAAAAAGTTCTGGCTGGCTTAATTCTCGGTGTGGTGTTTGGTTTAGGACTACATTTGATTTATGGCGGTGGCCATCCGATTCTTGCTGAATCTATTAGCTGGTTTAATATCGTTGGAAACGGCTATGTAAAACTTTTACAAATGGTTGTTATGCCTTTGGTATTTGTGTCTATTTTGGGAGCGGTTGCAAAATTACACCAAGCCTCATCTTTAGGCAAAATCAGTTTTTATACGATCGGTACATTACTCTTTACAACACTGATTGCTGCACTGGTAGGGGTATTTGTTACAAACCTGTTTGGCTTAACTGCAAAAGGTTTAGTGCAAGGTGCTGCTGAAACTGCACGTTTAACTGCGATTAATACAGACTACGTAGGTAAAGTTACCGATCTAAGTGTACCGCAATTTATTCTTTCCTTTATTCCAAGTAATCCATTTGCTGAATTAACTGGTGCCAATCCAACTTCAATTATTAGTGTGGTTATTTTTGCTGTCTTTTTAGGGATAGCAGCACTCAACCTAATGAAAGATGACGTAGAGAAAGGTCAGCGTATTTTAACTGCAATTCAGACTTTGCAGTCTTGGGTAATGAAGCTGGTTCGTCTAGTGATGACACTTACACCGTATGGTGTTTTTGCACTTATGACAAAAGTTGTGGCAAGTTCGAATGTCGCAGATATCTTAAACCTTGGTGGTTTCTTGGTGGCATCTTATTTAGGTCTAGCGATCATGTTTGTCGTGCATGCCATTATCTTGACCCTGACAGGTGTTTCTCCGCTTAAATTCTTCAAAAAAGTTGCTCCTGTTTTGACGTTTGCATTTACCAGTCGTTCAAGCGCTGCAAGTATTCCGCTCAGTATCGAAACCCAAACTCGTCGTTTAGGTATTCCTGAATCTATTGCGAGTTTCTCAGCTTCTTTTGGGGCAACCATTGGTCAAAATGGTTGTGCAGGTTTATATCCAGCAATGCTCGCGGTGATGGTTGCGCCAACCATGGGGATTAATACTCTAGACCCAATGTGGATTGCATCGTTGGTTGGTATTGTAACTTTAAGTTCAATTGGAGTTGCCGGAGTAGGTGGTGGTGCGACTTTCGCTGCGCTAATCGTGCTTCCTGCTATGGGCTTGCCAGTGACTTTGGTTGCACTGCTTATTTCAATCGAGCCACTCATTGATATGGGCCGTACTGCCTTAAACGTAAATGGCTCAATGACAGCTGGTGTTGTGACCAGTCAATTGATGGGGCAGACTGATAAAGAAATATTAAACAGTGAAGATGAAATTGAGTTAACTCAACATCATTAAAAACTGATATTAAACGGCTCATCTACTTTAGATGAGCCGTTTTTTTATATGTGTAAATTGCCACTGTAATGTTAATTTTTAAAAAACTGTATCTGTTTTTCTTCTAAATAATTTTCGAAAATGAGTCTATTACAAAAGAGAGTACTATCATGAAAATGTATCAAGTCGACGCTTTTACAAAAGAGCTATTTCGTGGAAATCCGGCTGCTGTGATTGTTGAAAAAGAATGGCAGGATACAGATTTAATGCAGAAGATAGCACTTGAAAACAACTTGTCGGAAACTGCCTTTGTAAAAATTATAGATGCTGAAAATTATGAAATCCGTTGGTTTACGCCAACGGTTGAAGTTGATTTTTGTGGACATGCCACGCTTGCCAGCGCTTTTGTAATCTTTAAAGATTTTACTGATAAAAAGACAATTAATTTCCATGTACGAAATTTGGGACTTTTTGTGGTACATCAAGATGAAGATGGCAAAATCAGAATGGATTTCCCGATTCGTAAAGCTCATCAAGTGGAAGATTATCCAGATATTTTACGCCAAGCTTTAACCAAACCTTTTAAAGCGGTTTATCAAAATGTTCAAGCCTATATTGTTGAGTATGAATCAGTACAAGATGTATTAGATGAGCAGCCTGACATGAATTTGCTCAAAGCTCTAGGTAAGAGAACTGCAATTACAACTGCAGCTATGGATGTTGTAATAACATCAAAAGCAGAGCAGCAATATGATTGTGTATCGCGTTATTTTGCTCCTGCCGCGGGGATTGATGAAGACCCTGTTACAGGTTCAATTCATACCGCAATAGCGCCATTATGGGCAGAAAAACTCGCTAAAAATAATATTACGGCTTATCAGGCTTCTAGCCGCGGTGGGGTTTTATATTGCAACGTCCTGTCGGAGGAACGTATTGAAATTGCAGGATATGGAAAACTTTATATGCAAGCTGAAATTTTTCCTTAAAATATAAGGCCGTTTAAATAAACGGCTTTTTTTTCAAAACTTTACTATGAAAGTCAGCTTAAATTTCCTACTATAGTCCCACAACTATTGATTT
>Ga0268255_10000152_pt1 | contig 57770 bp, 61 predicted proteins | sample AgamicOrMarz_FD_200256 | JGI IMG/M metagenome (GOLD analysis project Ga0268255, IMG submission 200256) | Agave microbial communities from Guanajuato, Mexico - Or.Ma.rz (v2) (version 3) | ecosystem: Host-associated > Plants > Phyllosphere > Phylloplane/Leaf | place: Guanajuato, Mexico...
AACGAATTGACAACAATACCTGCCTGCAGACCTCCTCGGAAGGGGGCGAGATCATCCCGGAATCACGGGGCGCAATCATCTCGGAACAAAGGGGCGGCTTCATCGGAATCAGCAGGCATGGCTGGTGATAAGGCCGTGTTCAGCCCATCTGGCGAGAGTATTTTTCATGGATATTGAGGTGTTCAGCCGCCTCCTTTTTTGTCAACATCCCACGATCCCGGAGCCGGTCATAGCGTGATCTCAGCTTGTATTCGCGAACGAGATAGGTGACGCGTTTGGTTGTGAAGCGTGCATTGCGCTGGTCACGGCGAGTCACCGAGCCCGGACGATATCCCTGATCGTTGAGAATCTCTGCGATCTCGGAAAAAATATGATTGTCGAGGAGGTTATCGATCAGTGCGATGATGTCGGGGTTCGTCTTGACCTGCTGGCTGGGCGATTTTGGGCTGATGGTGACGAGTGTCTGGGTTTTGCCGCCTTTGAAGCGAATATGAGCCTTGGTTGTGCGTCTCTTCGGTAGTTTGAGGAGGGTGCCGTCCTCAATGATGTGGGCAAGCAAGCGCTTTCGTTCGCGGTTCGGGGTCTTTGGGTTGGTCCAGAGTTTTTTGAAGTCCGCCGTCATGGCGACAAACCGATCGTGGACGGCCTTATCGAGGATGAATTGATCGTGCTCCCGGGCGCGCTCGCGCTTTTCGCGGTTATCTACCCCAACAACGCTACAGCTGTTCTTTCCAATATCGATACCCAAGATGGAAATCTGCATGGCTCGGCTCCTTACCTTTTGAGAGAGCGACATCATACTCGATGTCCTCGGAAGGGCGGGCCATTCCATGACCAACACGTTGAGGTCCAACAACAACAGCCGCTGCAATCCGCATTACTTTCGGCCCGCAACGGGCTTCGGCAGATACCCATAGTTTTCACGCGAAGGGTTTTGCGGGGGCTAGGTCAACTCTTTCAATCTGTGGCGACGTATCGAGACCTCAGGAAAAGCTGATCTAGTGCTATGCCAAAAGTCCCCTGAGCTCAAGCGATCCGCGGTGATTGGGATTCAGTCTTCGTTGAGGAGGCGGTGTCCCCTGCTAGACGAAGTGCTTTTCGCACGACGAGGTCCCGTCGGCTGCCCTGGCGAGGCATCTGACGCGAAACTCGCTAGGCGGCCTGCTCATGAGAACCGTTTTCTACACGCATCGATGCCAGTTCAGTAATCGCCTTGACGATCAGCTCCGCCCCGGCTGTTCCAAGAGAGTAGAAAATATGTTGCGCCTGTCGCCGCGTCTTGACGACTTTTGCTTCTCGTAATTTTCGCAGATGCTGAGAGACCGCGGATTGGCTGAGACCAACCCAGTTCGCGATTGCATTGACCTCAAGTTCTCCTTCCTTCAGTAGTATAACTATCTGGAAACGTCGTGAATTTGAAAGAGCTGATAAGAGAGAGGCTGCATCGTCGGTATTAAATGTGAAGTCTCCCATGCATTACTCCAACGTAACCACAGCCGCTAATGATTCCGCTAAATTAGCATATTTGACATGGGATCGCATTAGGCCTTAAGTCCGATGTGGCTCACATCTCCTTATTATAAGCATGAGTTTCTTCATCCCCGAGCCACGAGAGCTCATTAATCTGGGCGCCGAACATGTGGCAGCCTCAGGTCCCGGATGGGAGAGATGTTCGAAGCGACAGCAAGTCGGACCGAGGGATATCGCGTTAGTGTGACTGTCCGACGTGGGGCGCGAACGCTTTACTTTCATTGCTCCTCCCCTTTCGTCATCCTCATGCTCGGCGTCCTGCAAGATCTGTTCTGGGAGCACTCGACCCTGCTTACGCGGCATAAACGGGTCTTGCACGTCCAGCCCTCGTTTCGACCAGCCGATCTTGCTCAGAGGCGAAGACGACAGCTGCGTTTCGGGGCAACAACCGCGATACTAGAAAGCCCTGAACAAGGTCATTACCGAGGCATTCCAGGGCTGCGCGTTGTTCAGCCTTTTGAGGCCCTCAACGGCTCCTCTGAGCCGCCTTACAAGCACCGCTAGCACAAGAGGTCGACTTTCCGCTGCGATGCATTTCGTCGACGAATGACTTGTCGATCTTCCCTCAATCAACCTCGATCTGGTCTTTTATTCGCTGCCAGACGACAGCTGTATCCAACGCTTTCGGCTGTTTTGGACGCAGCCTTAAATACAGGGAAGATGTGCTCGCTACACGGCATCAAGAAGCCGCGTGAAGCCCAAAGAGAAACGAGCCTTAGAACAACTCGCATAATTATTTTACTTTGCAGGCGCCGAGGCAATTGCGGTCTTGCTAAATCTCGTACTGGAACCTCCACTTGAGCGCCGCATATGTGGCTCTTTCAGTAGGAGTGTTTCCTGATGTCTGAACGTTCTGCGCCCCGTACTCCTTCGCTTGCCACAGTGACGGCGACCTTCGTGATCCTGAGCCTTATCATCGGCACGGCGATCGTGTTCAACGCGATCGATGACCGGATGCGCGCCTACCAGGAACTGAGCCTGCGAACTGCCGTCGAAACCCGTGCTCGGGGCGTGCAGACGGCCTTCGCAGCATCTCTCTATCGGGAATGGACGAACCTTGAGTCACTGTCTCGGCCCTTGTCTGTTGGAGACCCAAAGGAAGTCCAGGACGACCTGTCGACCTTGGTCGGTCAGGGCCATATCATCTCCTGGGCTGGCTACGCAACGAACGATGGCATTGTTCAGGTCGCATCGAATGGGCTCCTTGTCGGCGCGAATGTCGGAGCGCGGCCCTGGTTTCAGCGGGGCCTGCAGGGAAGCTTTGCTGGCGATGCTCATGAAGCGGTTCTTCTTGCGGCAAAGCTTCCGCAGCCGGCGAGCGGGGAGCCTTTGCGGTTCCTAGATCTAGCAACTCCCGTTCCGGGCTTAGGCGGCTCGGCAGCCGGCGTCCTCGGAGTCCACCTTAATCTCGAGTGGGCCAAAGGGCAGATCCGCGAACTCGCCCACGCTCTCGACATCGACGTCTTCATCGTCAATCCGGAAGGAACTACCGTCATCTCGTCCGCCGATGGCGAATACTCAAACCTCAATCTTGCAAGCTTTCGAAGAGCGAGATCCGGCGCAGCCGGGGTAGGGCTGGAAACCTGGCCCGATGAAAAGAGCTATTTCGTCGCGACGCTGCCTGAGGCGAGCTATCTCAACCTTCCCAAGTTCGGATGGTCTATTGTGGCGCGCATCGACGCTGACGCGATCAGTCGACCCGCACAGAACTTTTCAACCGGGTTGATATTCAATCTGTCCTTATTTGGCGCGTTGCTGCTATTATTAACACTCCTGTTCATCGTCTCCTTTGTCCGGCCTTTCCAACATCTCGCCATGAACGCAAAAGCGATCGCGGAGGGGGAGGACGTCTATCCTTATGAAAGCGGGCGAACATCAGAGCTGGCAACGATCGGATCCGCATTGGCGACATTGCAGGCGAAAACGGTCGCGGCCGAAGACGAAGCTCGCTGAACTACACTAGCTTTTTATGAGCCGGGCAGCCGCGTCGCCAATGATGGCCGAGAGCCTCGTTGTGGTCACGCTTGGAACGCTGCCCGCGGCGTATAGGCGGCGCAAGAGAGCCTGATATTGCGCATCCTCCAACCCTAGGGAAAGCAATGCTCCGTCCGGCGTCGCCTGTAATACGGTAGCCGGAAAATCTCCAATGTCCCTGATCTTCATTATCAAGCGCGATGCCGGTTCGACCCGAACTCCTCGCACTCTTGCCGTCTCTTGCGTGAGATCGGTCATCCAAACTCTCTTCAACTTCCCGTCGACGGAGATGATGGCGCGTTCCGGCCTGTCAGCATAATGCTGCTCAACGCGCGGAAGCTCGATACAAACTGCGAGCGTGACACCAAGGATGATGAGATTATAAACCGTCCAGAAGAGGATAACGATTTTCCCGTCGCCCGCGTCGTTAAAGGCGAAACGATCGGAAAATAGACCGACCAACATTCCGACAATCGTCAAAGCCCCGAGTATCAGAAAAGGTCTCATCAGACGCCACTGGACAACAACCTGGGTACGGTCCCCGCCCTTGGCGGTAACACTGAACGGATGTCCTTTTGGTTTTATCAGTCCAACGATCGCCGCTCGTGAGATCGGTATGGCGCCTAAAAGCTGGCTGACGTCGTTGACGATGGGAATCACCATCCCCGACGAGATGAAATTCAAGACGAATAATATCCAAACCATGTAGGTGCCGAAGTAGCTGATGACGTCTGGGACACTGGCGTTGACCACCGTGATGTTGAAGAACCAGTAGAAGAGTGGGAACGTCATCGACGCGATGCGGAAGGTGAAGGTCGTGAGCCAGAAAAACACCGAGTCCAGAACACTCCACCGGTCGCGCAACCGCATATTGTTGCGGGCCAAAGGGCCAAGCGGGCCGCGCGCGATCTGCATCAAACCCAGGCACCATCGAGCCCTTTGCGTCACGTACTCCTTCAACCCTTCAGGCGCCAAGCCCTCCGTCAAGGCCTCATTCAGGTAAACCGTGCGAAAGCCCTTCTCCTGTAAAGCCAGGGTCAGCATGAAGTCTTCGGTGATGCTGTCTGTTGGAAAACCTCCAGCAGCCTGTACGGCCTCCCATCGGATGACGGATGAGGTTCCGCAACAAAAGGCGATCCCCCAAGCATCTCGGCTTGGCTGGAGATGATCGAAGAAGAACCGCTGCTCATCCGGGTAGGAGCGGCTCAAGCCCAGATTATGCTGGATAGGGTCTGGGTTGAAAAAATGTTGGGGCGTCTGGACGAGCCCCACGTCCGGCTTATGAAACAATGCAAGGGCGCGTGGAATAAAGTCGGTATGCGGCACGAAATCGGCGTCCAGGACGGCGATGAAGCTTGGTGGCTCGGGATCGTGCGCCAGTATGCCCAATGCGTGGTTGATGTTACCTGCCTTGGATCCCTTATTGTCCGGTCGACGCAAGTAGCGAACCTTTTGGTTCTGACAGAAATCGCGCAACCAGTCTCGTTTGCCGTCATCTAGAACCAGGACTTCGAAATTGCGATGATCGGTCGCCTTGGCGCCAATAATCGTGCGCTCGAGCACGGTTTGATCCTCGTTATAGGTTGCGATCATGATCGCGACCTTTGGATCCTTGTTTGGGCGCCACCAACCGGAATTGCGCTCGACCTCGTCGCTTCGACTTTTCGTCCGCGTGAGGATCGTAAAGGCGCTGAGGGAAGAAAGGACAGATGCCGCCTCGAGTGCAAAAAAGGACCAGCTGAACAGGCAGTCGAGGGTGAGATCCAATGGGGCAAGCGTTTCAGTGCCCCGCCACCAGATGTAGCGGACAGCGAGTACCATTCCAATGGTGAACAGAATTGTCCTGTGCAGACGATTTTGAGCGCTCATGAGCGACGGCAGGACAAGTCCGAGACCGAGCGCCAGCGCGAGATGGGCAATACTCGACTGGAGCTCGCTTAGATAGAACAAGCTTCCCATCTCAGCTCCAAAGACGCCTCAACCAATCAAGCGAGCGGACCTCGAAGAAAACCCTCCCGGTGCGACCGGCCAGGCAGCGAAGTTCCGGATCGTCGCGAAGCGCCGGGACATCCAGTGCGACATCATACCGTTCGAGGTGACGTTCACTCGGAGAAATTGCCATGTTCTGGTAAACGGTCGCAGCGCCAGAGCCGGCAAGCCGGATCACGGTACCGTCCAAGACCGTACGACTTCTGTTGAACCGGAAGGTGGCGGAGGTGCCGACCCTCAGTGTGTTATAGAGGCTTTCCGATACTGACAGGGTGACGATGGCGGAATCGCAGTCGATTAATCGAACGACATCCTGCCCTCGCTGAACTGTTTCGCCTGCCTCGGCTAAATAGTCCCACAAAGCGCCGTTTACGTTGGCTTCGAGAGCTGCGGCAGATAGCTTGTTGACCCTTAGCCTTTCGCTTGCAACGCGGCTTGAAAGAGGTGCCAGGCTTGCAACCTTGGCGTCAAGCTGGGCTTGCAACTCCAGTCTCTGGACGTCGATCTCGGAGATACGCTGTTCCGAGTAGGGCGCATCGTTGAAACCGTCTCCCAGAAATACGCCCCGTTCAGAGGCAGACAGTGCAACCGACGCTTCCGCGGCTTGCGCCCGGGCGCTTTCTAGCTCTAACGCAGACACCTCTGCGAGGGAATGGGCCTGCTCAAGGGCTTCGGCTGTCGCAATTCCCCGCCCGCCCAACCGAGCAGACCGCTGGCGAGCCAGTTCAGCATACTTCAGGCGAGCTTCCGCTGCGGCTGTCGCTGATTGTGCCGACTGCCCTTGCGCCACTAGCTGTCGTCTTCGCTCCTCACGATAAATAACTGCCCGCGTTCGTAAAGCATCGATTTCTTTTTCAAAGGTAGAAATCGTTTGCCGTAGTCGATCGATATCAACCTGAGTTTCCGCCTGCTCACGCTCCAAATCTGCCAGGCGTATATTGTCGACAAAGGGATCTTCCAACGACCCCAGCGGGTCTCCCTGTCGGACTTGAGCTCCAACGGGGCGGGACACGAGCTGGAGGGTTCCAGCGATAGGCGCACGAACGGTCGTCACACGTGCATTAACGAATGCGTTGGCGCTCGTGCCGCTAAGCTGTTCCCCCAGTATGATGTAAAGTGCGCCGCAGACCAGCAACAGACCGATGATGATTTTCAGTGATTTCATGTCTGCTCCCGAAACGCTGTTGTTTCAACGAAAGACACGTGTGGGGAGATCAGTTCAAGATATTCCTTCACATCTGTCCATTATCATTAAGCATGACTAAATCGTCGACGATCCTGCTCCAGAAAAGAACACTCCGCCACAGCCCAATATTGGATCTGAAGGTCGGCGGGCGCTCGTGAAGAAGTCGCTTGTTTGCGTGGTCTAGAATAGTCGGCCACGGCACGGGTTCTCGGCCACCGTTGTATCTTTGGCACCACACTCGGCTTCCAGATAAAAGAGGACGACCGGTCACTGAGAATTGGAACGAAGGAACGAGCTTATCTCGCAACTGCAGGGTTTTCAGTAGTATGCGGAAAAGCTTAGCCACTAGATCGAAACCTAATTTGATCCGAACCCTGTCGTGGCCAAGGCTTCCCTTAGCTCCTCCGCCTTGAAAGGCTTCGTCAGTCTGGGCAAATCGGGTGCGATACCCTCTACGTCGGCGTATCCTGAAATGATCAGACAGCGCAAGTCCGGCCGGCTCATCTTCACACGGCGCACCAACTCGACGCCATCCATGCCCGGCATTAGATGGTCTGTGACGAGCAGCTTCAAGTCTGGCACACGGTCGATCGCAGCCAACGCGGCTTCTCCGCTCGAGGCTTCCACAACATCAAAACCGAGCTCGTCAAGCATATGTGCTGCGCTGGCGCGAACGACATCTTCGTCGTCGACGAGCAATACGGTTCCGCGATGGGTGGAAGACGACGCGGTTGCGTCTACATTTTTCGGAAGAAGAACAGGGGCGTCGTTGGCCTCGGGCAACCAGAGCTCGACGTTTGTGCCTACTCCCTGCCGGCTGAAGATGCGGATGCCGCCGCCCAGTTGCTGAGCAAGGCCGTGCACCATCGAAAGGCCGAGACCGGTCCCTTGGCCGAGGCCTTTCGTCGAAAAGAAGGGTTCAATTGCACGTGCCATAGTTTCCTCGCTCATGCCGTCTCCGGTGTCGGCCACCGAGATTGTCACGTAACGACCCGGCTTCAGATCGCGCTGTTCTTTCGCAAGGATATCGCGCGAACTCGCGCTGATGCGCAGAGTGCCGCCGGTTGGCATTGCGTCCCTGGCATTAACGCTTAAATTCAAGAGCGCCATCTCCACTTGGTTAAAGTCGGCGCGCGCAGACGGCAGGATTTCTGGAGCATCGATAACAACTTGGACCTGCGGACCAGTCGTGCTTCGGATCAATTCGCCCATGCCGGTTATCAACGCTCTCACGTCGATCGCAGTCGGCTGAAGCGGCTGCCGCCGAGCAAAAGCGAGAAGTCGCTGCACAAGAACGCGGGCGCGTTCGGCTGACTGCAAGGCGCCACCGATCAACTTACGCTCTCGATCATTGCCAATCTGTCTTCGCACCAGCATGTCCAGCGAGCCGATGATGGGGGTCAGCAAGTTGTTGAAGTCATGCGCGACACCGCCGGTCAGTTGGCCGAGTGCTTCTACCTTCTGCGATTGTCGCAGCTGTTCCTCTGCATCGGCCAGGCGGCGCTGCTCTGCCAGACGCTCGGTGACGTCGTGTGCGATCTGATAAGCGCCGATCTGATGTCCCGCAGCATCTCGCAGAACGTTGAAGTTTAGCTCGAACCAGCGCTTCGACAGTTGGCCGTCTCCGAACTCATCCAACAATGTGAATTCTTCGCCCGCGAGTGCGCGAGACCAGGTGCGACGCACATGCTCGCGATGCTCGGGAAGATGGTTGAGCACGTCGAGCATGGACGCTCCGATCATCGGACGCACGCCATAGACCTGTTCGAACGCTTTGCTCGCCGCCTTGTTCATCGCCAGCCAGCGGAACTTCTGATCTGCTACGAAAATGATCGCATTTGTATTTTCGACGACATCGGCCAGAAGTTTGCGTTCCGCCAGACCCTCGGCGACGCGCGCTTCCAGGGTTTCGTTCAGCTCGCGCAAGGCAAGCTCGATCTTCTTACGTTCGGTGATGTCGATCGCTGTTCCGATGACCCGCACGCAGCGGTCGCCCTCGAATACGCCCCGCCCCTTTGCAGCTACCCAGCGAACGATACCGTCCTCCTTGCCGATTGTTCGATACTCGACGTCATAAACAGCACGAACTTTCGGGTTTGCCGCAGCGGCGTAGGCTGCCGAAGTCCCTTCAAGGTCCTCTGGATGAAGGCCGTCGTAATAATCTTGCATCGAAACAGGCACATCAGGTGAAATCCCGAACATCGCTTTGACGCGCGGTGGCCAGAACAAGGTGTCGGCGATTACGTCGACGTCCCAAAGTCCGATTTCGGCAGCATCGATCGCAAACCGGAGTTGCTCTTCACTGGCGCGAAGGTTGGCTTCAGCGCCCACTCGCTCGACATGCGCCCATGACCGTTCGGTGACTTCGCGAATGACATTAAGCTCATAGTCCGACCATCGATGCGGCTTGTTATCGTGAATGGCCATTAAGGCGGCTAGGCGGCCATTTTTTACGAGGGGCATGCAGATTGTTGCTGCAATTCCGATGTCTTGGAAGGTCTTTGCCTCCTCTGGTGCGATCTCTCTCAGATTGTCATTAATGATCAGGGGGCGGCCTGCCGAAAGCTGCTGCACCGCAAGCTTGCCGAAATCGGCAAGGCTATAATGTCCGACGATCGAAGGCGATCCCGGCGCGTACCAGTTACCGCGGATTGTAAAACCATCCTGATCCTGATCCATATCCGCATAGGCGCAGTTTGAGAGCCTCAGATGCGCAGCGACCATCCGTGTCGTGACAGCGAGGACTTCGTCAGCGTCCTGCAGGCCAGCTGTAGCCTGGCCAAGATCGTCAAGGAACCGGTATAGTTCTTCGCTTTGCGCCAGCCGGCGCTCGGCGAGCACGCGCTGAGTGATATCGAAAACCATTGCGAGCGAGCCGATCGGCTGGCCGCCGCTATCTCGTATTGGCAGATATTCCAGGTCCATCCAGACCTGTTCAGCCTTGCCGTGCCTCCAGAGCTCCAGCTCCTGAGTATGGAAGCTCAGCGGCTCGCCACGCAATCCAGCAGCAATCACGCGCGCGTTAAAGTCGGCAGCTTCAGGCCAGACTTCCAGCAGCTTTCCGCCGAGTGCCGCCGGATGACGGGGTCCGCAAATTGCCGCGTAACCGTTGTTATAGATGAGAATACCCTCAGGGCCCCAGAGCACCGCCATCGGCACTGGCGACGCCAGCATTGTCTGAACGTTCGTCTTGAGTTCGGCTGGCCAGGAGTCTATTGGCCCGAGCGGTGTCACCCCCCAGTCCATCTGGCGGATATCATCACCCACTTTGCCGCCGCCGATAAGCGCTGATCCGTGAAGGTATTGTTTCGCATCATCCATTGTTTGAAACTAACTTGCCCTCCAGCGATTGACCAGTGCTCCTTATTGCTTCAACGTCGAGCTAGAGAGCAAACACAGCGGCGGAGGGCACCCGCCGTCTGTCGCTGTCGATCTTCAATCTGCTGCATCTCCTCTGACGGTGAAAGCGTCTACAGGAAACCTGCGAGACCTTCCGTTGACAACGTAGATGAATTCCTCCCACGCCTCGTGGGCAGAGGCGAAGGAATCATTCCACTCAACATTCTCATGAAGCGCGACATTTTCCGAGTTTCAAGATACTGAATGATGTCGGTCACAATCAACGAGCCGCTCGGCCGATGAAAGAAGCAGACTTCACGGAAGCCGCCTATACCAGCTACCTCGATCTGTTCAATCTCCGGCGCCCAGAGAGCACCTGAAGAACTTCCCAGGTCATCATGCCACGGAATGTGGGCGTCCCGAACCTGACGGCGTTGACGGAGGCCCGGTGCTGCCCACGCAAGCGCGGTTGGGCTGTGCGTCATCCACTCCTTGACGAACGTCCAATGCGCGCTGTTGGGCGCGATGATGTGGCGGATCGGCCCCAGTTCTTCCAGGGACTTATGAAGGGAGGCGTCGTAACGAGTTGGGGAATACAGCAGGATGGCACCGTCTTGCAATCGGATGACGGTCATCCGAACAGGCAATGGAATCATTCCAGCTGCCTGCAGGGGCCCGCTATCGACGATCCAGATCGCGTCGTCGATCGGCTTAAGCACATCCAGGGGCGGGTATGTCGTCACATCCATGCTCCAACGTTAGAAAGCTTCGTCAACCCCACGTTTCGAGCAGCCCGCCCGAAGAGCCGTGGACCGGATCGGTTGCGGGTAAAGGTAGTGACGCAATCTTCTGCAGCATTTCCGCTGTGGCGGTTGAACGCTCAATATCGGCGTGCTGCCCTGGGGGATAAGCTCCAACGACCTGGAAATCTTCTGAGCTTCCGAGGTTCTGGTGTCCTGTCCCTGCCGGCAGGATTAGGCAGTCTCCTGACGAAACCACGAACCGGCGGCCGTCCGGCCCGCCGATCAGCAAAGCTGCCGTTCCGCTTTTGACGCCCAGCACTTCATGGGCGCCGGTGTGATAGTGTTGGTAATCGAAAACGCCGTCTGTCCAGATCCCGGACCAACCGTTTCGGGCAAACAGCGTTTCAAAGTCGTCGCCATCGTCGAGCCGGACCTGGTAAAGCAAAACGGGAAGCCGCTGATTGTTGGGTACCCAATCACTCGGCTCGAACACGATTTCCTCAACTTTCATGGCCGTTCCCGTCACGACGAAGCCGGCTCGTCGCTCTCGTCGTTCAGGGACGGGAGAAACGTCTCGACATCCCGGCGTTCGCGATCGGAGAGTATCGCGATCCGTTCGCTCCAGAACCGCGCGGCTTCTGCCGGATCGCCGTCCCAGTCGCGCGAAGAGCCGATATTATCGTCAATCACCGCCACACGACGTCCGCCAAGCCGGCGGTATTCATCCGCAAGTTCCTTCGATGCATTTTCCATGGATGGTCCTCATTCGTGCTGGCTCGAAACAGGAACTATTGGGCGCGGCCATCGTTCCGAAGCCACCCGTGTGTGGCGCTCGGACGGCCGATGTCATCAAGGGCTTCCGCAGTGAGTGATGTCAGAAGGTGAGGGTTCCAGAGTGCGTCAACGCGTTTCAAGACTGGGATTTCCGGTCAAGGTGATGATCCGGGATGATTTGAAGAGCAATGACGCCCGGCGGGCGGCAAGCGCACCGCATCTCAAGGTCTCCCTCGAATATGTCGATCAGATCCTGGACCATCTCGCTAGACACCAGATCTCGATGTATCGCCTGTCCTCGGATCTGGCACCTTACGCCACGCATCCCGACATGCCGCAATTTCATGGCATGGTCGCGGAAAGCCGAGCCGAGCTGGCGGCCCTTGGCGCCAAGGCTGCCTCCCTCGACATCCGGCTTTCGTTTCATCCTTCGCAATATGTCGTTCTCAACAGCCCCGATCCCGAGCTGGTGGCGAAGAGCGTCTGGGACCTACTAAGTCAAGCTGAGATGCTCGACTTGATGGGACTTGGCCCAGAGGCCGTGCTCGTCATCCATGTCGGTGGCACCTACGGAGACATTGCCGCCAGTCGGGAGCGTTGGGTTCAAACGTGGCAGACTTTGCCGGAGCCGGTTCGTAGACGTCTGGTTCTTGAGCACGACGACTTACGGTTCTCCGCAGCCGACGTCCTTTGGATCCACGAGCAAACCGGCGTTCGTATCATCTTCGACCACCAGCATTTCTGGTGTTTAAACCCGGAAAGGGCCGACCTGGCCGAGACGTTCGCCAAGGTTATGGCAACCTGGCCGTCCGACCAGCAACCAAAAATCCACTATTCGTCGCCTCGCACCGAAAAGCGCGAGAAGATCGTCGTGGACAAGATCACGAGAAAGAAGATCTCCAGGCCGGTCGCTCCGGTATTTACAGGTCACGCTGACTTCTGCAATCCGTTCGAGTTCGCGACGTTCATGCGCATGGTCGCAGACTTCGATTTCGACGTGATGCTGGAGGCGAAAGCAAAGGATCTGGCTTTGGTTCGTCTGCGGCCTGACCTGTTGCGATATGCATCCGATGTGGCCGAACGTTTTGGCCTTCGTCAAACCCAGATTGATGCACTGGCAGAGCAGGAGACCGCCGCAATGGAGACAGGCTGAGCGCCTTCCCGCTTCAGCAGGACCTTAGCTCACGCCCAAGGGGTCTGGACCGCAATGCCTCGATGGTGACATTATGACGTCGATAGAGCTCAACTCGATTTTGCCGGGTTCGGTCGTCGAGGTCACCCGCCGCTTCATGCTGCAAATTGGCTTCAACCGCCATCATCACCCCAGCAAAGGCCCCGCCGATCAACTCGATGCCGCCGAGGAAGTCGCTTGCCACCGGTTTTCTGATGCCGGGCTCAGCCTCGTCAAGGTGTTCCAGAAGCTCAACAAGAAGATGGGCCGCCGCCAGCGGCTCCCGCGTTGCGACGGTGAGCGCGCGAAGATGAACGGACGCGTCGGTGCCATCGCGAAGGGCTTTAATCAGCGCTAGTGACGCCGCCCGGTCCTGTTCAACTGCATCCACCAATCGTATAGAGATCGAATCTAGAGCGTTTCACCTTTTGACGGAACCATACCCTGCATTTCTGAGATAGTTGGCACATTCGTCGGGTTGGATTGTTTCGACCAGCCCGCCGATATGCCGCCAGGTATCGTCGATCGTCCGCTTCTGTGCGTTACGCATCCAGTGTTTTATCTTCGAGAAGGCTTGTTCGATCGGATTGAGGTCAGGTGAGTAAGGTGGCAGGAACCAGAGCCTTGCACCGGCGGCTTTGATCGCCTGACGGATTGCCGCTGATTTGTGGCTGTCGACGATGTCGCCCGGCTTGAGCACAGGAACCAACTGCTGTTCGACATAGGCTCGAAAGCACTGGCCGTTGATCGGTCCGTCGAAGACACAGGGTGCAGCCAGCCGATCCTTCTTCAAGGCCCCGAGGAATGTCAGCGTGCGCCAGTGACCGTGCGGCGCAAACGCCCGTAGACGCTTGCCTTTTGGTCCCCATCCCCTGATGGGTGTCATGTTGGTCTTGATCCAGGTCTCATCGATGAAGACCAGTCGGTCAGGATCGAGGTGAGGCTGCAAGGCTTTCCATCGCTCTCTTCTGCGAGCAACATCGGCACGAGCCTGCTCAAGGGCGAACAGCGTTTTTTTTGAAGCGCAGCCCCTCGCTGCGAATGAACTTCCAAATCGTATTGTGGGAGACGGCAATCCCCCGCACAGCCAGCTCGGCCTTCAGTCCGTGCAGAGTCAGGTGCGGATTTTGGGCCAGCCGCTCGACAATGAAGTTACGGTGCGGCTCCAGAATGCGCTCGCGGTAACCACCCATCTTGTCGGGATCAACCGATCCGGTCGCTCGATGGCGCTGCGACCACTTCACCACGGAAGACGCCGCCACTTCGAAGCGCGCAGCAACGATTCGGATACTCTCGCCGCCCGACACGGCTGCTACAACACGCTCACGAAGATCATTCGATAACGGTGCGGTCATATGATGCTGGCCTCCATCCAGCCAGCATCAGTGAATCAGAACAGAACTGATTTGGGTAGCACCGACGATTCAGAGAAATGAGAAAACGCTCTAGCTTTTCGATCGCCATTTCGTTGGCGACGCCGTGTTTGGCCGACACTGCAAAAGCCATTCTCGCCATGGCAACGCCAATCCGGGTAGCGATCAGCGATGCTGAACTGCCGCTAATCGTTGGCTCAGCCGTGCCTATTCGGGAAAGGAGTTCTTCGAAGTGCACTTCCTGCAATCTCATCTGGAGGCCATGATCTTTCTTGTAGGCGCGCCTAGCGTCGCATATGGGCGCGGATTTTTCGGATGAAGATATAACCAGAGAGACAGAAGCAGATCGAATTTGTCAGGATGATCGGCCATTCAGTTCTCAGGATGCCGAAAGCTGTCCACAGGGCGAAGCCGACGACAGTCAATGCGTACATGCGTGCCGAGATCGCAGCGGTATCTTCGGTTCTAATCACCTTCCAGACCTGCGGCACGAAGCTCGTTACCGAGCAGATTGAAGCACCATATCCCACCAGCAATGTCGTATCCAATTTTTGTCGTCCTCTGTTTCCGGTCAAGGGATTTCAGTTAGTCATGTCACGTCGGCGGTCTGGCATCGTGGACCTGCGCCAGATTGTTTATACACCTCTAAAGCCGCTCTATCTGCGTCGCGCGTACGACGATCTCATCTTCAGAAAGCTGATGTTCCAGCCGTTCCCGGAATTGCGCCCACCACGTACGGTCGAGCGTTTCCGTCATGATTTCGGCAACGACAATGCGGTCCCGCTCGAGGTCGCCGTTATCGATCCACAATCCCTCTGCCGGAGCATTCGATTGAAGGGTCACTCCGCCAAAACGATCAGTCAGCTCGGCGCGGATGCCTTCGAGCTTTTCGCCTGTTAAGGTTTTCGTCAGCGGAAGCAGGATCTCGACAAGGAGCGGCATTTCCAAATCCCGTGGTTTCTCGTTCTGTAACTTGACGGGAGGTCCTCGGTTCCGCGGGACTGCGCACGCGATCGCGGGTTTCGCATTTACACGGCTGTATCAACACCAGTCATGACTTCACCCGTTGTGCTTTTGCATGCGAGGCCGCTTATCCAAGATTTACAGCATCGCTCAAGCAAGACTGACCAATCTCGACCGCCATTCCAGCGCAACACTCCTTTCCGGAGGAAAGCATCCTAACCAGCACTTGGAGGCTGCCGGTCATCACGGCGACGACCCGAAGGCCAAACGCCACAGGGAACTGCACGCCTCCCTATCGGTTCAGTATTAAACGGGAGAAGTATTATGCAGGACGATAAGGAAAACAGTGGCGTGATGAGCAGCATCCTGACAGAGCTTGGGGTTCTTTCTCCCGAAGGCAGCGATCAAGTTGCCATGACGATAGAGCAGCAGGAGATCATCGCGGCCTATCGCACAGGCCGGATAACGCAAGAGCAATTCGAAAGACACTTATCGGATGATCCTGACCTGGCAAATCATCTTGCTTGCTCGAGCCCCGCAGATCGTGGTGAACGTTCGTGACCCAGATCGTCATTCATTGCCCCTGCGGACAACGGACTTAGCCCTTGGAAGTTCAGATCATGCGTTCCTTCAATATTGACGGGTGCTGCCAGGAACGAACCGTCGGAGTTCCGAGTTTTGTTGCGCCAACAGTAGGAGACATCAATGGACGATAGAGAACAGCAACGCCGCGAACGAGCTTACAAACTCTGGGAGGACGAGGGCCGTCCGGAAGGCGCCCATGACGACCACTGGCAACGCGCCGAAGATCAGCACGAGTTGACGGAACAAGAGTCGGACGACGTGACCAAGGTCAACCAGGAGGTTGACGATAAATTTGCCAGCGAGGACGGAGGCTCCGAGAATGCCGCCGACACTAAGCCACCATCGGCTATCAGCCCGGATTAACGGAGGCACTCATGGCGACCTTCAAGAAAGGCGACAAGGTCACTTGGGAAACAAGCCAAGGGAAGACCGAAGGCAACGTTGTCAAGAATCAGACCTCTGACACCAAGATAAAGGGGCACACGGTCAAGGCCTCGAAGGACGATCCGCAGGTTATCGTAGAGAGCGAAAAGTCAGGAAAGAGAGCGGCGCATAAACCCGAGGCTCTCAAGAAAGCTTAGTGCCGCGCGATACGCTCTGGATCAGGAGAATGGCAAATGCGACTTGCAACGTGTCGATGCGGTAGCTTGACCGCCGTCTGCGAGGAAGAACCGATTGTGGTTTCGGTGTGCCATTGCCTGGAGTGCCAGCGCCGTACCGGGAGCGCGTTCGCTGTCCAGGCGCGTTTCCCCAAAGCATCTGTGCAGGTCGAAGGTACGTACAAAACCTATGCGCGGGTGGGCGAGAGCGGGCTCTGGGCGCGGTATCATTTCTGTCCCGATTGCGGCTCGACTGTCTTCTACGAAAACGAGGATATGACTGACGCGTTCGCAATTCCGGTCGGCGGCTTCTCCGACCCAAGCTTTCCGCAGCCTACAAGATCTATTTTCGAAAAGCGCAGGCACAATTGGGTGAGTGTGACCGGGTCAGAGATTGACCACCAATATTGAGCCCACGTTCTGTGGAAATTGATTTGCGTATATCCTAAATCCCCTAATGCCTGCTTTATCAATGCTGGACCGTACGGCGGAGGTCCGTACGCCTGGCTGAAAGCTGCGGGCGTTCATTACCCTGATTCACGAACCCTCGCCCCGGCATCCCGCCTGCCCTATCTATGTCAAATGGAACAAGATCCGAAGGCGCCAAAACTGACCGGTACTGCGAAGCTCGATGCGACCACGGACGCAGCCTACGAGATCATCGATAAGCTCGATCTGGAACGAGATCAGAAAACGGCGCGCCTCAGGTCCGTTCGTCTGCAGGGTCACCGGAAGCAGAAGGTCTGATTTCCCACGCCGACAAAGCATCCTTAACCAGCAACGCCCACCAGGCTTTGGATGACCTCATCGATCTGAAGGGATTCTGGGGCTAATTTGATGACCTGGCCTAGCTAACTATCTGAGGATGCCGCTGGTCTCTGGGGGAAATCGGTTCTGATCTCGTCAAAGTGAAGATCTACTTTCAATAGGTCTTCGGTTGCGCGAAACGCTGCCGGAGTAACGCTGCATTTCTGCGCTATTATGTGCTTGCCGCAGCGGAATTACGGCCTATTTTAGCGACCGATAAACCTGAGGTTCGCTTTGATCAAGGCACGTCCTGCAATTCTGCTGCTCTGCGCGGCCCTCATTCCGGTGCTCGTGCTCGCGACCGTTATGGCCTGGTTCGTTATCCGCGAGCGACAAGTGGCACTTGTTGACGATCTACAGGATAGGGCTAGGTTCATCGCTGCCGCCGTCCAACGTGACCTTCAAACTCAGATCCAGCTTCTTTCCATTATTGCCGAGTCTCCCAGATTCGATCTGCCCGTCGCCAGATCTAGCTTCGCCGAGACGGCGCGCCGGCTTCAGGCCAGAGCGCCTCAATGGGAGCAAATCAGGGTTAGTGACGACGACGGTGATGTCGTCTTGTCATACCCTCCGCTGTCGGCATCGGCATCAAGGAAAGTAGTTGACCGAGAGAGCCACGAACGAGTGCTCACATCGGGTGCCGGACTGGTCGGCAACGTTGTCGTTGGTTCCGGAGGAAAACCTGCTTTCCCCATACGCGTGCCCATCCAACGCAACGAACAGACGAAAGCCGTATTGTCAGCGGTTATCCGGCCCGAAATGATTGCGTCGATCCTGAAGGACAGCGGACTGCCGCCGGCGTGGTCGGCATGGGTGGTTGATGGCCAGGACCGGCTCGTTGCGGCAACGGTCACTTCTGACCTTGAAGCCAAGCCCGCAACCGACTTTGGTCATGCCATTGAGGGCGAGCGGTTCGAGTTGTTTGACGGATCAAGCGTTCAGACCGCTGCTGCACCTCTCTTAGGTATACCTTGGCAGGTAAGGGTTGGGCTGCCCTCAGTGGACTATATGCGACCGGCCGAACAGGCCGTGCTGCTGCTCGTAGTGGCCAGCGCCCTGATCGTTCTGTTATGCGCGTCGGCAGCCTTCCTGGCTTACCGCGAGTTGCAATCGCGAACGGCCGGCCGAGAAAGCATGGCGAACTGGCAGCGAATGGATGCACTCGGAAAGCTGACCGGGCAGGCAGCCCATGACTTCAATAATCTCCTGATGGTTTTCCAGTCTGGCGTCGAGGGAATAGAACGACGCAGGAATGATGAGGAGCGCGTGACACGGCTCCTTGGCCATATGAAAGAAGGACTGACGAGAGGAAAATCCATCACTCGCCGGCTCCTGTCCTTTGCTCGACGATCCAACCAGAGCGCTGAACACACCGAACTTCAAGCTAAATTCCAGGAAATGACGCCACTCCTTAAGCAAGCGCTGAACGACAGCATTGTGTTGGAGACAAACCTGCCCGTCGATCTATGGGCGATCCATGTGGATCCGGTTGGCCTGGAAATCGCACTAATTAATCTTCTGACCAATTCTCGTGAGGCAATGCCTGATGGGGGAACTGTGACTGTAACTGCCCGCAACGTCCCGGAGGGATCGTTTGAGGACAAGCGAGTTCATGGCCCGGTGGTCGCAATTACAGTGGTCGATACCGGAAGCGGGATCTCATCTGCCAACCTGGAGCGGATGTTCGAGCCCTTCTTCACGACAAAGTCAAACGGAGGACCGGGTCTCGGCCTGACGCAGGTTCATGGTTTTGCCACAAGCTTTGGCGGTGTCGTCAGGGGTGCAAGTCTGCCGGGCCGCGGAAGCGCGATCACGCTCTTGCTGCCAAAGTCGAATGTCCCAAGGCAGGTTGTCGACAGCTCCTTGCATCCTGATCTTCCAAAATGCATCCTGATTGTGGACGATACACCGGCCTCCCTGGAGTCTGCGCGCCTTGCATTGGACGGGCTGATAGCCGAGGTCATTGTGGCGGCAAGCGGAGCGGAAGCTCTCCATGTGCTGCAGCGCAAGCCGGAGATAGATGCGGTTATAAGCGATATCATGATGCCCGGTATGTCCGGCATCGAGTTGGCGGAGGAAATTGCCCGCCAGAAGCCCGGACTTCCCGTGGTGTTGATGACCGGTTACAGCGACAAGCTGGAAGCTGGAGCAGCTGTGTCGTGGCCAGTCCTCAACAAGCCGTTCGCATTGAAGGATCTTGCCGCCGGCCTGATCAGCGCGCGATCTTCGGTCCCGGATCTGACGAATGTCGTCCGCCTGGATCAATCGACGAGATCTTGAGCGCAAGATGATGATCTACTCACCCATCCAGTATCCAACGGGGGTTAGCGTTGAAAGGTGGCGGGTCGTCCCCTGTTACATTAGAACGTCAAGCAGAATGTGCATATGGCCGCCGCTCGCGGCCGTGGGGGACGCGTGAACGATATAGATAAAAACCTTTTCGACGAAGCCTCCGATGACAGAACGCCGCCGAGCTTCTTGGTGAGGGGCGGCGCGTCAGGCAAATTGATCCGATCGCGGAATTGGGCAGAGACACCATTTGGTGATCCGGAAACCTGGCCGCAGAGTTTGCGTTCGGCCGTCAGCATCTGTCTCGGGACCAACTTCCCGATCGCAATCTACTGGGGACCGGAACTGGCCCTTCTCTACAACGATGCCTGGAGCGACATCCCAGGGGAAAGCACCCTTGGGCACTCGGCCGCCCTGGACGCGAAGTCTGGCCAGAAATCTGGGATACAATCGGACCGTTGTTCGAAAAGGTGCTTTCCACCGGGGAGGGTGTCTGGCAGCAAGATCAGCTGCTTCCAATGCACCGGCACGGTTATACGGAAGAGTGTTACTTCAATTTTACCTTTAGCCCAATCCGTGGTGAAAACGGCGGGTCAGAGGGTATATTCAACGCGGTAGTCGAAACCACGTTTCAAGTGATCGGAGAACGGCGCGAGCGAGCGCTGCGCGAACTTGCCGAACATCTGGCCACGGCGCGATCTGAACAGGACGTGCTCTCCGCTGCCTTGTCGATGCTGGGGTCAAAGGTCGAGGATGTCCCATTTTGCGCGCTCTTCATGGCGGCTGATGACGGATCGACCCTGCGCCTGGTCGGAACCGCCGGTTCGGAAGTCGACGGCAACAAACTCCTACCCCCGGGCAATTCAGCTGATCCAAGGCCTTTTGTAGTCGAAGACGTCGCCGAAGTGCTCGGTCGTAAAACCCCTAGTCAGGCCTGGCCGGAGCCAGTTGACCGTGCCCTCGCAGTTCCGTTTGGTACGACAGGGCAATCGGGCGTTCCGGTTGGCTATCTTGTTGCTGGGATCAGCCCCCGCCGTGCTCTTGACGATGATTACCGCGCCTTCATCGAACGCGCAGCCGCCCATATAGGTACTGCGGTTGCCAACGTTCGGGCATTTGAGGAGGAGCGTCGTCGAACGGAAGCTTTGGAGGAAATAGACCGTGCGAAGACGACGTTCTTTTCTAACGTGAGTCACGAGTTTCGCACACCCTTGACGTTGATGTTGGGGCCACTTGAGGATGCATTAGCGGATCGCGATAACCTCAATCCTCGCGAGCGAGAGAGGGTTGAGGTTATCCATAGGAACGGTCTCCGCCTGCTCAAGTTGGTAAACTCTCTCCTGGACTTCTCGCGTATCGAGGCCGGGCGGGCGCAAGCGAATCTGCAACCGACGGATCTGGCCGCACTGACCACGGACCTGGCGAGTAATTTTCAGTCAGCGATGGAGAAGGCCGGGCTGCGCTTCGTAGTGACGGCCGGCTCGATGTCACGCCCAGTGTCTGTTGATCGTGACATGTGGGAGAAGATCGTCCTCAACCTTCTCTCCAATGCGTTCAAGTTTACCTTCGAAGGCGAGGTGACCCTCGACTTGCGGGAGACGAATGGGCTGGCAGTTCTGACTGTCCGCGACACCGGAACAGGCATTCCGTCCAGCCAGCTGCCCAAGCTGTTTGAACGGTTTCATCGGATAGAAGGCGCGCGGGGTCGGTCGATTGAGGGCAGCGGTATCGGCCTTGCTCTCGTGCATGAACTTGTGAAGTTCCACGGCGGTACTGTCGAGGTTCGGAGCACAGAGGGAGAAGGGACTGAATTTGTTGTCGCCATCCCACTCAATGTTTCCGCGCCGGCCAAGGTACTCCGGGATGTTCACACGACGCCATCGACCGCCGTTCGTGCTGACAGTTATGTTCAGGAAGCTTTGCGCTGGCTTCCCGACGGTCTGAGCACCAATGCCCTTCCAGCGCCCAGCTCAGGTCCCGAAGTCAATGCGGAGCCAGCGGTCGATATTGCCCGCGTCCTGCTTGCCGACGACAACGCCGATATGCGCGACTACGTCCGGCGCCTGCTTTCCGGCACCTACCACGTCGATATCGTTGGCGATGGTGTGGAAGCCCTCGATAGTATCCGTAACAACCGGCCTGACCTTGTTCTCACCGACATCATGATGCCCCGCCTGGATGGCTTTGGCCTGATCAAAGCCATCCGCAGTGATCCGACATTGCGCGATCTACCCGTAATTGCTCTGTCTGCCCGTGCGGGTGAGGAAGCGAAGGTCGAAGGCCTGGACGCCGGAGCCGACGACTATCTTGCAAAGCCGTTTTCGGCTCGAGAGCTCGCGGTCACTGTGCATTCGAACCTCGAACTGGCCAGACTTCGCCGTCAAACGGTCGCATCCTTGCAGGAGAGCGAAGCACGTTTTCGCAATATGGCGGATCATGCCCCTGTCATGATGTGGGTAACGGACCCCGAAGGTCTTTGCACCTACTTGAACCATGGGTGGTACGAGTTCACGGGCCAGACGGAGGCGCAAGGTTCGGGATACGGCTGGCTAGATGCCACCCATCCGGACGACAAGGGTTCAGTGGGTGAGATTTTCCGGGACGCCAATACGAAACATGAAGCGTTTCGCATCGAGTATCGGCTACGCCGCGCGGACGGCGAATACCGTTGGGCAATCGATGCCGGAGCACCTCGGTTCGACGATGACGGGACTTTCCTGGGCTTCGTCGGCTCGGTAATCGACATCACGGACCGGAAGCGAACCGAGGGACTGCAAGCTGCCCAAGCACGACTGCTTGAAACTGCAATGCAGGATGTTCCGTTACAGACGATCCTGGACGACCTCGTTCTGATGGTGGAAGGCCTCTCATCGTCTGGCGTAGTCGCGTCAATTCTCCTCGTTGATCAAAAGGGCGAGCGCCTCCGTCTTGGTGCCGCCCCAAGCCTTCCCTATGACTACAACCAAGCCATCGACAATATCGAGATTAGTCCGGGCGTTGGATCTTGCGGCAGTGCCGCATTCCATAAAAAACCCGTCTACGTCAATGACATAGATACGGATCCGCTCTGGACCGATTTTCGCGACCTGGCACTCTCACATGATCTGAGAGCATGCTGGTCTTCGCCGATCTTATCTGCAAATGGTGAGGTCCTCGGGACATTCGCCCTCTATTATAGGCGCGCACTCGTTGCGCCGTCATCGGACCGGGACCTGCTGGAATTTGTCGCTGGTTCGGCGGCGCTTATCATCGAGCGGAGACGTTCACATGAAGCGCTAGTGAAACAGACGCGCAGACTAGAAGCCCTTAATCGTACCGCGCGCTCGCAGGAGAACTTGATCTAGAGCGTCTGGTCCAAACGGTAACAGACGCTGGCGTCGAGTTGAGCGGAGCCCAATTCGGAGCGTTCTTCTACAATGTGACGGACACGAAGGGTGAAAGCTACATGCTCTACACCCTTTCGGGCGTGGCACGTTCGGAGTTCGAAAAATTCCCGATGCCCCGCAATACAAAAGTGTTCGCGCCTACATTCATGGGAGAGGGTATCGTCCGGTCCGATGATATCACCATGGACGAACGCTACGGTCGCAACGTCCCGCATAAGGGCATGCCCGAGGGCCATCTGCCGGTCAGGAGCTATATCGCGGTTCCGGTCACCTCTTCGACAGGAGAGGTAACAGGTGGACTGTTTTTTGGCCACCCCGAGCCAGGGAGGTTTACCGAGGAACATGAGGCACTGCTAGGCGGTATCGCCGGGCAGGCCGCCGTTGCTTTCGACAATGCCAGGTTGTTCAGGATGGCCCATGCTGAAATCGATCAGCGCCGCGCCGCGGAAGACGAGCTCGGTAAATTAAATTCTCATCTTGAAGAGAGAGTTGTTGAAGAGGTTGGCAAACGGTCGGTCGCTGAACAGGCGTTGCGGCAGGCCCAGAAAATGGAGGCCATTGGCCAGCTGACAGGCGGCGTCGCGCACGACTTCAACAACCTTCTTCAGGTGGTCGCTGGCAATCTTCAGCTCCTCTCAAAGGATCTTGTCGGAAACGAAACCGCGACCCGTCGAGTAACGAATGCCCTGTCGGGCGTAGAGCGCGGAGCAAAGCTCGCAAGCCAACTCCTCGCGTTTGGACGTAGACAGGCTTTGGAACCCAAGGTCGTCAACATCGGACGATTTCTTGCAGAAACTGAAGAAATGCTTCGGCGGACGCTCGGTGAAGCTATCGAAATCGAGACCATTCGGAGCGGTGGCCTTTGGAATGTTTCTGTGGATCCAGTGCAGGTCGAAAACGCAATCCTCAACCTTGCAATCAACGCACGCGATGCGATGGACGGGCAAGGCAAGTTGACGATCGAGGTCGGTAACGCATCTCTGGATGACGAATATGCACGGCAGCATAATGAGGTCGCGGCGGGACAATATGTGATGCTTGCGGTCACCGACACGGGATCGGGCATGGCACCTGAGATTATCGAGCAGGTGTTCGAGCCGTTCTTCTCGACCAAGCCGGTGGGCAAGGGAACTGGCCTTGGCCTTTCAATGGTCTATGGCTTCGTCAAACAATCAGGCGGGCACATCAAAATATACAGCGAGGTCGGACACGGGACGACCATCAAGCTGTATTTTCCGCGCGTTCGTCAGGAAGAGGATAAACTTTCGGAAGCAGATGCCGGCCCTATTAGCGGTGGTTCAGAAACGATCCTTGTTGCGGAAGACGACGAGGAAGTCCGCAACACCGTGTTTGAACTACTCACCGACCTTGGCTACCGCGTCCTGAAAGCAAAAGATGCTGCGGCAGCCCTTACGATCGTTGAGAGTGGGATCCACATTGATCTGCTGTTTACCGACGTGATCATGCCCGGATCTCTGAAAAGCGCCGATATGGCGCGCCAGGCTAAAATTCTCCAGCCCCATCTCGCGATTCTGTTTACGAGCGGTTACACGGAAAACTCCATCGTTCACGGCGGCAAGCTCGACACCGGAGTGGAACTTCTTTCGAAACCCTACACAAGAGACGCGCTCGCCAGGAAGCTTCGCCATGTCCTAGCCAATCAACAGCAGCGGCTAGCTGCGGTCGTTCCTGCGACTGCTGTCATGCGCCCACAGGAGTCCGCCGTGATGACGCAACTCAAGATTCTGCTCGTTGAGGACGATGCTCTAATACGGATGTCTACGGTAGATATGCTCGAGGAACTTGGTCACCACGTACTCGAGGCTGGATCTGGGAAAGAGGCTTTGCATACCCTTGCTAGCGAAACCGTTGATGTGCTCATTACCGATCTTGGTCTTCCCGGCATGTCAGGCGAGGAGCTCGCCCGGCACGTCAGAGCTACGTGGCCGGAGCTTGCAATTGTATTTGCAACAGGTGAACGCAAAGGGCCAGACTTGCCTGGGCCGGGCGCCGTAGGATTGCTCTCGAAGCCGTTTGGGGTCGATGAGATCCGGCAAACGCTTGTTAAACTGAGATAATCGTACCGTTCGCCCGACGGCCATATCCGTTGGAAAGAAACAGCGGATCCAAGGTATGGTGTTGCGCCACTGCTATTTGTCAGAGTCTTGGTTCTGTTACTTCATTTATCGAGGGCGCGGATTTGAACCGCGCCCTGACAGTTTACTTGAGAGGCGTGGAAGCCTTGCCGAGTTTCACCGACGGCTCGCGGCCCCAGACGCGAAGCTTCCCGAGATGCGAGACGAACGACGAGATGCCGTCTTCGCCCGGAAGCAGAAGTGTTCCCTCATCAAGGTCACCGGCAATCCCAGCCTTTTCGAGAAGCGGCAGAGCCGTCTGATCGTAGCCGATGAATTTGCAGTGCTGGAATGCATCAGCCACGAAGTCGCGAGCCGTCGCTTCTTTCAGAAGATCATCCACCGCTTCCGCCGATGTGAGCAGGGCAACAGCATCAAACAGGACCGATGGGCCGCCATCGATCATGTGTTGGGCTTCGACCCAAGTTCCGTCGGACGCTGTCACGCCTCCGACCTTGGGAGCGATCAGCTCGACAAGCGCCTTTTCCTTGGCAATTGCCGAGGTCAGATCCTTGAGAAGTTTGGCATCCACGCCGTCGGTGATAAGAATGCCCAGCTTGCGCCCTTCGAAACGCTTGGGACCTCGCTCGACGATGCTGAGAGCCGGCGATGGCTCTAGGTCCTGACGGGTTGGCATCGCAGCATCTGCCGGCTTCGGCATGGTTTGGAAACCGAGCTTCTGCGCAACGGTGGTGGCGAGCGTCTCATCGATATTCAGGAGATGGGAAACCATCCGTTCACGGATCGCCGGGATCTCGACCTTGCTCAGTTCAAAGGTGAGGGCGGATGCGATGTGGCGTTGCTCGGCCCCTGTCTGGCTGATGTAGAATTGCCGAGCTTGGCTGTAATGGTCGGCGAAACTTTCCGGGCGCAGCCGTGCCTTAATGCCCTGAACGTCTTCCGGAAAGTGTCGATAGCCGCGTGTCGGTGTTTCCCGCGGGCCTTCGCCATGGGAGTTGGGTTGATAGTTGGTGCGGCCAACCGGATTGCGCATCGCCATGTGGCCATCTTGTTGGAAATGCGCGAAGGGACACTTCGGTGCATTGATCGGCAGTTGCGTAAAGTTCGGACCGCCAAGACGCTTGAGCTGTGTGTCGAGGTAGGAAAAGTTGCGGCCCTGTAGCAGGGGATCGTTGCTGAAGTCGATGCCCGGCGGCACGTTCTGGGTCATGAAGGCAACCTGCTCGGTCTCGGCAAAGAAATTGTCCGGCATACGGTCGAGGACAAGGCGACCGATCGGCCGCACAGGCAGAACTTCCTCCGGAATGATCTTTGTTGGATCGAGAACATCGAAATCGAAGCTATCTGCAAACTCCTGATCGAATAGCTGAACGCAAAGCTCCCACTCCGGAAAATTGCCGGACTGGATCGACTGCCAGAGATCTCGACGATGGAAGTCGGGATCCGCACCGTTGATCTTGACTGCTTCATTCCACGCGACCGACTGGAGGTCCAGCTTTGGTTTCCAATGGAACTTGACGAAGGTGGACTCGTCCTTGTCGTTGACAAAGCGGAATGTGTGGACACCGAACCCTTCCATGAATCGGAATGATCGGGGGATTGTTCGGTCCGACATGATCCACATGATCATGTTCATGCTTTCGGGCGTCAGGCTGATGAAGTCCCAGAAGTTGTCATGGGCTGTTTGTGCCTGCGGAAATGCCCGATCGGGCTCCTGTTTGGCGGCATGAATAAGGTCGGGAAACTTGATCGCATCCTGAATGAAGAAGACCGGAATGTTGTTGCCAACCAAGTCCCAGTTGCCTTCCTTCGTATACATTTTTACCGCAAAGCCTCGAACATCGCGCGCTAGGTCGGCAGAGCCTTTGTTACCAGCGACAGTCGAAAATCGAACGAACACGGGTGTCTTCTCACCGGGCCGCTGGAATACGTCTGCGCGCGTGAGGTCGGATAAGGATTCGTAGTTCTCAAAGAAGCCGTGCGCTCCATAGCCGCGAGCGTGGACGACGCGTTCGGGGATACGCTCATGATCGAAGTGGAACATCTTCTCGCGGTAATGGAAGTCATCCATCACCAGCGGCCCGCGGGGTCCGACCCGCAGGGTGTTCTGGTCGTCAGCGACAGGCGCGCCCTGCGCGGTCGTCAGGATTTCTTGTCCGTCCTCCGCGAGCTGATGAAGCTCACCACCTTGTCCACGATGGAGCTGCTGGTCATGGATGGTGACCGTGTCTGATGGTGAGGTTGTTTTAGTGGAAGCTGGCTTCTTGGCCATCGAAATCTCCTAAGGTGAGGGACAACGCGAAAAAGGCCGCCTGGTCGGCGGCCTTTCTTCAAACTTTAGGAAGTCACGCTGACTTCTTCACCTTGGCTTTGTCGTTCGCCGATGCCTTAGCAAGCTGTGTGAGCTTCTGGTCGGTCGCTTCCTCTTCCTGCAGATTGGCCTGAAGCAGCGGTACGGCGTCGGCGAGCCCCAACTGGTTTGCCCATTCGATCAGGGTGCCGTAACGCGCGATTTCGTAGTGCTCGACGGCCTGCGCCGAGGAGATCAGACCAGCATCGAGTGCAGGAGAGTCCTTGAACTCTTCCATGATCTCTTCGCCCTCGGCGATAATGCCCTGGATCGCTTCACATGTCTTGCCGCGGGCGGCTTTGCCCAGGAGTTCGAACACTTGTTCAAGACGCTCGATCTGGCCCTGGGTCTCATCCCGGTGCTGGAGGAAGCCGGCCTTGCCTTCCTCAGACTGGGCGGCACGCGCCATTTTCGGAAGTGCCTTCAGGATCTGCTTTTCGGCGAAATAGATGTCCTTAAGGGTATCTAGGAAAAGGTCGTCAAGAGTTTTGGTCGTAGCCATTTTGCGAAGTCCTCCATCTGGTTAGGATGGCGAGATAAGTCGAACCGAAGAACTTTGTTCCGGCATGTTCACGACCTCTTGGAACAAGGACACTATTGTACGGTTTCGGACAAAGCCGTTAATGTCTCACGTTTCAGGGCCACAGCAGCGAGAAGCGAAGAACCAGCGTCGCGGCGGCGAATTTATAGACAACACGCGAGCTTGCAGAGAGCATTGATCGCAGCGTCGCTTGGCCGTGTATTCGGCATCACGCATCACGCATCACTCATGCCCGCTTGCCGGCAATGGCCGCACCCCTCTTGCTGGAAACCAAAAATAGAGACTAACTGGTCCCACCGCGCCTTTTGCCTCGCTGACGTATAAAGGCGCGGCCCGAAATCAATGCTTACCGGCGAAACGTGTAAACGAATGCATCAGGATACCAGGCGACGGCTTTTCGAAAGAATTCAGGCCAAAGCTATGTTGAGAGGTACGCCGATCGAGGATGATCCACTTTTCCTCAGCTGGGTCGAGGAATGGATACAAGGTCAGATCGACGTGTCGGAATTGAAGACGCGCTACGGCCACCTCTTGGCGTTGAAGCGGATGGAACGGGCGCGTAAACGTAACCTTGATCCGTAACCCGCAATTCGGAGGTCTTATGAGACAGCCCCCAATACGGTCCGACGGCCTTCAATTGGACGAGCATCGCCGCTTCCAGGAAAGGTTTTGGAAAATCGAGCGCATCGGATGGCTTGTTTTCGCCATAGTGATCGTTGCTGCTCTGCTTGGGGCTTTTGGTGCTGGAGGACCTGTCGCCACAAAAGTGGTTGAAACCCGTGAGGCGACGATCGCGCATCCAAGGGTAGGCCGATGGGAATCTGCGGATGAATTGACGGTGCGTTTTAAGTCTGGTCGTGAGACTTACTCAGTCGAGCTTTCACCATCCTTTGCAGAGACGTTCCAGATCGAGGATATTCAGCCATTGCCAGCAAGGACGACGATAGGTGTCCGAGGCCAGATGTTGACGTTCGAAAGCCCCGGTCGAGACGGCGGATCCATCAAACTTCATATAAGAGCGCAAAGCGTTGGTATGGCATGCTATGAGATGTCGGTAAACGGCGCGCCCCCCACGCCACTCTCCACTATTATTCTTCCCTGAGGCTAACCTGGAAACCGTGATCCGCGGCGCTGCCATCTATTTCGTCCTGCTTATCGCGTTGCGGCTGTCAGGACGACGGACCGTGGCGCAGATGACGCCATTCGACCTCGTTCTACTGCTTATCATCGCTGAAACAACCCAGCAGGCTCTGCTTGGGGACGACTTCTCTCTGACAACCGCAACTTTGCTGATCATCGTTTTGTTCGGCGTCGACATTGGTTTGTCTTATGTGAAAGAATGGGCACCGGGCTTGGCACGCTACCTGGATGGCGCGCCTACTGTTCTTATCTCGGATGGGACGCCCGATCTGCGGGCCTTCGCGAGGGCACGGGTGAGCTTGGACGACGTGCTGACAACCGCACGTCAAGAGCAAGGTCTGGAACGTATGGAGCAGATAAAGTCTGCCGTGCTCGAGGCCGACGGGAAAGTCAGTATCATACCTCGTGAGAAAGGCTAATCGCCAGACTGAAAGCCGGTGCCCGCGCCGCAGCCTTGCCTTAGATGGTGCAACAGCCCGCACCAATGCACTCTGAATTACAGATTAGACACCTTGCAATGTTGTATTGGACCATTTAGCCGCGACCATCAGTGTTTTTTGAGGAACAATCGGATTTCCCTTGGGTTGAGATGGCTCCAGCAACCAGCCAATCCTTGGGAGGGTCTCATGATTAATCATGGAGAAAATGCATCCGGGTCAACGACCGCGGATCTGAAGCAAAAGGTTAGCGAAGATATCCACTCGGTGTCGGATTTTGCTAGCCGGGAAGCAACAGTCGCGCAGGAAAAGGTCAAAGACGCTGCGACGGACCAGAAGAACATCCTCGCCAACAGACTCGGCGGGGTTGCCGACGCTTTGGAGAAGGTAGCCGCCGAACTGGAATCCGGAGACAATCGGGACATTGGCAAACTCACGCGAAATCTCGGAACCAATCTCCGCGATGCCTCTGAAAGCATCGAAGACCGCAGCCTAAGCGAGATTGCTGGAATGGCCGAGGACTTCGGCCGCAAACAGCCGCTTGCATTCTTAAGCATGGCCGCCATTGCCGGCCTTGCAGCCAGCCGTTTCTTGACATCTTCAGCGCCCAAGTCGGGCGGATCGCAGGTCAGTGGGACTGCGTCCACCACCACCCAACGGCCATCGTCCAGAGCTCCTTCGACCTCCGTAGCACCCACTAGCCTCACTGGCACGGAGGGCCGCAGCCATGACTAATCCAACCGATAGCCGATCCCTTCCAGAGCTGGTCACCGGCTTGGTCGGCGACATATCCGGTCTCTTCCGAAAAGAGATCGAGCTCGCAAAAACGGAAGCGTCTGAAAAGATGTCCCACGCTTTGACGGGCGTGGAAGCCTTTGCTGCGGGCATCGTTCTGGCCATCTGCGCCGTAGGCGTACTGTTGGCGGCATTGGTCAAAGGTCTCACGGCGCTCCTGGTGTCTCAGGGAATGGCTGAGCCGAATGCTGATGCGCTGTCGTCAGTCGTTGTTGGCGTGGTCGTCGCACTGATCGCCTGGGGTCTTGCATCACGTGGACTTAAGGCCCTGAAGGGCGAAAATCTCAAGCTTGAGCGCACATCCGCCTCGTTGCAGCGCGACGCTCAGATCGTAAAGGATAGAACCTAATGGCCTACACTTCAGAAAATTCCCGATCTGCAGAAATCGAACAGGAAATAGCGCAAGATCGGCAGCGCATTGAAGAACGGCTCGACGTAATCCAGCAGCGTATGTCGCCGGGCCAACTCGTGGACGAAGCCCTCGCTTACGTGAAGTCAAGCGGTGGCGGCGAGTATGCCTCGAACTTTGGATCTGCCGTTAAAAACAATCCGATCCCGCTTGCGCTCATGGGTGTCAGCCTTGCATGGCTGATGGCCGGACCAAAGACCAACTTGGCGTCTTATGCCCAAAGCTCGGACGAGGCCTACCCCCTCGCGACCGCCAATGGTAGTCTCCGACGTATCGGTCCGCCGGAAGCAGAAGGCGACGTTCATTACAGCCACTTCAGTGATGCCGGCGGTAGCCGCTTCAAGGCCTTGACGGACAAGACTGGCCGTCGCGCGGGCCATTTCATTGATGCGAGCGGGAAAACCTACCGCGGATTTGCTGATGCCACGGGTCGTCAGATCCATGATATTCGTGATGAGGCGGGAAACCTTTTTGACGAAGCTTCAGGTTGGGTATCGAGCACCTGGCACTCGATCACAGGCTCGGCCGGTAAGGCCAAGCAGCAGCTGTCTAGTGCCGGTAGCAGTGCAACGGATATGGGCTCGCAGCTCAATGACGCCGTGCTGAAGCACTTCAAGGATCAGCCTCTGGTCGGCGGTGCGTTGGCTTTTGCGCTCGGCGCGGCGATCGGAGCGGCGCTTCCTCATACGCAGACGGAAGACGAGGCTCTCGGCGAGACCTCTGATCGGCTGAAGGACTCTGTTTCTGCAGAGGTGTCCAAAACAGTTGATAAAGTCGGCGAAGCAGCGTCGGAAGCTTACGAGAAAGCCGTAGCTGTCGCCGCCGACGTTCACGACGCCGCCCGGGACAGGATTGCGGCGGAAACGAGTGGAGCTGGCTCTGCCGAGCGTCCAAACAACCCCGCAAACCGCTAAAAATTGTGGCCTGCTCCGCATTTGTGCCGGGCAGGCCAAACTGCGTGAAAGATCGTCTCAACAAAACTTCGCAAATCGGCCGGCGTTTTTCAGGGTTGTCGAGTTGAGAGGAACCAACCGCCATCCGCAATTCTTAAGCAGTAGGCACCCACGTCAAAGCTACATACGTCGCAAACTTGGTCTGAGCCGAATAATCCCCTCTACATGGAATTCACATGGCCCTCAAAGTTCTCGCCTTGAATGGCACTCTCAAAACGTCGTCTTCATCTGAAAACTCATCGACAGCAAAACTGCTCGAACTGATCGCCGACGAATTCAAAAAATTCGATGCGACGACGGAGACCGTCTGGCTCGCGGATCACGACATCAAGCCGGGAGTCACGTCGGACGAGGGCGAAGGCGATGCTTGGCCAGCCATTCGCACCAAGATCCTTGAAGCAGACATCCTGTTGCTGGGTACGCCGATCTGGCTCGGGCAGCCAGGCAGCGTCGCAAAACGTGCGCTTGAGAGAATGGATGCCTTCCTTGAGGAGACAGATGATCAAGGCAGGATGGTCTCATATGGTAAAGTTGCCGCGGTGGCCGTGGTCGGCAACGAGGATGGCGCCCATCATGTGTCGGCGGAGGTCTTCCAGGCGTTAAACGACGTCGGCTTTACCATTCCGGCAAATGCCGTTGCCTACTGGGTAGGCGAGGCCATGGGGTCGACCAACTTCGTTGACTTGCCGCAGACGCCCGAAACGGTCACGACGATGGTGTCTATGCTGGCCAAAAACACGGCACACCTCGCGGCCCTCCTCAAGGCAAACGAGTATCCCGGCGAAGAGAAGTAGAACCGATGTCACATCTCGACACGGAAGAACTCAGGATCCACTTTTCCGAATACGGCAAGAAAAATGGGAAGGCCGTGCTTCCGCTGCACGGCTGGCCTGACGACGCCACTACATGGGATGAGGTCGTTCATCATCTTGAGGATCGCGGCTGATGCGCGTGAAGGTCCATGGGCTGACTGTCTTATAGGGATCAGGCTTCCATCAGATGTTTGACGGATTCCAGCTCATGACGGTCGAGACGTCGTTTGGCCACGTTCGCTTGCGGACCGGGGGACGTGGCCCCACGCTTCTCCTTTTGCACGGGCATCCTCGGACCCACATGACATGGGGTCAAGTGGCCGATCTGCTAGCGCCGTTCTACACGGTTGTCTGCCCTGATTTGCCGGGTTTCGGCGGTTCGTACATCCCCGAGGACACACCGGACAGCTCCGGGTCATCGAAACGGCAGAAGGCTGTTGCCGTGGTCGAGGTCATGCGAAAGCTTGGCCATGAGCGGTTTTCAGTCGTCGGGCACGATCGCGGAAGCTACACCGCATTTCGGATGGCGATGGACCATCCCGCCCAAGTGCAGAAATTGATTGTGGTCGATTGCCTGCCTATCATCGAGCACCTCGAGCGGGCGGATTGGGAGTTTGCCCGCGACTGGTATCACTGGTTCTTCTTCGCACAGGCGGAGACGCCCGAACGTGTCATCTGCGCCGACCCGATCAGTTGGTATAACGGGCTTTCTCCGGACCTCATGGGGGAAGCTGCCTATGAGGATGTGGTTCAGGCAATCAACACCCCCGGTGTCATCCATGGGATGATCGAAGACTATCGTGCTGGCCTTCGCGTGGATCATTTTCACGATCGCGCCGATCGGGATGCCGGGCGGAGAGTTCAGTGCCCGGTACTTTGCCTTTGGTCGCTCAACGATGATCTCGAGCAAATTTACGGTAACCCGTTAGACATCTGGCAGCATTGGGCCAAAGATCTTCGCGGCTTCGGCATCCAGGCGGGCCACCACGTTGCGGAGGAAAACCCTCGCGATCTGGCAAAGGCAATCAGCGCGTTCCTGTAGTGAAGAACATTCAGCGAAGAATAGGACTACGGACGGACCTGGAACCGCAACAATGCGGCCGACATCATCGAGTTTACCAGCTTAACCCAGGAACAAATGTCCGAAGGCAAGGTTAAACATCCAGTTAACCGGAGAGCCTCGATGAAATCCAAGATTTTGTTTGCGTTTACCGTGGCGAGTATATTCGCGACGTTGCCACTTCCCACGTCCTTCGCCCAAGAGATGGCCAAGCCCACAACCGAGATGCAAGCCGTCCTAGACAAGCTAGCGGCACTCGGCGCAACGCCGTTTTCAACGCTATCCGTTCCGGAAGCCCGCATCCAAGCAAGTCCTGCGGATGCGGCCCATGCGGTCCAATGGGACAAACGCATCTCGTCCAACCCTGAAGCCCAGGTCACCACCAAAGATATCATGATCCCTTCTGCAGAAGGCGGTCTGGCGGCGCGTGTCTACATCCCCGGTGGAGAAGGGCCGTTTCCGGTAGTCGTCTATTACCATGGCGGCGGCTGGGTGGTTGCCGACGTCAACGTCTATGACGGCTCGCCCCGTGCCCTAGCTATGGGTGCCAACGCCATCGTCGTTTCGGTCGAATATCGCCACGCTCCGGAGCACAAGTTCCCGGCCGCTCATAACGATGCGTGGACCGCATATAAGTGGGCAGTCGAAAACATCCATGAGCTGAACGGCAATTCCGACAAGATCGCCGTCGCCGGAGAAAGCGCCGGCGGGAATTTGGCGGCGAACGTCGCCCTGATGGCCAAGGAGATGAAGACAAAGCAGCCCCTCCATCAACTCCTCGTCTATCCTGTCGCAGGCAGCGACATGGACACGCCATCCTACAAAGAAAATGCCAACGCCAAGCCACTCGGCAAGGCCGACATGGAGTGGTTTGTCAAGAACACCACTTCGTCCATGGACCAGGCCAAGGACCCACGTCTCAACCTGAACGGACGTTCAGATGTGGCCGGCGTTGCTCCGGCGACCGTGATCCTCGCCCAGATCGATCCGCTGCGCTCGGATGGGGAGATTTATGCCGCCAAGCTGAAGGAGGCGGGGGTACATGTCGATATGAAGGTTTTCAACGGCGTCACCCACGAGTTTTTCGGCATGGGTAAAGTGGTGCCCGAAGCGAAGCAGGCTCTTGATCTGGCCGTCGCCGATCTAACCGCAGCCTTCAATAAAGCCAAGTAAGGAGAGCCGATATGAACAAATTGATTTCCGCCTCGCTCCTGTCGCTCTCTCTGTTCACGTCGACCGCGGCGCTGGCAGCCATGCCCGCCAACGCCGACAAGGCAGCTGCCGCGATGAATGTCGACAAGGCCTCGTTCTTGAAGGTCGTTACCAGTTCCACCGCGTTCGAGATCGAATCGAGCAAACTGGCCGAGCAAAAGGCCAAGGACGCGGACGTAAAGGAGTTCGCCAAGCAGATGATCGCCGACCACACCATGGCAGCCGATGAGTTGAAGAAGGCGGCGATGCTCGGCGACGAGCCCTCGATGCTGTCTCCTAAGCATGCTGCCATGTTGGAGATCTTGAAAGGCGCCTCCGAGCAGGACTTCCAACCGCTCTACATCGACATGCAGGCTTCTGCCCATAGAGAAGCGGTGACCCTGTTTGCGACTTATTCAAAGAGCGGTGACGATCCTGCGGTAAAGGCGTTCGCGGCAAAGACGCTGCCCAAGCTAGAGATGCACAAAATGCATGTGACGAAGCTCGTCGCTGCCCACTGATCGTAAGATCCAAAGCCCGGTTCCCGCAGCCGGGCTTTCTCGTTTCAGAACCTATTCGAGGAGACACCATGAAACCCCGTCTGCCTGTTCTCGCCCTTTCAGTTTCCGCTCTCGCCCTTATGCTGCCTGCGGTCGCCTTGGCACAAGTCAAAGGGACCGTCGGTATAGCCTCCGACGTCACCATACAGGGCTCAATCCTCGAACCGGAGAAGCTGCAAGTTTCCGACGACGCCAAGTTGGCGGATCTGATCAAAGCCCCGGATGGATTTAAGGTGGAGGTGTTTGCGCGCGACCTGATCAACCCGCGCATGCTGGCGGTCTCGCAGAAAGGCATCGTCTATGCCACCCGCCGAACAGTCGGCGACGTGATCATGCTCAAGGACGAGAATGGCGACGGTAAGGCCGATGGCGTGGTTACTGTTGCCAGCCGGCCCAACATGCATGGCATCGCATTTGACGGAAACAAGGTCTTCCTCGTCACGATCAAGGACGTCTACACTGCCGACGTCAATGATGACGGTTCGTTTGGTCCTCTCACTCGTATCATCGAAGATTTGCCGGACGCCGGTCAACATGCCAACCGGACGATCAATATCGGACCAGACGGCATGCTTTACATCTCCGCCGGCAGCACCTGCAACGAATGCCAGGAAGACAATCCGGAAAACGCCACCATCTTGCGGGTTAGCAAGGACGGCAAGACACGGTCGATCTTTGCAAGCGGCCTGCGCAACACGATCGGTTTCGACTGGGAGCCGACGACTGGTGCGCTCTACGGGATGGACCACGGGATCGATTGGCTCGGTGATGAGGTTCAGATCGAAGAGCTCAATCGTATCGAGCAGGGAAAGAAATACGGTTGGCCCTACGTCTATGGCATGAGCGGCCTCAACCCGCACATCGATCCGCCGGAAGGCATTACGCTCGATCAGTGGGCCAAGCAATCGACCGAGCCGGCGCTCGGCTACACTGCCCATAGTGCGCCGATGCAGATGGCATTCTACAATGGCAACGCGTTTCCTGCCGACTACAAGGGTGATGCTTTTATCGCCATGCGCGGCTCGTGGAACCGACGTCCTCCCAGTGGGTATGAAGTTGTCCGCGTCAATTTCGAAAACGGCAAGCCTGTTGCCTTCGAGAAGTTCTTGGAGGGCTTCTTGCTCCAACAGGAAAACGGAAAATACGAATATCTTGGCCGTCTGACCGGGATCGCTGTCGGCAAGGACGGATCCTTGTTTGTCGCCGACGATAGCAATGGCGTTGTTTATAAGGTCTCGCATAATGGTGGCACGCCGCCGCATTCGACAGAGGCTGCAACGATTCCGGATGTAGTGACCGACATGCCAGCATCCAAGATCGCAATCGATCTTGTCGAGGCGAAATTAAAAGATCCGATCGCGGTAAAGGCTGCGTTCGAGAAGGATAAGCCCATTCCCGGCCAGTATGCCAAGGAGGGGCATGATGCGTCGCCAGCAGTCGAATGGAGCAGCACGCCAAACGATGCGAAGTCGTTCGTCGTCATCGTTGACGATCCGGATGCTGCCAAGCCGAAGCCGTTCACCCACTGGCTGGCTTACGACATTCCGGCAGCTACGACGACGCTACGCGAGGGCGTTCCCGGCACACCCCTTCTGCCGGAGCCGAAAGATATGAAGCAAGGAGCAAACAGCACGGGATCGATTGGCTATACCGGTCCGAACCCGCCTGTCGGTGAGCCTCCCCATCACTACCATTTTCAGGTCTTTGCTCTTGATATCGAGACGCTCGGGCTCGAGCCAGGCTCCAAACGAGACGCGGTGCTGAAGGCCATGGAGGGCCATGTGCTGGCTGAAGGGGAAGCTGTCGGCACCTATGAGCGCAACACGGAAAATAAGTAAGGGAGCATAAAGATGAAAGCACTCACTTGGCATGGAAAACATGACATTCGTTGCGAAAGCGTCCCCGATCCACAGATCGAAGACGGCCGCGATGCGATCATCAAGGTCACCGCCTGCGCCATCTGTGGCTCTGATCTCCACCTCTACAACGGCGTTATGCCCGATATGCACAGTGGTGACATCATGGGCCACGAGACCATGGGTGAGGTGGTCGAGGTCGGACGTGACAACAAAAAACTCAAAGTCGGCGATCGGGTGGTTGTCCCATTCACGATTGCCTGCGGCGAATGCTTCTTCTGCAAAAGAGGCTTCTTTTCCGGCTGCGAGCGGTCAAATCCAAAGCCGGAGAAGGTCACCAAGATGTGGGGCAACTCACCGGCGGGATTGTTTGGTTATACCCACCTTCTGGGTGGTTACAGCGGTGGACAGGCTGAATACTTGCGTGTGCCCTATGCTGATGTCGGTCCCATCAAAGTTCCGGAAGGGCTGACGGACGAGCAGGTGCTTTTCTTGTCAGATATCTTCCCAACCGGTTATATGGCCGCCGATTTCTGCAACATCCAGTCGGGTGATACAATCGCCATCTGGGGGTGCGGCCCGGTCGGTCAGATGGCGATCAAATCCGCCTTTATTCTCGGAGCCGAACGGGTGATCGCCATCGACAGCGTTCCAGAACGGCTGGCGTTGGCGCAGGCGTCAGGCGCTATCACCTTGGATTATCTGGACAAGGACATCTATCACCGGATCATGGAGCTGACCAATGGCCGCGGCGCCGACGCTTGTATCGATGCGGTTGGCACGGAATCTGATCCCTCGGCGAGCTGGGATGCCCGCATTGACCGGATCAAGGTTGCGACCTTCATGGGGACCGACAGGCCACATGTGCTTCGTCAGGCCATCCATTGCTGCCGCAACTTCGGCACAGTTTCCATTGTCGGGGTCTATGGCGGCTTCCTCGACAAGATTCCGATGGGATCCGCGATCAACCGTGGCCTTACCTTCAAGATGGCGCAGACGCCCGTGCAACACTACCTGCCGATCCTGATGGATCGCATCCAAAATGGCGAGATCGATCCATCCTTCATCATTACCCATACGGGAGGTCTCGAAGACGGGCCGGATCTTTACAAGACTTTCCTCGATAAGAAGGACGGTTGCGTCAAGGTCGTCCTCAAACCGTAAGACAAGGGAGCAGGATCATGGAATCCCCATCAAAAACACGTGGCCTTGCCGTTGTGACCGGCGCATCAAGCGGGATCGGCCTTGAACTGGCGAAAATCGCTGCGTCGAAGGGCTACGACCTTATCGTCGCGGCCGACGAGTCCCAAATCAACGACATGGCATCCTATCTGCATGATTTTGGAGTTTCCGTTCAAAGCGTACAGGCAGACCTTTCGACGATCGAAGGTGTTGATCGTCTCATCGAGGACATCCAGGCTGATGGCCGCTCCGTCGACCTGCTTATGGCTAATGCGGGCCGGGGACTTGGAAAAGCCTTCCTCGACCAGGATTTTGCGCAAGCCCGAAAGGTTGTCGATACCAATATTGTCGGTACCATTTATCTCGTGCAGCAGGTCGGAAATCTGATGCGCAGCCGCGGGCAGGGGCGAATCCTGCTGACCGGCTCAATCGCCGGTTTTATGCCAGGATCGTTTCAGGCAGTCTACAATGGCACCAAAGCCTTCATTAACAGCTTCTCCTTCGCACTACGCGAAGAACTGAAGGATACCGGTATCACTGTCACTTGCCTTATGCCGGGGCCGACCGACACTGAGTTCTTCAGGCGAGCTGATCTGATGGATACATCTGTAGGCCAGGCAAAGAAGGATGATCCGGCTGAGGTCGCCAGGGTCGGGTTCGATGCCATGATGGACGGGGAGGGTGATGTTGTAAGCGGCTGGAAGAACAAGTTGCAAGCTGCGGTTGCCAATGTGACGCCGGCAAGCGTTCTGGCGCATCAGCACGCAAAGATGGCCGAGCCCGGGAGCGCAAAGAATTGAATGTAATGGAGCGTATCATAGCTTGTGTGATTTCGACCTATTATTCAAGCGTAAGGAAGTTGCTCCATGTTCAGCCACGTCATGCTTGGTGCGAGGGATCTGGAAGCGATGGTCGCCTTCTATGACACGGTGTTATCTCGACTGGATCTGTGCCGAGAGCCGGGTTCCACACTGGAGGGTATTGCGGGCGTGATCTGGAAGCAAGGCGACCAACGATGGCCGCAATTCTGCTTACGCATACCGATCAATGGTCTACCAGCAACTTGGGGTAATGGTGTGCAGGTCAGCTTTTGCGCAAGGTCAAGGCAGGATGTGGATGCCGCTTGGCGTGCAGCGATCCAAGCCGGTGGTCAGGATGAGGGGCACCCGGCGATACGCACCCAATATGCGGAGGACTTTTATGCTGCCTATTGTCGAGATCCCGAGGGAAACAAACTGTGCTTCGTTCATGCTCCAGATCTACCTTGATGAGCTGGTGTACCCTTAACCGCTGGTAAACTCTGTATCGCACACGGAGGAGGAATGAGAGAGCTCGGAAACTGGCGCCATATCTGTGTCGACATCCAAAGAATGTTTGTAGAAGACACGCCATGGTCTGTGCCATGGATGGCGCAGATCATGCCCCAAATGCTTGAAGTGAGTGAGCGTTTTTGCGAGCAAACGATCTTCACCCGGTTTATTCCCCCGCAACGCGCAGAAGATGCGCCTCGCGGCTGGAGGGCCTATTACGAGAAATGGTGGATGATGACTGGCGAGCATCTTCCAAAAGATTTGGTTGGTCTGGTGGCGCCGCTGAAAAAACTCACGCCTCCAGCCCTAGTTTTCGACAAGACGACATATTCGCCTTGGATCGACGGCAGGCTATTTGCGCACCTGCGCCGACATCACGTAGAGTCTGTTGTGGTGACCGGCGGCGAAACAGACGTATGCGTACTTGCAACGGTGCTTGGAGCCATCGATCTCGGCTTCAGAGTGACAGTGCTAAGCGACGCCGTCTGCAGCGGTGCTGACGAGACGCACGATGCAGCCGTAGATCTGCTCGCCGACCGCTTTTCTGTCCAGCTCGAACTTGTTTCGACTGACGAGTTTCTTCTCGCGGCGTCGTAACCCTCAGTCTACAAGGGCGGGCAATGGTGAAGAGCCCTATGGGCATGCCGTCTGCACTTTCAGACAATTTTTGATCAACGCATGAATTAGGATCGCGAGCTTATCTCGCGATCGCTCGATATTCGCGGATACGTCTCCTTCGCACGGCTTTAAGCGCCCTCACGAATCGATGGACGACGACAGCGGCAAGCCGACCTTTATCAAATCATGATTTCACCACCTGTGACCGGAATCACTGCTCCCGTCATGTAGCTTCCAAGGTCCGAGGCCAAGAGCACATAGGCGCCGGCGAGTTCAGCTGGCTGACCGGCCCGGCCTAGCAAGGTCTGTTGCCCAAACTTGGCAGCTTTTTCGGCTGGCATCGTGGACGGAATGAGTGGTGTCCAGATCGGACCCGGCGCGACGGCATTAACCCGAATGCCTTTTCCCGCCAGCATCTCGGCAAGACCGGCGGTAAAATTGGAGACCGCTCCCTTGGTGGATGCATAAGCCAGAAGCTGCGGCGATGGCTGCCGCGACTGGATCGAGGTGGTGTTGATGATAGCGCTTCCTGGCTTCATGTGCGGGGCGGCAGCCTTCGACAGGAAAAATGGTGCATAGATGTTGGTACGAAACGTCCTGTCCCACTCTTCAGCGGGAATATCAGCGATGTCGTCGTAGGTCCGCTGGAAGGCGGCATTGTTGACCAGGACGTCGAGGCTACCTAGCTCCCCGAGCGCACGTGTTACCAACGTTTGGCAGTGAGCTTCGGACGTTATATCGCCCGGGATTACAAGTGCTTTCCTACCTGCTTCCTCTACCCACTTCGCGGTGTCGGCTGCATCGTCATCTTCGTTCAAATACGAGATCACAATGTCGGCGCCCTCACGCGCGAAGGCGATCGCCACGGCCTTGCCGATCCCGGAATCCGCGCCGGTGATCAATGCAACCCTGCCTTCGAGCCTGCCATTGCCGCGATAGGATTTCTCGCCGTGATCCGGGACCGGTTGCATGGAAGCCGTGTAGCCGGGCGGTTCCTGCTGCTGCTCCGGGTATGGCGGTGTCGGACGGCGGGGTTCTTCAGTCATGAGCTTCCTCCGGTTGAATGACCGAAGTTAACTGCCCGGGCAGTTAACTGTTCCGCGACCAACTGCCGCCGTTGTCACATAGTGAGGAACTTCTGTTCGCCCGAAGGCTTTGTCTTTGGTCCAACGCGAAAGGAAGAAAAACAAATGGCATCAGCCAACCAGTTCGACATCCAGAATCCGCTGACCCAATACCCTCAGCCAAAGTTCCCCGAGCAGCCTCAGCCCGTTCCTGGCCTTGCCGGAAAAATGCAACCTATCCCGGATCATGGCGAAACGAGTTATAAGGGGCTGGGCCGCCTTGTTGGGCGGAAGGCGCTCGTAACGGGCGGAGACTCTGGTATCGGCCGGGCTGCTGCAATCGCCTATGCGCGCGAGGGAGCCGACGTCGTCATCAATTATCTTCCGGAAGAGCAACCTGATGCCGATGAAGTCGTAAAGCTTATCGAAGCTGAGGGCCGCAAAGCTGTTGCCATTGCGGGCGATCTCAAAAGCGAAGCATTTTGCAAGGAGCTGGTGACAAAGGCGCACGGCGAGCTTGGCGGGCTGGACCTGTTGGTCAATGTTGCCGGGCGCCAAAAGTCTGTCGCCTACATCGCTGATCTCACGACCGACCAGTTTGACGAGACGTTCAAGACCAATGTCTATGCATTGTTCTGGATCTGCAAGGCTGCGATACCGCTGATGCCAGAGGGCTCTACGATCATCAACACCGCCTCGATCCAGGCCTACCAGCCATCGGAAACGCTGCTCGACTACGCGCCCACCAAGTCGGCAATTGTCGCCTTCAGCAAGGCGCTATCCAAGCAGGTTTTGCCCAACGGGATCCGGGTAAACGTCGTGGCGCCTGGGCCTTTCTGGACGCCGCTGCAGACGTCTGGCGGCCAGACGCAGGACAAGATTGTCGAGTTCGGCAGCGAGGTCCCGATGAAGCGACCAGGCCAGCCCGCAGAATGCGCCCCAATTTACGTCTTCCTTGCGACCCAGGAATCGAGCTTCATCACCGGCGAGGTTTTTGGCGTCACCGGCGGCAACACGCTGCCCTGATGCTCAAAACTCTGGAGCCTGAGCGCTCGGGCGGCTTTCTGCCGCTCGAACATTACGCTGCTATCGGTGAGGGTCGCTCGGTGGCCCTTGTCGGAGCGGATGGTTCGATCGACTGGTGGTGCGCCCCGGATATGGATTCGCCACCCCTGTTCAACCGCATGCATGACGAAGATGGAGGGCGGTTTTCGCTGACGCCGATTCGGTCGTTCAAGATCGAGCGCCAGTATTGCAAAGACAGCAATGTGCTGGAGACCATCTTCATCACCGATACCGGCCGGGCCCGGGTGACCGAGTCCTTGAACAGCGGTGCTGGTGGCAGGCTGCCATGGTGCGAACTGGCCCGTCGCATAGAGGGGCTGGCTGGCACCGTCGATTTCGAGATCGTGGTCAACCCGATCTGCGCGCAGGGAGAGGTGAGGCGGATTGATCATCCCAACGCAGCGGTTCGTTACATCGGCGATCTGACGACGACGTTTTGCCACTCAGACGATGTGGTGATCACGGCCGACGAAGATCAGCGGACGATTGCGCGGTATAAGGCAACAGATGGATCGCGAACCTGCATCGCCTATCTGGTGGCAGACAAAGCGCCGCTGGCGATACCGAAACTGTCAGAGATCGACGCGCGGATTGATTTCAGCGATGAAGAGTGGCGGCGCTGGTCGGAAAAACTCAGCTATGATGGTCCATTCGAAACAGACTTTATCCGCTGTGCGCTGTCGCTCAAATTCCTGCTCTACTCGAAGACCGGTGCAATCGCCGCCGCGGCGACCTCCGGATTGCCAGAGCGTATCGGTGGGGATAAGAACTACGACTATCGCTACGCCTGGATCCGTGATGCGGCTTATACGATCAAGGCCTTCCTTCGGGCTGGCGCGCTTTCCGAAGCGATCGCTGCGTTTGGCTGGCTGGTACGCACAATCGACGATGACGGACCGACACCTTCGGTTGTCTACACACTGGCAGGCGGTGAGGTTCCAGACGAGGAGATTATCGACGTGCCCGGCTACAAGGGGTCGTCACCGGTACGCACCGGCAATCGTGCCAAAACCCAGGTCCAGTTGAGCTGTTACGGCGATCTCTTGGAAACCGCTGCCCTGTTTGCCGCCGCGGGACATGCTTTAGATCCCCGCGCAAGCCGGCTCTTAACGAGATTGGCGGATCAGGTCGTCGCTCGCTGGCAGAAAAAAGATGCCGGGATCTGGGAACTTGAGGACCAGCAGCATTACACATTCTCCAAGATCGGATGTTGGCTGGCACTCGCCAAGGCGGCGGAATTGGCCAGGGCAGGACACATCCAGGGCGACGCGGATCGGTGGTATGCTGAAAGTCGTCGCGTCAAGGCGTGGATCGACTCGAACTGCTGGTCGGAGGCGCAGCAGGCCTACACGTTCTACGCGGGAACGGACAAGTTTGATGCGGCACTTTTGCTGACGACCCGTTTCGGTTTCGAGCACGACGATCGTCTACGACGCACACGGGAGGCCATCGAGCGAGAACTCACCGTTGGGCCGCTCGTCTATCGCTACAGCGGGGCTGCCGAAGAAGAGGGTGCTTTTGTCGCCTGCTGCTGTTGGCTGGTCGAAGCCTATGCATTTCTCGGGGAGGTCGATCGCGCCGAGGACAAGCTCGTTCAGCTGCTTGAAAAACTCGGCAACAATTTCGGTATTCTCACCGAACAGATCGATCCTGCAACCGGGGAAGGGCTGGGCAACCTCCCGCAAGGCTTAAGCCACCTCGCTTTGCTTCACGCAATATTCTCGCTTCAGGAAAACAGATGATGGACGTTCGAATTCTCGACAACAGGTTGCCTCTATGCCAATTGGGGGAAGGCGCTTATTGGGATACGATGAGCGCGTCACTTTATTGGGTGGATATCGTTAGGCGCACTGTTCACCGCTACACCCCGGATGAACACAGGCACCAGACCTGGACAGTCTCCAAGGAGGTTAGCTTCGCCTACCCGAATCATGGGCGACTTGTTTTGTGTATGGCAGATGGTGTTTACGATTTTGACCCCGATACTGGGACGGAGACACCGGTCGCACTTCTCGATTTGCCAAAAGATCATCGACTCAACGACGGCAAGCTTGATCGGAACGGAAGGTTGTGGGTCGGCACGATCAACACGGCCGAAGATCCTTCGCCGACCGCTGCACTCTACGTCCTTCGTGATGATCGATTGGAAGAGGTAGAGGGCAACTACGCCAACGCTAACGGCAAAGCATGGTCTCTGGACGGTCGCATCATGTATCACGCTGACACTGCCCGCAGTACGATATGGCAATATGATTACGATATCGATGCTGGGACGGCCTCGAACAAGCGCGTGTTTGTAAAAACCGGTGAAGACAGTCCTGACGGTTTGTGCCTGGACGATAAGGGCAACTTGATAGCCGCTCTCTTCGGGAGTTCATGCCTGCGGGTATTCTCGCCTCGCGGGGATCTGATCGACCATATCGATCTCTCGGTACCTAACCCGACTAGCTGCGTACTCGTCGGCGATGCGTTGTACATCACAACAGCGTTTGACGGGCTGGACGATGAGCAACGCAGAAGTTTTCCATTGTCGGGTCAGATATTTGTCGTAGACCAATATAAAATATAGACCGGCAAGCCAGTAGACGACACCGCGACGATAACCTTAACGCCTTAGCAGAACCAAAGTTACTCTCAACTGTTTCGTGCGGCCGGAGGGCCCGGTACATCGCCTAGACATCAGGTCGCAACAGGGTGATTCACGATCAAGGCGCTCAGTTTTATTGGTGAGACAGCTGCGGATACAGCGTCAGTGACCAAGTGAGTTGACGCCTCTTGGCATCCAGGGTCGGATAATGACGGTCACGTTTCTGTACGGGGCTTAGCATCCCTCTCGGAAATCACGAGCTTCTCCAATGTATCCCGAAGGAGCTCTGGCATGGTCGGCTTCGTCAGCCAAGCTCCGCGTGAGAATGCTTCCGACGCATCCTCTTCCACGCTTGCACCCGAATAGACGACAAATGGAACATCGATCCTGGAAAGGAATTCGACCACGTCCGTGCAGACGCCGTCGTTGACTCGAGGATCAACAATCGCAAGGTCCGGTCGGTTACTAGCCAGCCATGTTAGGGCATCGACCCGCGTGTCGAGTGAGACGACGGACGTCGCACCGAACTCCTCCAGCATACCCTCGAGGTCCATCGCGATAAAAGGTTCGTCTTCGAGAACGAGAACTTTCCCGAGGTTCATCGGCATCTCCTTTTCGCACAACGTAACTACGGGCTGCCGTAAGGACAACTGACTTTTACGCGACCCCTTGCAACTTCAAACGTTTAGCGACGTTCAGGACGACTAGTAAACGAAAGGTGCGCCCGTGACCGACGTCGAAGCTTCGAATATTCACGGCGACCAGCCATCAGCGGCGTCGGCACAGGGCATGGCCGACTGCAAAGAATTAGCTGCCTTTGCGTTCGAGCGGACGCGAATGCCCTTTGTGGTAAGTGATGCCCGCCAGCCCGATCTCCCGATCGTGCTGGCAAACGAGGCATTCCTAAACCTGACCGGCTATACCGCCGACGAGGTTGTGGGTCGAAACTGCAGATTTCTGCAAGGCGACGCGACGTCCCGGACAACGGTCGCGGAAATCCGCGCAGCAATTGAGCAGCATCGCGACTGCACAATCGAAATACTGAACTACAAGAAGGACGGATCTCCATTTTGGAACCAGCTCCATATCTCTGCTCTTCGCGACGGGGATGGCAACGTCGCCTACTACTTCGCCTCGCAGATTGATGTCACCGAACTTCGCCGTGTGCAGACATTGGAAGAGGCAGAGCACAGGCTCCTCTTGGAAGTCGACCATCGAACAAAGAATGTTTTGGCGATCGTGGACAGCGTCGTCCGTTTGTCGAAAACCGATAGCGTCGAGGCTTATTCTGCCTCGATCCAGCAGCGCGTCCAGGCTCTGGCCAGAACCCATATGCTCCTCGCTGAAAACGGTTGGAAAACTGTAGCGCTCGATAAGATTGTTCGCACCCAAGTTGACGTGTTCGGCCGGGACAATGTTACGGTGGAGGGCCCTACTGTGATGATCCCTGCACCGTCGGTCCAGCCGCTCGGCTTGGCACTCCACGAACTTGCCGCCAACGCGGCCGTCCACGGCGCATTGGCGCACGGAGGTACTTTGCAGATCAGTTGGCAGCCCGAGGGAGACGGTTTCGTTCTTCACTGGGAAGAGCGTAGTCTAACAAAATCGCCTGAGCATCAAGGCCGAGGATTTGGGACAGTACTGCTCGGAGCTGTGTTAGAAAAGCAGCTCGGCGGCACAGTTACACGCGATTGGCAAGAAAGAGGTCTCCTGCTTCGGATAGCGCTTCCAGCTTTGGATCGAGTGGGGAGTGGGCTGCGCGGCAAGCCATAAAGGTGGTGGTTTCGCTGCGACTATCGGTGCAGCGGGGCGAAGCGGTATCGGAAAATTACCTAAGTGGCAGCAGGCGTCGAAAGCGGTGCCTGGCGCCCGACTGGATCCATTGCGCTGCCATCCGGGCATCACGAAATCTTAAATGGCGACCGCGTCTTAATAGGAATGCCTGCGGATGGCGTTGTCCCGTCGAGGAAGAAGCGTGACGCGTCTGCAGTGATAGTGACGTCGGTGGTAACCGGTACTTAGAGCCTGCAGTCATAGGACCTTCAATGTCTTAGTAGATCAGAGGTATCGGTAGGCGGTTCGTGTCCGATCAAGGCGAATGCGCTCACGGCCGGTTGCTATTCTGTGATCAAGCAGAGCCGAGCTTATTCCAGCAGCAAGTTGGGAAGAACAAGCCGAGGACTGACGGCTATTCTTCAAAGATTATGCCTGCGAGAGTGACCCTGCCCACATCGCGGTATCTTGCGCCACCGTTGTAATATGATCGGTCACTGTCAAACCCGAAATCGCTTTGCGTGGTTTGAAATCGTGGTCCCCGTCGTCGAGCCAGTTCAGCCGGATGGCGTTGCTCAGTTTATAGCCTGCGACTTCGGCTTTCGACCCGAAGGGATCCCGCGTCCCTTGGCAGATGAGAGTGGGCGTCGACTGCTCTGCGAGATGGGCCGTGCGCAGTTTTTCGGGCTTACCGGTCGGATGAAACGGATAGCCTAGACATAACAATCCGACGATCATTCCTTGTCCGTAAAGCTCGTCTGCGATCATGCTCGCAACTCGTCCGCCCATCGATTTCCCGCCAATGACGAGCGATCTTTGCTTGCCAATTTGCGAGACGACAGCCTTGAATTCGTCTTGGAGAAGCTCTGCCCGTGGGGGCGGCCGACGTTTTGAAGACGTTCGGCGCGAGGCCATGTAATCAAACTCGAAGCGAATGACCTGCAAGCCCTGATCGGACAGCGCCTGTGTGATGGCCTCCATCCACTGCGTGTCCATCGCACCACCGGCACCATGAGCCAGGAGGATTGTGGTCTTTGCTTTATCCGGACCTGCAACCAGAAATCGATGCGTCATGGCAATCCTACCGATTCGTCTTCATGGGGCCTCATCGATCCGTCGCTGCATCTCGACGTCAGTCATCGCATTTTGCTGCTCGAGCAGATATCGCTCGACATCGCCGCCGCATGCTTCCTTGATCTCGGCAATAGTGAAGCCCTCGGACTCGCCGCTCTCGACCAAGACCTTCGCCTGATCTCGGAACTCCGCCTTGTTCTCATGAAACCCCGGCGAGTTGATAATCTCCTGGACGCGATCATCCAGCCAGTCGTTAACATTAGCCATTTTAAGCTCCTCCCTAGCAACAGGATCTGGGGCAGTTCATGCCCATGGCAAGCGGACGTTCTTTTGGACTGATCGACAACAAGGTCGGGTTCAATCTCGTTCGGCCGAATGCGCTGAAGACTTGAGACAGGGGAAGCGCGTATGACATTGGTCGCCATCGGCGCCGATCAGACGATCGCACCCCATAGCAGCCATCCGCCGCAACCGGGCAAAAGTCATTCTCGCGCCATGCTTGCGGACAAGAACCTTCCGCTCGAGCGCGTCTGACCGTCCGCATGTGCGGCACTCGACCATAATTATTGGCTCTTTTACCTGCCTCAGCGTCGTGGCGAGATCGAAAACCGGGGAGTGATTAGGCTTCAAATGTATGCCCTGCCAGATTCTGGGAGTAGACGTGGTCGTCTCAAATTTCCTTTTTGGCTGCCGTGTGGCCGACCGCCGGCCATAGCCGACTGATTCGAAACCGGAATCTGCAGAATCTCTAAAATCATGAGACTGTATTCCTATTTTTCACTCGCTTGACTCCTCCTTCGTAACGGAACAGATACAGAACATCAACTGTTCTGGCGGCATGATGTCGTCCTATTTCAACCAACGCGAACCGGAAGGAACCCGCGACCGATGTCGGCTGTCCGCGCTCAAGTCCTTGCTGATCTGCGCGAACGCATCTCTTCACTCGAAGGAGAGGGCGCGAAGAAGGCCGGCTGTCTTCCTTTCGGCGTCGCGGAGATCGATGCCATTCTTCCTGGTGGCGGACTGGCCAACGGGGCTCTGCATGAATTTGCAGGCGGCGGTTCGGGGACGGTGGATGGTGCCGCGGCCGCACTGTTTGCCGCTGGTGTCGCAGCAAGAACCAAGGGCCAGATCGTTTGGTGTTTGACCCGACCGGATCTCTTCTTTCCGGCACTGGCCCAAGCGGGACTACATCCGAAACGGGTGATCTTTGTGGAGAGCGACAGGGAAGAAGATGTCGCCGCCAACATGGAGGAGGCCTTGTCGTATGGGGGGCTTGGCGCGGTCGTTGGCGAGATGGTGAGGCTGCCGATGGTCGTCAGCAGACGGCTTCAGCTTGTTGCAGAGCGAAGCGGAACCATCGCTCTGGCCGTGCGGCGATGGCGGCGGCAGACGGAGGCAAACGACTTTGGGCAGCCGACGGCGTCGACGACACGCTGGCGTGTGAGCGTACTTCCGTCGCAAGAGCTCCCGGTTCCCGGGATCGGACGGCCTCAATGGTTTCTTGAGTTGATGAGATCGCGTGCGGGCGAGTGTGCTGAGTTTTACGTCGGAGCGTGTGATGACAAGGGTCGTATCCATCTATCTTCCGGATCTGGCCACGGACAGGATCAGGCGGGACGATCCCGCTATTCCGGATGACCAGCCGATCGCAGTCATCGCCAGTAGCGGTGCTAAGCGCTGGGTGTCTGCCGCAGACAACTCCGCCAGACAGATCGGTGTCAGGGTGGGAATGCCGGCCGCGAAAGCACAGGCGATCTTTCGGGGACTTATGCTGGTCGATGCGGATCCAGCGGCTGATGCCATGGCGCTGGATCGCCTGGGATTATGGGCGCTGGGCCACTATTCCCCGATCGTCGCAGTCGACGGCATTGATGGCCTGGTGCTCGATACGGAAGGCGCCGATGATCTGCAGGGAGGGGAACTCCCGATGATCACCGGTATCGTCAACATGTTCCGGGCTGGAAAGCTCACGGCCAGGGTTGCAATCGCAGACACCTGGGGTGCGGCGCATGCTTGCGTGCGTGCAATCACGCGCGATACGGTCATCGTGCCGCGCGGCGAGATTGTTCGGGCTGTCGAGAGGTTGCCGATTTCCCTGCTCAGGCTTCCGGGAAAGGTGGTGCAGGATCTACGGGTACTGGGTTTCCAATCGATCGGAGAGCTGTGGAATACGCCAAGGGCGCCACTGGCGCTTCGCTTCGGGCCGGAGGTCGGCCGCCGTCTCGATCAGATGTTCGGACGCATGAATGAGCCCATCGATCCCATCCGAACCGCCGACCGCGTCGAGGTCTCGCGTTCCTTCCAGGAGCCGATAGGTGCTGCCGAAACGATCAACAAATATGTTGGCAGACTGGTCGTGCAGCTTGTTGCCGAGCTCGAGAAACGCGGGCTGGGTGCCCGACGGACGGATCTCATCGTCCACAAGGTCGACAACACGATCCAGGCAATACGGGCAGGAACGGCCAAGCCCGCGCGCGATGTCGCCTGGCTCACCAAGCTCTTCCGCGACCGCACCGAAAAGATCGAACCCGGCTTCGGCATCGAAAAGCTAACGATGGTTGCCATCTCGGCAGAGCCTTTGGCGCAAGAGCAGAAGGTTTCGTCGCTCGTCGAAGAAGAGAACGCAGACATGACGCCGCTGATCGATGTCTTCGCGAACCGCGGGCAGCGGGTGTACCGTGTCGCTCCCTTCGCCTCCGATGTGCCCGAGCGCAGTGTCCAGCGGGTTTCAGCCGTCGCGGAAGCAGTCGAAGAAGGCTGGGTCAGTCATTGGCGGCGTCCGGTCCGCCTGTTCAGCCGCCCCGAGCCGATCCATGCGATCGCCATGATGCCGGATTATCCGCCGGCCACCATCACCTGGCGCGGTAAGCGCCACCGTGTGAAACGGGCTGACGGCCCGGAGCGCATTTTTGGCGAGTGGTGGATGCGGCCAAACGAGCTGGACGCTGTCCGAGACTATTTCGTCATCGAAAACGATGATGGCGACCGCTTCTGGATTTTCCGGTCCGGCGACGGCGTGGACCCGGGAACCGGATCGCACAAATGGTTCATGCACGGGATCTTCGCATGAAATACGCCGAACTCCAGGTGACGACCCATTTCAGCTTCCTGCGGGGTGCATCGTCTGCACAGGAGCTATTTTCGGCCGCAAAGGAACTCGGCATTGAGGCGCTGGGTGTGGTTGACCGTAATTCCCTGGCCGGGATCGTGCGCGCGCTCGAAGCATCGCGGGATACAGGCCTTCGTCTCATAGTCGGATGCCGCCTCGACCTGCAGGACGGCATGTCGATCCTCGTCTATCCTACCGACAAGGCAGGCTACTCACGGCTGACCCGGCTGATTACCCTCGGAAAGGGCCGCGGCGGCAAGGACAACTGCATCCTGCATCTCGATGATGTCGCGCTTTACGCAGAAGGCATGATCGGCGTTCTCGTGCCGGATCTCCCTGACGAGGCCTGCGCCGTGCAGCTGCGCAAGATGGCGGAGATTTTCGGGAGGCGGGCCCATGTCTCACTCTGTCTCCGAAGGCGGCCGAACGATCAGATGCGGCTCCACGAGTTATCGAACATGGCGGCGAAGTTTAAGGTCAAGACCGTCGTCACCAACGATGTTCTCTTCCATGAACCGTCCCGCCGGCAACTTCAGGACATCGTCACCTGCATCCGCGAAGGCACCACGATCGATATGGTGGGGTTCGATAGGGAGCGGTTCGCCGATCGTTTCCTGAAGCCCCCAGAGGAAATGGAGCGGCTGTTCCCCCGCTATCCGGAGGCATTGGCACGGACGATGGAGATCGTCGAACAATGTCGGTTTTCGCTGGAGGAGCTCACCTACGAATATCCCGAAGAGGCTTTAATTGATGGGATGGATGCGCAGCAGTCTTTGGAACAGTGCGTGCGTGACTGCATTCCAATCCGCTATCCCGAAGGTTTACCGCAAAAGGTGTTGCGATCCGTCAGGCATGAACTCGATCTCATCAAGGAGATGGACTACGCGCCCTATTTCCTGACAGTTTACAGCATCGTCCGTTTCGCCCGCAGCCAGGGCATCCTCTGCCAGGGCAGGGGATCGGCTGCCAACTCGGCGATCTGCTATATCCTCGGGATCACCAGCATCGATCCGGAAACGAACGATCTCCTGTTCGAGCGGTTTGTCTCCAGGGAGCGCAACGAGCCACCGGATATCGACGTCGATTTCGAGCACCAGCGGCGCGAAGAAGTTATCCAGTGGATTTACAAGACCTACGGTCGCGACCGCGCCGCACTGGTCTGCACCGTCACCCGCTATCGCGCGAAGGGCGCCATCAAGGATGTCGGCAAGGCGATGGGCCTGCCTGAGGATGTCACCAAGGCACTCTCATCCGGTCTTTGGTCGTGGTCGGAGGAAATCACGGAGCGCAACGTTCGCGAGCTGAACCTCAATCCGGATGACTACCGCCTGGTGATGACGCTGCGCCTCGCGCGCGAGCTGATGGGGGCTCCCCGGCACCTTGGTCAGCATGTCGGCGGCTTCGTGCTGACGCGCTCGCGCCTTGACGACCTCGTGCCGATCGAGCCGGCCGCCATGCAAGATCGCCAGGTGATCGAGTGGGACAAGGACGATGTCGAGGCGCTGAAAATGATGAAGGTCGACGTACTGGCGCTCGGCATGCTGACCTGCATGCAGAAGGCCTTTGATCTGATCCGCGAGCATAAGGGAGAGAATCTCGATCTCGCCAGGGTCAAGCAGGAGGACAGCGCCACTTATGCGATGATCCGCAAGGCTGACACGCTCGGGACGTTTCAGGTCGAGAGCCGGGCACAAATGTCGATGCTGCCACGCCTGAAACCCAGGACGTTCTATGATCTCGTTGTTCAGGTGGCGATCGTCCGACCGGGTCCAATCCAGGGGGACATGGTTCATCCTTATCTTCGACGCCGCGAGGGCAAGGAGCCTGTCGAATACCCGACGCCTGAACTCGAAGCCGTACTCGGCAAGACATTGGGCGTGCCGCTGTTCCAAGAGTCCGCAATGAAGGTCGCCATGGTCTGCGCCGGTTTCACCGCCGGCGAACCCGACCAGCTGCGCAAGTCGATGGCTACGTTCAAATTTACAGGTGGTGTATCACGGTTCCAAGCCAAGCTGATCGACGGCATGATCAATAACGGCTATACGCGCGAATTTGCCGAGCGCACGTTCAAACAGCTCGAAGGTTTTGGTAGCTACGGTTTTCCCGAGAGCCACGCGGCCTCTTTCGCCCTGATTGCCTATGCCTCCTGCTTCATAAAATGTCACTTCCCGGACGCCTTTGCAGCAGCGCTGATGAACTCACTTCCCATGGGCTTTTATGCGCCCGCGCAGATCATTGGCGATGCGCGCAAGCATGGTGTCGAAGTGCGACCCATCTCCGTTCAGCACTCCAGGTGGGATTGTACGCTCGAGGAAATCCCCGGATCCCACCGCCATGCGATCCGGCTTGGCATGCGACAGGTCGATGGCCTTGCGGTCGCAGATGCAGCGCGGATCGTCGCCGCACGAATGGAGCGGCCGTTCGAAACTGTCGATGATGTCTGGCGCCGATCGGACGTGCCGGCCGAGGCGCTTGCCCAACTCGCGGAAGCCGATGCCTTCCGTCCCGCCTTCGGGTTGGAGCGACGCGATGCATTGTGGGCGATCAAGGCCCTTCGCGACGAACCGCTTCCTCTATTCGTTGCCGCCGCCGCCCGGGAGGAGCGGGCTGTAGCCGAGCAGCAGGAGCCAGAGGTTACGCTCAGGCAGATGACGGAAGGCCACAACGTCGTTGAGGACTATGCGCATGTCGGACTGACATTGAGGGAGCACCCGATATCGTTCCTTCGACGGGATCTCACCGCGCGCCGGATCGTGACCTGTGTGGATGCGATGAACGCCCGGGACAAGAGCTTTGTCTGCGCCGCGGGACTGGTGCTCGTGCGCCAGAAGCCGGGAAGCGCAAAGGGCGTGATGTTCATCACGATCGAAGACGAAACTGGCATCGCCAACGTGGTCGTCTGGCCAAGCCTGTTTGAAAAACGCCGCCGCGTTGTCCTCGGATCCTCCATGATGGCCATCCATGGAAAAATCCAGCGAGAGGGCGAGGTCGTTCATTTGATTGCGCGGCAGCTCGAGGATCTGTCGGGAGATCTTGCAGCCCTTTCCGATCGTGATGCCGAGTTCAAACATCCAACCGGACGAGGCGACGAGTTCGCGCACGGTTCACCCGGTGGTGGAGATGCCCGGGATCGACCGAAACCCAACAAGGTGCGCGACATCTTCATACCGGATCTTCATATCGACACGCTGAAGGTGAAGAGCCGGAACTTTCACTAGAACAATGCTTTTCATAGCGCAGCGAATGACGTCGTTGGACTGGCTTCTCCTCCCAAAGCAACCAGTCCAACGCATGCTTCGGAAGGCATGAGCCACGTCGAGGCCGCGTAAACCTATGCGGTTGTGCCGCCTTGTCAAGCACACCAAGGCCAAGCGGCGGTGGAACATTGCCGCCTCAGCTGGGCTCTATTTACGAGGTCGCGGCGTGCCAATCGGACAAGACGGAGATGGTGAACGCATCGGTTTTTCCGATTTCTCGATGCGGGCAACGAAGCGCCAGGCGAGCACCTTACTTGCCCGCCGCGATCTCAATCGTTCTGCGCACCCGGTGTCAAACGGCTGAGACCGTCACAGCGGGTTCACTTCGGGCTTTCCAGTGAACCTCGACGAGTTCACATCTCTCGAAACGCGGTGGAATTCCAGCGCCCCATCAAGGTTCTGCTTTTCGAGAAGCTCCTTCGCGCGTGCACCGCTCGTAGATGGCTCGAGCCATTCCTCATAGGCCGCAGGATCCAGAATAGCCGGCTGCCTATCGTGCAGCTTCGTCATCGGCGCTGTTGCCGGCATGGTAATGATGGTGCAGCTGGTTATGCCGAGCTTGTCGTTACGCGCCCAAAGGCCCGCAAACGAAAACGGCGCGCCGCCGGGCTGGTAGATCAGCCATGGATCCTTCTTGCCGTCAGTTTCATTCACGGTCCATTCGTAAAACCCGTCAGCTGGGATCAGGCATCGTTTTGACTTGAACGCGTCTCGAAAGGCTGGCGACGTCCCAATTGTCTCGATCCGAGCATTGAACATTGCGCCTTTCGGCAGTTCTTTTGCCCAAAACGGCACCAGCCACCAGCGAGCGGTCTCCGCTTCCTGACGGCCATCGGCATCGTCATGAACGATCAGCACATCCTGTGTCGGAGCGATGTTGAAGCGAGCCTGGGTATTGCGGCCGCGTTCCTCAACGGGCAACTGAAAAAGATCAAGGAAGGCCGGCCACTCATGCTCGAACGTAAACCTTCCGCACATCGGGTTATCGTCTCCTGATGATCGTGAGATCCTGGTCGCGGTCGCGGTTGGCGATCATGCCCAGCATCATATGATCGGCCAACTCCACCATAGCCGAGGCAACCTCTTCAGGCTTCCAGCCGGCTTCAACAGCGGCCATCGCGACATCGGAAATCGCGCCCGCCATCGCTTCCTGGCATTGCAGAAAACGATCGGGATGCTTCTCGGTCGTCGGCGGGAGTATCCGTTTCATATTCATGAGATGTCGCCTGCCAGTCCGCAGTCAAGCACTGACGATGACGAAATCGCTCCGCGTCCCCAGGCGGAACATTTCGGCCGTGGATCGGGTTCGGCACGGACAGAGGAGATATGAAGATGACCGACCCGAAAGACCACCCTGAGCAGGATCCTGCTGAAGGCTCGCGTGAGACGATCGAACGCGATCTTAAGCGGCAGGAAGAGAGAGGGAGCGGGGATAAAACCACCCGCCGAGAAGATGGACCGAACACCGGGCAGGCTGGCGCAGAGGCGGCCGAGCCATCACCGGGGAGCTGAGGCTGGGTCCAAGGGAGAGCAATTTGAGTATGAGGAGGCGAAATGAGTGATACCAACCGGACGAACAAGCGGATAGCCCGGCTCGGAGCAACCGCTATGATCGTCGTCATCGCGGCCATTGTAGCAAGTTACCTGATCGGCCCGGCGACAGATCCTCGAACGACCGCATCTGTATCGGCGCCAGGGTGAGCCGGAAAACCTCGGCGCTCCGTCTAACCCGTCGGGCGGGTCAAAACCTTAAGGCAACTGCGGCAAGCTTTCGAACCATTCCCGATATGGCGTGTTTCTTACGAGCTTTCGATTGTAGTCCGGCTCACCATCGCTGGCCACGCTCCCCAAGACCGATTTTCGCGGCGTCCACGCGCTGGCGAGCAATCTTCGTCTTCTCGACATCACCCTTCGCATCTTTGACAGCCCTACGTGCAGCCATTAGCTCCGAGACCAGCACTTGTCGGTCGGGCTCCGATAAGTGGGGATTGCTGAGCCGCCAAAGCCGACCACGCACGACCATATATCGTCCGTCCGGCGTGCGAGGGAATGAAGGACGCCCGTTGCTCAAACGCTATCCAATGCCCGCGGTATCTGGGCTATCGCGCCACGCGATCCTCGGACGGCGAGTACGTCGCTTTCGCGCACCCATACCTTCCCATCTATATCCTCACCGCGTCTTATGCCGGCTGCCGCCAAATCGCGATAAAATTCGGCGTAGCGGATGAGCCGACGCAACGATTTCTCTGGTGGAGCCGCGGTTGCCTTCATCGCTTCGCAGGTGACAATGACCAGCCAGACGGATGAGCCATCGGTGACGGCGATCTGCCCGTTTTCGAAATAAATGAACGGCGCGGGTTCGCACAGACGGATCTCGGGTTCTTCCTGCATATCAGCTGGCTTTCTTCTTCTTGAGATCCGCCTCAACGCTCTTCCGTAGAGCGTCCATGATGTTCACGACATTCGAAGCTGGCGCAGCCTTCTCCTTTTTGCTCTTGGAGGGTTTCTTCGGCTTAAGCTGCTTTTTCTTCTGCTCGATCAGTGCAAGCAGCGCGTCCTGAATTGGATCGCTGACCATGTCCGGCGACCACCGCGCCGTCTCGTGCTTGATCAAGTTCTGGACGAGGGGGATGAGGTCCTTGTCCGCGTCTGCCTCGATATCCTCAAAGTAATTTTCCTCCGGTCGCACCTCATCGCCGAAGCGAAGCGACCAGAGCACGATGCCATCGTCGCGAGGCTCGAGCACCACCGCGCGCTCGCGGCGACCGATCACCAGCTTCGAGATACCGACGACCTTGTCTGCCCTCATCGCGTCCCGGATGACGGCGAAGGCTTCATGCCCGACGGGATCGTCCGGCATCAGGTAATGCGGTTTTTCCAGATAGACCCATTCGATACTGTCAGCGGGTGCAAACTTGTCGATATCGATGGTCTTCACCGTATCAAGCGCCACCGCATCGAGATCGTCGTCGGTCAGAATGACATAATCGTTCTCACCGCGGGCATAGCCCTTGGCCTCATTGTCGTCCTTGACTGGTTTGCCGGTGACCGAGTCGATGTACTGGGAGACGACGCGATTGCCAGTCTCCTTGTTCAGCGTATGAAACCGAACTTTTTCTGCTTCCGACGTCGCCGGTATCATCGAGACCGGACAGGTGACGAGCGAGAGTTTCAGATAGCCTTTCCAATAGGGCCGAAGTGCCATGAACTTTTCTCCTCATCCAGCCTTGCGCTGCGGGGCAGCTTTTGAAGCGGCGGACCCCTTGGCCACCCCGCGCGCGGCGCGCTGCCTACCAGCACCGTTATTGGCATTGGCGGCAGTGCGTTTCGGTTTGTCGTCCTTGGATTTGCCGAGACCGGCGCTCTCGCGTAGCGCCGCGAGCAGATCGTTCGGCTTGGACACCTCGACCTTCTTCCGTTTTGGCAATGCCTTGCCTTCGATCTTGGCTTTCACCAGCTCGGCGAGTGCCGCCTCATAACGGTCATCAAAGGCCGCCGGATCGAAATCGCCTTTCTTCGTCGAGATGATGTGCTTGGCGAGATCAAGCATCTCGCCCTGGATCTTGATCTTCGGCATATCCTCAAACGCCTTCTTCGACGAGCGGACCTCGTAATCATAGTTCAGTGTGGTGGCGATCAGACCCTTGCCGTGCGGCCGGATGAGAACGGTCCGCATCCGCCGAAAGAGCACGGTCCTAGCAATTGCGGCGACCTTGGACTTGCGCATGCCGTCCCTCAGAACGGCGAATGCATCCGTGCCCATTTTATCCGGGGTAAGATAGTAAGGCTTGTCGAAGTAGATATCGTCGACGTCGGAGCA